>ENA-UEQM01000818-UEQM01000818.1-human-gut-metagenome-genome-assembly--contig:-NODE-818-length-16595-cov-3.072285_pt1 | contig 16595 bp, 7 predicted proteins | sample MGYA00242948_ERZ507948 | MGnify/ENA primary metagenome ERZ507948 (study PRJEB26167, sample SAMN06115440) | human gut metagenome | host: Homo sapiens | place: China:Hubei | collected 2015-07-28 | study... | reverse complement strand
TGATCACCCTTAAAAACTTCTATGTGGCGGACGCGCAGGGCGTGAGCCAGCTGGTTCTGCAGGACAGCAACGGCGCGTTATGGTGGATTGAAGATCCGGCTGGTGCCGCTACGTACGAATCTATCGCGTCCACGGACGTGCTGCTTGCGGCATCAGGAAGTGATGCCGGTGGTGCCGCCATCTGGCCATGGGCTCTGGGCGGTATTGCGGCTGCGGGCGGCATCGCGGCCGCGGCAAGTACCGGCGGAGGAGGTGGTGGTGATAACGGCAGCAGTAATAATTCTGCCGATCCGGATACGACGGCACCAAACGCACCTTCCGGCCTTAAGTTCTCCTCAGACGGTAAAACCGTCACCGGTTCCGCCGAACCCGGCAGCACCATCACGCTGAGAGACGCGAATGGCAACGTCATTGGTACAGGAAAAACAGGCAGCGACGGCAACTTTAGCGTCTCCCTCGGGACACCGTTGACCAACGGCGAGCAGGTAACTGCCACCGCAACGGATAGCGCCGGGAATCCCAGCCAGGGTTCAAGCGTCACCGCACCGGATCTCACCGCACCCGATGCACCAACGATTGGCAGCGTAATCGACGATATCGCCCCTCAGACGGGGACGGTGACCAACGGCGGCAGCACCAACGATCAGCGGCCGCAGCTCTCCGGCACCGCCGAAGCGGGCTCCACCGTGACGATTTATGACGGCGGAATAGCCATTGGCACCGCGGTCGTCGCCAGCAATGGCACATGGACATTCACCCCGTCCGTCGACCTGAATGAAAGCACCCACCAGATTACCGTACGAGCAACCGACGCCGCCGGCAACACCGGACCAGCCTCACCGGTATTTACCCTCACCGTCGATCTCACCCCTCCGACAGCGCCCACCGCGATTGTGCTGCTCGACGATACGGGCATTATCCGAGGAACAATCACGTCGGGTGTGCCTACCGATGCCTCGCAGCCGATTCTGGCGGGAACGGGCGAGCCCGGTGGAACCATCACTATTTACGATAACGGCGTGGCGATTGGCACAACGACGGTGCTGCCTAACGGTACCTGGAGCGTTACCCCTGGGGGCCCGCTTCCGGACGGTACGCATTCGATCACCGTCACTGAAACCGATGCCGCCGGAAACCAGAGTACGGCCTCTGAACCTATCACCTTTACCGTGGACACCACGCCGCCGTCTGCCCCAGGAAACCTCGTGGTGTCGAATGATGGCGGTACCATCAGCGGTATCGGAGAAGCAGGCAGCACGGTGACCATCCGTGAAGGCGATTTCACTCTTGGCACAGTGGTTGTTGATAGCCAGGGGAACTTCAGCCTGACGCTGAGCCCGCCGAGGATCAACGGCGAAATCCTGACCGCTGACGCCACCGACACGGCGGGCAACACCAGTCCAACCACCTCCGCAGCGGCACCGGACATTACCCCGCCGCAGACCCCGGTCATCCTGTCGGTGATTGATGACGTGCAGGCCACCACCGGCCCCGTGGCCCAGAATGGGCTGACCAACGACCGGGCACCGACCCTGAACGGCACGGGCGAGGCAGGCTCGACCATCACGATTTATAACGGCAGCGATGCCCTCGGTACAGTGGTTGTTCCCTCCTCCGGCCAGTGGAGCTTTACGCCGTCCACACCGCTGACCGACGGCACCTGGGTGCTGACCGCGAAGGCGACGGATCCCGCCGGTAACCCGAGCGGGATATCAAACGCGTGGACAATTAACGTTGACGGGACGGCGCCAACCGCCCCGGTGATTTTACAGGTTGTAAACGATATACGGGGCAGACCGGCGCGATCGACTTGAACGGGACCACCAACGACGCCACCCCGACGCTCAGCGGTACCGCTGAAGCAAACGCGACGATCAGCCTGCGCGTGGACGGTGTTGAAATTGGTACAACCGTTGCCAATGGCCTCGGCGTATGGAGCTTTACCCCTTCCTCCTCAATCGGTGAAGGCCCCCACACCCTGACCGCCGTCTCAACCGATGCGGCAGGCAACCCCAGCCCCGTATCCAACACCTGGCCCCTGACGGTTGACAGCGTCGCGCCTGCGGCGCCGGTCATTACCCAGGTGCTGGATGATGTGCCGGAGCGCCTCGGCGCGCTCAACCCCAACGACAGCACCAACGACACCACGCCAACGCTCAACGGCACGGCTGAACCGGGCTCAACCGTCACTATTCGCCTGGATGGCGGCGATCTCACTACGATTCTGATCGACGGCAGCGGCACCTGGACCTATACCCTTACCACGCCGCTTGACGAAGGTCCTCATACCTTTAGCGTCGTCGCCACCGACGCGGCGGGTAACACCAGCCAGCCGTCAGACGACTTCACCCTGAACGTCGATATCACTGCGCCAGCGGCGGCCACCATCGCCACCGTGATCGACGATGTCGGCGGCGTACAGGGGTCGCTCAACAGCGGCGATGCCACGGATGACACTCGCCCCCTGCTGCAGGGCACCGCCCCTGCAGACACGGTGATCACCGTCTATGACGGCGCGACTTTGCTTGGCACCGCCATCCTCAACGGCAGCGGCGGCTGGAGCTTCACGCCCGTGACCCCGCTCACCGACGGTCCGCACTCCCTGACGGTGCACGCCACGGACGCCGCGGGCAACACCACCATCTCAACGCCATTTGAACTGACGGTGGATACCGTTGCGCCTGCCACGCCGGATATCCCGGCCATTACCGTCAATCCTGACGGTACAGCAACGCCGCTGAACCCGGGCGAAATCACCCGCGACACCACGCCGACTCTGAGCGGTACCGGCAATCCGGGTGATACCGTGACGATCTACAACAACGGCGTCAAAATCGGCGACGCTGTCGTGGACAATACCGGCAACTGGACCTGGACACCGCCATCCCCCCTGGCTGGCGGCACCTATGACATCACCCTGACCGTCACCAACGTGGACGGCACGGGCAACGAAAGCGCCCCGTCGCAGCCGGTCACCATCACCATTGATACCGAGGCGCCGGCTACGCCTGCGGCACCGATCGTCACCGACAGCGTCACCCAGATCACCGGCCCCGTCCCCAATGGCGGCACCACAAACGATCCGCGCCCGGTGCTGAGCGGCACCGGTACGCCGAACGACGTTATCAACATCACTGACACGGTCAACGGCGGCACGCCAACTATCGTTGGTACCGTCACGGTAGACAGCAACGGCAACTGGAGCTGGCGTCCTGACAGTAATATTGCGGAGGGCAGCCACGTCTATACCGCCACCGCCACCGATGAAGCGGGCAACGTCTCTGACGCTTCCCCGGCGATCGCGATCACCGTGGATACCGTGGCACCGGCTACGCCAGCGATCAGCGCCGTGGGCGGTGAACCGAACGGAGGCTACATCACGGATACCACGCCGACAGTGGGCGGAACCGGCGTTAACGGTGAGACGGTGATCGTCTACAACAACGGCGTCGAGCTGGGCCGTGTCGTGGTGGTGAACGGAGAATGGAGCCTGACGCTTCCAGCGCAAACGGACGGCCCGCTGAACATTACCGTGGCGGGCGTTGACACAGCGGGCAACGTCAGCGCGCCGAGTTCGGTCTTTACCGTCACGCTCGATACCGTTGCGCCTGGGATCCCGCAGATCAGTGCCGTCTCAGACAGCCAGCTCACCAACAACGTGCTCTACACCCGCGACGGCACGCCGACCCTTACCGGGACAAGCGAACCCGGCACCACCGTGATTGTCTCCGTCGACGGTATCCCGTCAGGGGTGCCGGTCACGATCCAGTCGGACGGTAGCTGGAGCTGGACCGCAGGCACAACACTCCAGGATGGTTCGTATACCTTTACTGTCTCGTCAGTCGATCAGGCTGGCAATCCGTCAAACGGTTCAGCGTCACTGAGCGTGACGGTGGATACCCAGGACCCAACCGCCCCGGGCAATCTTAGCCTTGCTCCAGAAGGTACACCGCTGACCGGTACCGCCGAAGCAGGCGCACTCATCACCGTTAAGGATAGTGGCGGTAACGTCATTGGTACCGGGGTGGCGACCGGCGGCAGTTTCTCCATTGCGGTCAGCCCGGCCCCGCAGGATGGCGCGACACTGACCGTGACCGCGACCGATGCTTCCGGACGTATCAGCGTTGATGCAACTTATAACGTCACCGGTACGCTTCCGAATCTTCCTGATGTACCCGTCATCACGGCGATCAACGATGACGTTGCCCCAATCATCGGCGACGTGAAAGATAAAACGACCAACGACACCACCCCAACCCTCACCGGTACGGCTCAGGCGGGGAGCCAGATCGCTATCTACCTGGACGGTAGCGCGACGCCATTGACGACGGTCACCGCTGACGGCAGCGGCAACTGGAGCTATACGCCAGCCGCGCTTGGCGAAGGGCTGCACACCTTTGAGGTGACCGCCACCCTCAACGGTCAGACCAGCGGTCGCTCTCCGGCGGCCAGCGTCACCGTTGATCTTACCGCGCCGGGCACGCCGACCATCGGCGCCGTAATTGACGATGTTGGTCCGGGTACCGGCCCGCTGACCAGCGGCCAGATCACCAATGACAACCAGCCGACCCTCACCGGCACTGGTGCGGTGGGTGATACTATCTCCATCTACAACAACGGCGTGCTGCTGGGGACCGCAGAGGTCGGCATCACCGGCACCTGGAGCTATACCACGCCTGTCCTGGCAGAGGGCAATCACGTCCTGACCATCCGCGAGACCGATCCGGCGGGGAACCAGAGCGGTCCTTCGGCGGGCTTCACCGTCGTGGTGGATTCCGTTTCCGCCACGCCGGTCATCACCAACGTCACGGATAATGTGGGCAATGCCACCACGGTGGTCAGCGGTGGTCTCACCAATGACGCCACGCCAACCCTTTCGGGGACAGCGGACGCAAACAGCGTGGTGACCCTTTTCGACGGCGGCACGCAGATTGCCGTAGTGACAGCTGACAGTACCGGCGCATGGACGTTTACCCCTGATACCGCCCTCGGCGAAGGCTCGCACAGCTTCACCGTCCAGGCGACCGACCCGCAGGGCAACCTCAGCGCGGTCTCCGCGCCCTGGAGCGTGGTGATTGACCTGACGGCACCGACGGTTCCAACGCTGGATACGGTAAATGACAACGTCCCAGGCGGCGTCCAGGGCAACCTCACCAGCGGGCAGGTGACCAACGACAACACCCCTACAATTAGCGGCACCGGACAGGCAGGCAGCACTGTTCACATCATGAACAACGGGACGCAGATTGGTACTGCAACCGTTGACGGAAGCGGGAACTGGTCCTTTACCCCGACCACGCCGCTGGGCGACGGCAGCTACGCCCTTCGCGTCTATGCAACGGATGCGGCAGGCAATGCCTCGGCTAACTCATCGGTCTTCGCCTTTACCGTGGATACCGCAGCCCCTGGCGTACCGGTAGTCACCAGCGTGGTTGACGATGTCGGTCCGGTCACCGGGACGCTCACGTCGGGCAACAGCACTAACGACGCGCGTCCGACCTTCAACGGCACGGGCGACGTCGGTGCCACAGTGCACGTGATTGTCGACGGGAACGAAATAGGTACGGCAGTGGTGAATGCCCAGGGCAACTGGACCTTCACCCCGGGCACCGTTCTGGGCGACGGGTCCCATACGATCACCTTCAACGCTACCGATGCGGCAGGCAACACCGGCACCACAACGGCACCGTTTAACCTGACGGTGGATACGGGCGTGCCGTCGGCACCGGTCATTTCGACCGCGGGTGACAACGTGGGCAGTATTCAAACCCCGCTCTCCTCCGGGCAGAGCACCGACGACACCACGCCGACACTGAATGGCACCGCCAGCGCCAACGCCACGGTCACCGTGTATGAAAACGGGCAGCCAGTCGGCACCGTGCTGGCGGACGGCAGCGGCAACTGGAGCTTTACGCCGTCAACGCCGCTGGCCAGCGGCAGCCACACCTGGACCGCCACGGTCACCAATGCGGCGGGCAACGTCAGCCCGGCGTCGCCAAACTTTACCCTGATTGTCGATACCACGGCACCGAACGCGCCGGTTATCAGCCAGGCAATCGACGACGTGGGCAGCCTGACCGGACCGCTCACGTCCGGGCAGACGACCGACGACACCGTACCGCGGCTTGTTGGAACCAGCGAACCGTTTGCCACCGTGAAGATCTATGAGGGAACCACCCTGGTCGGAACGGGCACCGCGGACAGCAGCGGGAGCTGGAGTATCTTGCTCACCACCACGCTGGTGAGTGGACCGCACAACTTCACCGCGCAGGCCACGGATGCGGCAGGCAACACCAGCGTGTCGTCGGCCAGCTTCAGCCTCACCGTCGACACCACGCCGCCTGCGCTGCCGGTGCTGACCAGTATTCTGGATGACGTTGGCAACGCGGCGACGCCGGTTGCCAACGGTGGGTTCACCAACGACGCGCAGCCGACGCTCAGCGGTACGGCAGAAGCGGGGTCGACGGTGAAAATCTTTGATAACGGGGTCCAGATCGGCAGCGTAACGGCGACCGGCGGCGCGTGGAGCTTTACGCCATCTCCGGCGCTGAGCAACGGCGCGCACACGTTGACCTTTACCGCCACCGATGCGGGGGGCAACGCCAGCGCGCCCACCGCCGGGTATGTGATTAACGTCGATACCCTCCCGCCAGCCGCGCCGGTCATCAGTTCGGTCATTGATGATGTCGGCAGCGTCACCGGCCCCGTGACCGGTACGAACCCGACTAACGACACCCGCCCAACGCTGAGCGGGACCGCCGAAGCGAATGCCACGGTCCGGATCTACGACGGCATCACGCTGGTAGGCACGGTCACCGCCGATGGCAGCGGCAACTGGACCCTGCCACAAACCACCACCACGCTGACGCAGGGCACGCATAACTTCACCGCCACGGCTACCGATGCGGCGGGCAACACCAGCGTGGCGTCAGCCGTGACGACGATTATCGTCGATACGACCGCGCCAACGGCACCGACCGGCACCTTCAACGCCGACGGTAGCGTCCTGACCGGGAGCGCGGAGGCGGGCAGCACCGTCACAATCCGCCTTGCGGACGGTTCAACGGTGACCGCCATTGCGGGCAGCAACGGCACCTACAGCTACACCTTCACGAACAAGCAGATCGAAGGCCAGACGCTGCAGATCACCGCTACCGACGTCGCGGGCAACACCTCCCTGCCGGGCTCTGCCCTTGCGCCGGTGGTGCCGCTCTCCGCCAGCAATAACGTTGAAGAGCTGAACCTCAGCACCACGGCAACCGTGACCAACAGCCAGTACAGCGACTACGGCTTCCTGCTGGTCGGCGCCGTGGGCAACGTCCTGACGCTGCTGGGCAATGACACCGCGCAGGTGAACTTCACGGTGGGCAACGGCGGCAGCGCGGATATTGTGGTCAATGCCAACGCCACAGGGGCGGTGCTCTCTCTGCTCAATACCCTTGAGCTGGTGGTGCAGCACTACGTCAACGGTGTCTGGACGACCGTGGTGGATACCGGCCAGCCGCAGTTTGCCGATCTCCTGACCCTCGGCGCTACCGGCGTCTCGCTGAACCTGACCGGGCTGGCCGACGGCAACTACCGCGTACTCAGCTATAACACCAACCTGCTGGCGACCGGCTCCTACACCAGCCTCGACGTGGCAGTGAAAGAGACCGGTCCGGGTACGGTCACGGGCGATACCAGCCTCAACGGCAACGTGATCCTCGATACGGACCCGACCGCCGGCAGCGACAATGCCCCGGCCGGAACCACCATTTCCACGGTCACTAACGCGCAGGGCGTGACCACCAGCGTGAACGCCGACGGCACGGTGATCCAGGGCAAATACGGTACGCTGACCATCAACCGCGACGGCAGCTACACCTACAACCTGACCGACACCAGTGCCGCGGTCATTGGCCGGACGGAGAGCTTCACCTACACCATCACCCATAACGGCGTCAGCGCGTCGGCGAACCTGGTGCTGTCTCTGGGTGCCGGTACGGTACTCAACGGCATTGTGGCGGTGGACGACACGGCCTCGCTGACCTTTGACACCACCGTAAGTGAGATTAATAACGGTGCCTCGTCTCAGGGTGGCTTTACCGTGGTGGGCATTAATCTCGGCAGCACGCTGGGGCTTAACCTGCTGGACGACATGACCAACCCGATCATCTACAACGTGGAGGAAGGTACGACCCGTACCATGACCATCCAGGCCTCCGTAGGCGGCGTGGCGCTGGCGTCGGTATTCGATCTGTACGTCTATAAATTCAACAACGCGACCCAGACCTTCGAGCAGGTCCGCGTCGAGTCGGGCTGGCTGCGCGCGCCGCTGCTGGGAGGAACGTCACCACAGCTGACGCTGAACCTGCCTGCCGGTGAGTACCTGTTCCTGCTGAATACCGCATCCGGGATCGCCGTACTGACGGCCTACACGCTGAGCGTCCTGCAGGATCATGTCTACAGCGTGGCGAGTATCAGCGAAACGACCACGGGCGACGTGCTGGCGAATGATCCAGTTCCGGCGGGCACGCTGGTCACCGAAGTGAACGGCGTGGCGGTCAACAGCAGCGGCACCACCACCATTCAGGGGGAATACGGCACGCTGACCATCAATGCGTCCGGTCAGTACACCTATACCCTGAGGAGCGGCGTGGGCGCGGACCATATCAGCACGCCGGATACGTTCGTCTACACCGTTACCGCGCCTGACGGCTCGAAGGATACGGCATCGCTCAACATCACCCCAACCGCGCAGGCAATGAATGCGGTCAACGATGTCAGCGCCACGATGGACCTTACCTCGGTGCACCACACGTCGGTCTACTCGGATACCACCGTGGGCGTCGCCAGCTGGACGACGGCCCTGTTCTCATCAACCCAGGGCAGCGGCAGCGGAACCTTCGTAGTCGAACCAAATACCGCGCTGCACAACGTGTCGCTGCACTTTAGCGTGGCCTCGCTGCTGGCGCTGGGCGGGCTGACGGTGAACTGGACGATTAGCGATGCCAACGGCGTGATCCGCAGCGGCTCCTTCAGCGGCGGCTCGCTGCTGGGCGGCAGTATCGACGTCCCGCTAACCGGGCTGGATCTGAACGCCGGGACCTATACGCTGAACTTTACCGGTAGCGTCCCGGGGCTCAGCGTCGGGACCATCACCATCACGCCAAGCGTGAACGGCACCACCTACTCGCTGAGTGATTTCGACGTCACCGGCAGCCACACCGTCAACGGCAATATCTTTGACGGCACCGACTCTGGCGGCGTGCTGGATCAGCTCCACTCGGTGGATACCCGTCTGAGCGTAACTGGTTACAACGGCGTAACCACCACGCTGGATCCGTATACCGGCAGCGCAACGGTGAACATTGTCGGCCACTACGGCACGCTGGCGATCGGCGCAGACGGCCATTACACCTATACCCTCAACAGCGGGGTATCGCTCTCAACCATGACCTCGAAGGAGACCTTCAACTACACCCTGACCGACTCAGCCGGAAGAACGGATACCGCCACGCTGACCATCAATATGGCGCCGCAGTTCATCAGCTCGGAGCATAACGACGCCATCACCGGTACGGCCTACGGCGATACGCTGATTTACCAGGTGCTGAACAGTACGGTGGGAAATGCCACGGCGGGTAACACCAGCAGCGCCGGAGGCGATCACTGGACCGGGTTCTCGCTGGCGCAGGGGGACAAGATCGACATCGGCGATCTGCTGGTGGGCTGGGACGGTAATACCGCCTCGTTGGGGAATTATATCCATGTCACACAAAGCGGTAGCAACACTGTGATCTCCATCGACCGTGATGGTGCAGGGTCCACCTACACTAATACCACGCTCGTTACGCTTGATAACGTTCAGACCACGTACGACGAGCTCGTTAACCAGCAACACATCATTACCTGATAGCACCTGCAAGAGATGACCCGGGCGCACAGCGCCCGGGCATTAATAATAAAGCTGTACTTTTTTATTAGGGACATGACATGGGAATGAAGATGCCTTACTGGTGGCTCTCGTGCTGCCTGATATCTGTGCCCGCTTTCTGCGCAAATCCGGCGGCAACCATCAATACCGGACAGCTTCGCGAAACGCAGGAACTCCCCTCACTCAACGGCCGCGTGGCCCCGGTAGCTGGCAATGCCGCTCCCGGTTCATTACAGCTTGGCGAAGCCGTTAACCGTGCCGTCACGTGGCACCCGGCCATCAGCGAAGCCGTGGGCAAACTCTACCAGCAGAGCGAAGAGGTGGACGTCGCGAAGTCAAAATACTATCCGCAGATTAATGCCGGCGTGGACAACGGGTATTCCCACGACGGCGACCAGAACGGCTTTACGCCGTCGCTGGTGCTTTCTCTCTCTCAAATGCTCTACGACTTCGGCAAAGTGGCCAGCCAGGTGCGCGCCGAGAGCGCTGGCGTAGCCCAGCAGCAGGCCAACGTGCTGGTGAGTATCGACACCATCGCCCACGATACCGCCGTCGCCATGGTACAGGTGCAGACCTGGCAGCAGATGGTCGACACCGCCAAAGAGCAGCTTGAGGCTCTTTCCTCCATCGGCACGCTGACCCGCCAGCGTAACGACGAGGGCGCCACGTCGCTCTCTGACGTGGTGCAGACCGATGCCCGTATTGAAGGCGCGCGCGCCCAGCTGATGCAGTACCAGGCCAGCCTGGAGAGCGCCCGCGCGACGCTGATGAGCTTTCTCGGCTGGAACAGCCTGAACGCGATCAGCAACGACTTTCCGCAAAAGCTGGCCCGCAGCTGCGATGTCGCCGAGCCGGACGACCGCCTGGTTCCTGCGGTGCTCGCCGCCTGGGCGCAGGCTAACGTCGCCCAGGCTAACCTCGACTACGCCGACGCGCAGATGACGCCAACCGTCTCGCTGGAGCCGGAGGTGCGCCACTACATGAACGATCGCTACGCGGGCAGCGACACGCGGGATCGCACCCAGTATTCCGCATGGGTGAAAGTGCAGATGCCGCTCTATCAGGGTGGCGGCCTCACCGCCCGGCGTAACGCCGCCGGACACGCGGTGGAAGCGGCACAGTCCACCATTCAGCGCACGCGCCTGGATGTCCGCCAGAAACTGCTGGAAGCCCGCAGTCAGGTGATGAGCCTGCAAAGCACGCTGCAAATTCAGGGCCGCCAGGAGGCGCTCAGCGCCCGCACCCGCGAACTGTACCAGCAGCAGTATCTTGACCTCGGCTCGCGCCCGCTGCTCGACGTGCTCAACGCCGAACAGGAGGTTTATCAGGCGCGCTTCACCCAGCAGCAGACCCTCGGTCAGCTGCACCAGTTGCAGCTCAACTGCCTGTATAACACCGGGCAATTGCGTCATGCGTTCGACCTTGATAACCGCACCATCCAGACCGTGGAGATCCAGCCATGAAGCAGCGTGATATCCCGCAAGGTGAAAACATGACGGATGAGGCGCTGGCCCAGTGGGCGCAGGCCTTTGGCTTTATTGCCACGCGCTACCGCGTCGCCTGCTCGCCCGGCGCGCTGATCGCAGGCGCACCGTGGCTGAAAGGCAAACCGATGGTGCCCGCCCTCACCCAGCTGGCGCGTGAGGCGGGGCTGTCGTTTCAGCTGCTCACCGCTGACCAGCAATCAATCAACAGCTGGCGTCTGCCGGTGGTGGTGGCGCTGAATGACGGCCGGGTCGGTGCGATCGAGCACTTCGACGGCGACGACACGCTGGAAGTCAGCTTCTTCGACGACCAGACCTACACTAACCGGCTGTCGATGACGGCCATGCTGCCCGCCATCCGCCACGTCATTGCCCTGCGGCCACTCGCCGCGCTGAAGGACAGCCGCGTGGATGCCTATATCTCAAAATATCGCCCGGACTGGCTCTACCGGCTGGTGATGCGCGATCTCCGCCCCTACAGCTGGGTAATGCTCGCCGCGCTGTTTATCAACGTGCTGTCGCTTTCCGGGATCGTCTTTTCCATGCAGGTGTATGACCGGGTGATCCCCGCCCAGTCCTACCCGACGCTGTACGTCCTGACCATTGGGGTGCTGATCGCCACCCTGTTTGGCTTCGTGCTGCGCGTGGCGCGCGGGCACATTATGGATCTGCTGGGCAAGCGCTCGGATATGCGCGTCTCGGATCGCGTCTTCGGCCACGCGCTGCGGCTGCGCAACAGTGCGATTCCCCGCTCCACCGGCAGCTTTATCTCACAGCTGCGCGAGCTGGAGCAGATCCGCGAGATGGTCACCTCGTCCACCATCTCAACGATTGTCGACCTGCCCTTCTTTTTACTGTTCGTGGTGGTGCTGGCGATCATCGCCCCACAGCTGGCGTGGATCGCCCCAGTCGCGGCGGTGATCATGGTCCTGCCCGGCCTGCTGCTGCAGAAAAAGCTGGCGGAGCTGGCAAAGCAGTCGGCGCATGAATCAACCCTGCGCAATGCGGTGCTGGTGGAGAGCGTGCAGGGGCTGGAGGACATCAAGCTGATGCAGGCGGAAAACCGCTTTTTGCAGCAGTGGAACAGCTATATCCAGATCACTGCCGAATCTGGCCTGCGCACCCGCGAGCTGACGCAGAACCTGATCAGCTGGGGGATGACCATCCAGAGCCTGGTTTACGCCGCCGTGATTGTGGTCGGCGCGCCGATGGTGATCGACGGCACCCTGACCACCGGCTCGGTGGTCGCCGCCTCGATGCTGGCCTCCCGCATGATCGCCCCGATGGCGACGCTGTGCGGCGTGCTGGCCCGCTGGCAGCAGGTCAAAGCGGCAAAAGAGGGGCTGGACAGCATCATGCAGCTCCCCACCGAAAACCAGCGCGAGGAGACGCCGATCCGCCAGGATGTGCTGCGCGGTCATTACCTCTTTGAGCAGGCGCAGTTCCGCTATCAGCCGGACGATCCGCGCATGGCGCTGCGCATTAACCGCCTGGAGATCGTGCCGGGTGAGAAAGTGGCGATCCTCGGGCGCAACGGCGCGGGCAAATCGACCCTGCTGCAGGCGATGGCGGGCGGGATGGATCTGGCGGCGGGCGAGCTGCGGCTCGACGGCTTCAGCCTGCCGCATCTCGATGTGGCGGACGTGCGGCGCAACGTCGGCTTTATGACCCAGAACGCGCGGCTGTTTTACGGCACCCTGCGCGAGAACATCACCCTCGGCATGCCGCGCGCCACCGACGAAGAGATCTTTGAGGCGCTGGAACTGACCGGCGCGGCAAGTTTCGTGCAGAAGCTGCCCAAGGGGCTGGACTACCCGATCATGGAAAACGGCGTGGGGCTCTCCGGCGGGCAGCGTCAGTCGATTCTGCTGGCGCGGATGCTGCTGCGCGATCCGAATATCGTGCTGATGGATGAACCCACCGCCTCGCTCGACAGCAAAAACAGCGCCGCCGTGGTGGCACTGATCGAACAGGCCAAAGCGCGCGGGGCGGCGATCGTCGGGATCTTCCACGACGAGAGCGTTCGCATTCGCGTCGCGGACAGGCTGCACCCAATGGGGACTCCTGCATGATTATCAATAACGTCAAGCTGGTACTGGACAATGAGGTGGTTGGCGGCTCGATTGAGATCCAGGACGGAACAATCCGCGCGTTTGCCGAAACCCAGAGCCGCTCACCCGAAGCGATGGACGGCGACGGCGGCTGGCTGCTGCCGGGGTTGATCGAACTGCATACCGATAATCTGGACAAGTTCTTCACGCCACGGCCGAAGGTGGACTGGCCCGCGCATTCAGCGATGAGCAGCCACGACGCGCTGATGGTCGCCAGCGGCATCACCACCGTACTGGACGCGGTGGCCATCGGTGACGTGCGCGACGGCGGCGACCGTCTGGAGAACCTGGAGAAGATGATCAACGCCGTGGAGGAGACGCAAAAACGCGGCCTCAACCGCGCCGAGCACCGCCTGCACCTGCGCTGCGAGTTGCCGCACCACACCACCCTGCCGCTGTTTGAAAAGCTGGTCGGCCGCGAGCCGGTCTCGTTGGTCTCCCTGATGGACCACTCGCCGGGGCAGCGTCAGTTCGCCAACATTGAAAAGTATCGCGAATACTATCAGGGCAAATATTCTCTCAGCGATGCGGAGATGGCCCGTTACGAAGAAGAGCAGCTGGCGCTTGCGGCACAGTGGTCCCAGCCTAACCGTCTCAGGATTGCGGCGATGTGCCGGGACCGTAATATCGCGCTGGCCAGCCATGACGACGCCACACACGATCACGTGGTCGAATCCCATCAGCTTGGCAGCGTGATCGCCGAATTTCCCACCACGTTCGAGGCGGCTGAAGCCTCCCGCAAGCACGGCATGAACGTGCTGATGGGCGCACCGAACATCGTGCGCGGCGGCTCACACTCCGGCAACGTCGCGGCAAGCAAGCTCGCTTCCCTTGGCCTGCTGGATATCCTCTCGTCCGACTATTACCCCGCCAGCCTGCTCGACGCGGCGTTCCGGGTGGCCGACGACGAGGGCAACCGCTTTACGCTGCCGCAGGCGATTCGTCTGGTGACGAAAAACCCGGCCTCGGCGCTTAACCTGCAGGATCGCGGCGAGATAGCCGAAGGCAAGCGGGCGGATCTGGTGCTGGCCCACCGCAAGGGCGAGCACATCCATATCGACCACGTCTGGCGTCAGGGAAAGAGGGTGTTCTGATGGGAAGACTTATCTGGTTAATGGGGCCGTCCGGCTCCGGTAAGGACAGCCTGCTGTCCGCCTTACGGCAGCAGGAGCATCCGCAACTGCTGGTGGCGCACCGGTACATTACCCGGGCGGCGAATGCGGGGAGTGAAAACCATATCGCCCTGAGCGAGCAGGAGTTTTTCACCCGTGCCGGGCAAAATCTGCTGTCGCTGAGCTGGCACGCCAACGGTTATTACTACGGGATCGGCATCGAGACCGATCTGTGGCTGCATGCGGGGTTCGACGTGCTGGTCAACGGCTCGCGGGCGCATCTTTCGCAAGCGCGCGCCCGCTATGGAGCGGCCCTGCTGCCGGTCTGCCTGCAGGTTTCACCGGACGTCCTGCGCAGCCGGTTGCAGAGCCGGGGTCGTGAATCCGCCCGTGAGATCGACCAGCGGCTGGAGCGTGCGGCCCGCTATACCCCGTCCGACTGCCACGTCCTCAATAACGACGGAAGTTTGCTACAGTCAGTCGAGATCTTTTTATCGCTTATCCGTCAGAAGGAGAAACAGCATGCCTGACTGCACGCTTCGTCCCGCCACCGCCGACGATGCGCAAATCGTTTACGCGTTAATCTGCGAGTTAAAGCAGGCCGAGTTCGATCGCCAGGCGTTTCACGCAGGCTATCTTGCCAATCTGCAGGATCGCAATATGCGCTATCAGCTTGCCGAACTGGACGGGCAGGTCATCGGCATGATCGGCCTGCACCTGCAGTTTCACCTCCACCATGCACGCTGGATCGGCGAGATCCAGGAGCTGGTGGTGATGCCGCAGGCGCGCGGGTTAAAGGTGGGCAGCCAGCTGCTGGCCTGGGCGGAAGGGGTAGCACGAGAGGCCGGCGCGGAGCTGACCGAACTCTCCACCAGCGTGAAGCGCGTGGATGCCCATCGTTTTTACGTTCGTGAAGGATATACGCAGAGCCATTTCCGATTCACCAAACCGCTGTAGAGGTGCGCTATGAGTCTGACCATCACGTTGACGGGAACCGGTGGCGCCCAGTTGGTGCCGGTCTTTGGCTGCGACTGCGCGGCGTGTCGCCGGGCGCGCCTGCAGGATAACTATCGCCGTCGCCCGTGCAGCGCGGTAGTGAAATTCAACGATGCTGTCACCCTGCTGGATGCCGGTATTCCGCACCTGATGGACGACTGGGCCGCAGGCAGCTTTCAGCAATTTTTGCTGACCCATTACCATATGGATCACGTCCAGGGACTCTTCCCCCTGCGCTGGGGCGTGGGCGCGACGATCCCCGTTTACGGTCCGCCGGATGAAGCAGGATGCGACGACCTGTTTAAACATCCGGGGATTCTGGATTTCAGCCACACGGTCGACCCCTTTGTCATGTTTGAGCTTCAGGGTATGCGGGTCACGCCGCTGCCGCTCAACCATTCGAAACTGACCTTCGGGTATTTGCTGGAGTCGGCCCACAGCCGCGTGGCCTGGCTGTCCGACACCGCCGGGCTGCCGGAAAAAACGGTGAAGTTCCTGCTCAACAATCAGCCGCAGGCGATGATTATCGACTGCAGCCATGCACCGCGCGACGAAACGCCGCGAAACCATTGCGATTTAAATACCGTGATGGCGCTAAACGAGGTGATTGGCTGTCCGCAGGTGATCCTGACGCACATCAGCCATCAGTTTGACGTGTGGATGATGGATAATCCACTGCCCGACGGCATTGAAGCGGGGTATGACGGGATGGTGCTGGTACTGGACTGAGTTTTGCCGGGTGGCGGCTGCGCCTTACCCGGCCTACGGTCCAGGTTTTTGCAGGCCTGCGTCAGCGAAGCGCCACCAGGCTTTAGCCTCGATCGTAATCGTCTTCTAACCTGCGCTCATCCTCTTCTAACCGACGCCTGTCGTCATCCAGCTGGCGCTGGCGCTCGTCTAAACGGCGGCGTCTGTCTTCGAGCTGCCGACGACGATCGTCGTACTGTCGACTGTCGATTTGACGGCTGCGGTCATA
>ENA-UEQM01000811-UEQM01000811.1-human-gut-metagenome-genome-assembly--contig:-NODE-811-length-16709-cov-8.733345_pt1 | contig 16709 bp, 17 predicted proteins | sample MGYA00242948_ERZ507948 | MGnify/ENA primary metagenome ERZ507948 (study PRJEB26167, sample SAMN06115440) | human gut metagenome | host: Homo sapiens | place: China:Hubei | collected 2015-07-28 | study... | reverse complement strand
AAAACAACTGTGACTCTGTGACTGTGACTGCAAGCTAGTGAATAAGGATGCCTAACATGACCTTAACCCTTTGGCTATTAGTTTGTTACGTTACTTCTCTCTTTGGCTTATTTGCCTCCTTAATCAAAGAGCGTTTCAAGGTCTATTGAAAATATCCCTTTAAAAAGCCTATTTTTAGGGCATAAACAGCTTGGTTTATGCTATTTTTTAGCCTTGTGTAGGTATTCGATATGCGAGAAAAGCGAAAACCATGATGAATTAAAAGATGAGAAATAATGCTATTTTAATTACTTTTTAATGCATTTTGCTTGTATCTCGTGGTTTTTTACTAATTTTGCACCCATATTCATCAATTTATTTAGGATACTCACATGGGTGGCTTCTTTGGTACAGCACTAAAAAAGAGTTGCGTAAACGATTTGTTTTACGGAACAGACTACAATTCGCACTTAGGCACCAAGCGTGCAGGTATGGTAACATTCGACAAGGAACGAGGTTTCTCGCGTTCTATCCATAGTTTGGAGAGAAACTATTTCCGATCTAAATTCGAAGACGAACTCGACAGCTTCTATGGCAACATGGGTGTGGGAGTGATTTCGGATACCGACCCGCAGCCTATTATCGTGAACTCACATTTGGGCAGATATGCCGTGGTGACAGTTGCTAAGATTAATAATATACGAGAAATTGCCGACGACCTGCTGTCGAAGCGTATGCATCTGAGCGAGATGTCGGCTAACAACATCAATCAAACCGAACTTACTGCCCTGACCATCAATATGGGCGAATCATTTGTGGATGGTATTTCGCAGGTGTTTGACCGCATAGATGGCTCGTGCTCGATGCTTATACTTACCGAAGATGGCATCATTGCTGCACGCGACATGTTGGGACGCACACCTATCGTGTTAGGTCAGCGCGAGGATGGCGAAGGATATGCTTTTACAAGCGAAACGTCGAGCTTCCCTAACCTGGGATATCGCAGAGTGCGCGACCTTGGACCAGGCGAAATCGTGAAGATTACGCCAGAAGGTATCGAGGTGTTGAAAGAAGCTAATGACGAAGAGCAGGTGTGCTCATTCTTGTGGGTATACTATGGTTTCCCTTCGAGCGACTACGAGGGAATAAACGTAGAGGATGTGAGAGAGCGCTGTGGTGTGCGCATGGGACAGGATGACGATACCGAGGCTGACCTCGTGTGTGGTATTCCTGATTCGGGTGTGGGCACAGCCCTTGGATATGCCGAAGGTCATGGCATTCCATACAAGCGTGCGGTATTGAAATATACTCCTACATGGCCTCGAAGCTTTACTCCAGGCAACCAGTCGCGTCGTAGCCTTGTGGCTAAGATGAAGCTCATCCCTAACCACGCCATTCTCGATGGTCAGCGTGTGGTATTCTGCGACGACTCTATCGTGCGCGGTACCCAGCTTCGCGATAATGTGTCTACATTCTTCCAGTATGGCGCCAAAGAGGTGCATGCCCGTATCTCGTGCCCTCCATTGGTTTATGGATGTCCGTTTATCGGCTTCACATCGTCGAAGAGCGATATGGAACTCATCACCCGACAGATTATCAAGGATTTCGAGGGCGACGACAAGGCTAAGCTCGACCAGTATGCCAAGACCGATTCGCCAGAATATAATCGTATGGTAAACGAGATTGCTCGCCGATTGGGCTTGACAACCTTGAAATTCAACAAGATAGAAACCCTTATCGAGGCTATCGGCATGCCTAAATGCAAAGTCTGCACTCATTGTTTCGACGGCTCAAGCTGGAATCATTGCAAATGTCATAAGTCGAAGAAATAACATAGAGCAATACTAACAGTATGATATACTGTTCAGCCCCACCAAAGTTGTGGTTCTGTAGTGGAACGCAAGTTTGGTGGGGCTGCTGTATTTATAGCATTTATGTTGATATTTATCTAAAAATATCTAATTAAAAGACTAAAACCTACGTTATTCAAATAATTAGCATTAACTTTGCGAATCGCATATAAATAATGTATACATAATTAATTTAGGAAACAAAAACAACTGAATGGTAAAGACAGAACAGCTGGTTGACACTATAACCAGAGCAATACAAGAGAAAAAGGGTGAAGACATCGCTATTATCGACCTTAGAAAAACTGATGGCGCTATAGCAAGCTATTTCATTATCTGCCAAGGCAACTCGCCTATACAGGTGAATGCCATCGCAGAGTCGATAGGCGACATGGCAAGAATAGAACTAAGCGAAAAGCCTGCCCACGTGAATGGACTCGACACATGCCAATGGGTGGCTATCGACTATGTAGACGTGATAGTACACATATTCATGCCTGAAATGCGTGATTATTATAATTTGGAAGACTTGTGGCAGGATGCACCTACAAAGATGGTGCCTAACCTCGACTAACACAGGCTTCTAAGACCTAAAGATAACTAAAGATATGGATATTAACAATCCTAACGGAAACAAAGACAACGGCAATCAGCCAAAGATGCCTAAATTCAATATGAATTGGATTTATGGCATCATCATAGCTACTCTTGCCATTCTCTTCGTAACGGGTGGCGGCGACTCGCTGGTAAGTGGGGCTGCTGCTCAGCAGAAGGCTACATACACCAAATTTAAGTACTATGTAGAGAAGGGATATGCCAAGAATGTGGTGGTAAACAAAGACGAAGGCGAACTAAAGATGTATGTGCATCCTAAATTTATTCGCACGGTATTCAACAAGCCTGCCAGTCAGACCGGAGCCGACCCATACGTAGATGTGGTATACGGCTCAGGCGACGAGCTCGATAAATATCTCTCGGATGCTCAAAAGCGCGGAAAGATTGTTGACTATAGCTACGAGAAAAAGGATGGCTACAACTTCTTGAACATCCTTCTTAATCTCTCGCCTATTCTCATTTTCTTCTTCTTCATGTGGTTCCTTGGTCGTCGCATGGGCGGCGGAGGCGGTGGCGGCATGTTTAATGTCGGCAAGAGCAAAGCTAAACTGTATGAGAAGGCTAACACCCTGGGCATCACATTCAAGGATGTGGCTGGACAAGAGGGTGCTAAACAGGAGGTGCAAGAGATTGTTGACTTCTTGAAGAATCCTCGCAAATATACCGATTTGGGTGGTAAGATTCCAAAGGGAGCATTGCTCGTGGGCCCTCCAGGAACAGGTAAAACCTTGTTGGCAAAGGCTGTGGCTGGCGAAGCTGGCGTACCTTTCTTCTCGATGAGCGGTAGCGACTTCGTAGAGATGTTTGTTGGTGTGGGCGCTAGTCGTGTGCGCGACGTGTTCCATCAGGCTAAGGAGAAAGCACCATGTATCATCTTTATCGACGAGATTGATGCCGTAGGTCGTGCGCGTAGCAAGAGTCCTGCTATGGGTGGCAACGATGAGCGCGAAAACACTCTCAACGCGTTGCTTACTGAAATGGATGGTTTCGGCACTAATAGTGGTGTCATCGTGTTGGCTGCTACCAATAGAGCCGACATGCTCGATAAGGCATTGCTGCGTGCTGGTCGTTTCGACCGTCAGATAAATGTCGACCTGCCAGACCTTGCTGAGCGTAAGGCTATATTCAACGTGCATCTTCGTCCTGTGAAAAAGGATGATAGCGTGGATGTAGACTTCCTGGCACGTCAAACTCCTGGCTTCTCGGGTGCCGATATCGCTAACGTGTGCAACGAGGCAGCCTTGATAGCTGCTCGCCACGACAAGCAGACCGTAGGCAAACAAGACTTCCTTGATGCTGTAGACAGAATAATCGGCGGATTGGAAAAGAAGACTAAGGTGATGACTGCTGCCGAAAAGCGTTCTATCGCCTTGCATGAGGCTGGACATGCTACCATCAGCTGGTTCTGCCAGTATGCTAATCCTTTGGTTAAGGTGAGCATCGTGCCTCGCGGACAAGCGCTTGGAGCTGCATGGTATATGCCAGAAGAGCGACAGATCACTACCAAGGAGCAGATGCTCGACGAAATGTGCGCCCTTTTGGGTGGTAGAGCTGCCGAGGAACTCTTCACAGGTCATATCTCTACAGGTGCCATGAACGACTTGGAGCGTGCCACAAAGAGTGCTTTCGGTATGATTGCTTATGCAGGTATGGGCGACAGATTGCCTAACATCTGCTACTACAACAATCAGGAATATCAGTTCCAGCGTCCTTATTCTGAAACTACCGCTAAGATTATCGACGACGAGGTGTTGAAACTCATCAACGACGAATATGCTCGAGCTAAGCAGATTCTGACCGAACATAAGGAAGGTCACAACGAGCTGGCTGAACTCTTGATAAAGCGCGAGGTTATCTATGCCGAGGATGTGGAGAAGATATTTGGCAAACGTCCTTGGGTAAGTCGCTCGCAAGAGATTATCGAAGAGAACGAACGTGCTGCAGAACCTTCGCTCGACGATATGCCCGACGAGGTGAAGCAGGCACAGGCAGAACACGAAAGAGCCTTGGCTGAAAGCAAAAACGAAAGTGCAAACGACAACAATCAATAATCGAAGAGCAATATGACTGACAAACAGAAAAACTTCGTGGTAAGGTCTATCACAGGTATCTTGTTCGTTGCCATTATGGTGGCGGGCTTACTAAATCCACGTGCCATGGTGTTCCTCTTTGCCTTGATCACAGGTATGGCGATGTGGGAATATACCGGACTTGTCAACGACATCGAGGATGTGAAGGTAAATCGCATGATTTCTACCGTGGCTGGCGTCTATTTGTTCCTTGCCGTGGCTGCATGGCGAATGGGAATAGTTGCCAACTTCATCATCTTTGTGCCATATTTGCTTACGGTAGTTTATCTCTTCATAAGCGAACTATATACAGGCAACAAGAATGCCGTGGCCGATTGGGCTTACACCATGCTCGGACAAATGTATGTGGCTTTGCCTTTGTCTATGATAAACGTCCTTGCCTTCGAGGTTATGCCAGACGAAATGGGAGTGAGCTACGATATGCTGTTGCCTCTTAGCATCTTCGTGTTCCTTTGGACAAACGATTCGGGAGCTTATTGTTGTGGCTCGTTGTTGGGCAAACACAAGCTCTTCCCTCGTGTCAGTCCTGGAAAGAGCTGGGAAGGTTCTATAGGTGGCGGACTGCTGGTTATTGTCGTAGCTGCCTTGATAGGCTGGTGGGCTAATAATGGCGACAACAGCCATCTGCTCAGCATACCTGGATGGATGGGCTTAGGTCTTGTAGTTGTGGTATTTGGCACCCTTGGCGACTTGGTAGAGAGCCTCTTCAAGCGTACTCTCGGCATCAAGGATAGTGGCAACATATTGCCAGGACATGGAGGCATGCTCGACCGCTTCGACTCGTCGCTCATGGCTATTCCTTCGGCTGTCATCTACCTCTATACCCTCACCTTGTTCTAATATTCACATATTTAGTTTAAGCAAAAACTCTATTTGCCTTCGCTTATTTTAAGCTATTGGGCATTATATATTATAATAGCGCATTTAGATATCTAAGTATCTAAATGCGCTTTTTTAGTTATTGTCTTTATCCTTTTATGATATTATTTCTGCTTATAAAGCCTATAGTCTATGCCACATTCTGTGTTAATATCAGTTAATATCCTGTAATATTCCGTTTAAACTTCCTTTTTCTCATAGAAAATGTGTAATTTTGCATCCACTATTTGCAGATATAGACATTAAATGGTTCCGTAGCTCAGTTGGATTAGAGCAACAGCCTTCTAAGCTGTGGGTCTTGGGTTCGAACCCCAACGGAATCACTATATCTAAAAAGGAATTCAATGAGCTATTTACGATTTCAATTTTATGTTGATGCGTAAATAGCTCATTTTCAATGTTACAGCCTCTAATAATTAGTACGCTCGGGTTAAAATTTGGTTTAACCTGTGGGGATTTTCCGGTCTAAAAAATGGTCGTTTTTGACATGTTTTGACATAATGTTCTACCAAAATGGCAAAATGTTCTACCAACTTGGGCAAAAAATGTTCTACCATAACATCGAGGAGAGTCATTTGCTGATTCATAATGCAAAGATAGCAAACCTGTATTTTGCGCAGAAAGATAGAAAGCATGATTATTTTTTTTCACAAATACAATTAAAAATGTTGTTAAACCGAGAAATATAAATGGATTTTCGTATTTTTGCTGATTATAAATCAGCATTTGCAAAATAGAATGAAATATACCAAAGAAGATAAGCGTAGACATTTAATTCTGATGTGCCGATACTACGACGGCACAGAAGAAGATATCTATCTCAAAAAGTTGGAAGCGCATGAGATAGACAAGAGTCATCTTCCACCTCCAGAGTGTATGAAGGATGAATATACTTTATCTGTAGAAGAAGTTGCACACTTGAAGAATGCTCACACAGCACGATGTTATGAAGAACATTGGGTAAAAGAGCAACTAAATGGTAAGAAAGATAATGGTTGTATAGGAGAGTATGTTGTCTATGGGAATAAGGATTTTGATGTTGATGATGGTACACCAATTTCACTAAAGGCTCTTTTATGGAACAGTTTTTACCATTGGGGTGGCTGGATGCCTGACCAAGAAGCGTTCCGCAACTGGTATCGCACATATTATTCAAGTGAGCCAACGAACAGAGAGAAACGAGCGTTGAAGCGTAGACCTGGACTTGTTGCAAAGTGCCTATACTACCATGGAGAAGAGACAAATCCATGGGACTTTATAGGAGTAGCAGATGACAATCTTTGGCGGAAATGGTATTGGAATTTAGAAAGAGAATGGGTGGATGTGCTTAGTATGAGCTACAATACATACTTAGCGAAACACGACAGACTAAAGATGTTGGGTGTTGAAGATTTCTTCAAGAAAGAGGACGTTCCTCTGTCACTAATAAACCACATTTTAGGTTGGCACAATCATATAGCAGAAAATAGTAACAGTTTGCTTGACCATGATAGCGCCATTGCGTGCTATCGGGAAAGCTATCTTAAATTGAAACCATAATATGAGAATGATTAATGCAAGGAATTGAGATACTTCGAGTATAGGAAAAAATCAATCTGAAGAAATACCATTCAATATAATCTGCATATACCTTACGTCGAAAAAGACAGTAATCCTATGAGCAATTGTGTAAATCAACGAGAGCGAATAGATGACGCATTTGTCTCTGCGGTTTTCAAGATAGATGTAGACAAAGTCGAATCGGCTGCAGGAAGTGTGGAAACAGTCGGGAGAAGTATTGCTTCAGCGACGAGAACCAATAGAAGGTGTTGAGCAAAAGCGGTGTTGTCAGGTGGCGCGACTTGACCATTGGGTACAGAAGCGTGGCGAGGTGGTTAAGCAAAGCCTCGTCCTTGGTGTGGAGAAAGCCCTGATAATAGTTGTCGGCAGAGATGAACGTCGAAAACGGGACTTCCAGGAAGTCGTGGGCAATGGCAGCTGCACACTTGATAGCCGTGATACGGATGGGTGGGGCGGAGAAATAGCGCAAGAAAGAAAGCGTTTTTGTAAGGTTTTGTATTTGTAAGATAGAAAGTTGCGCTTCTTGCTTCAATAGTTTCTTCTGCTTGATAAGAAACTTGCCATCGTGCGTTTTGCACAAGACTCTAAGGTCTGCCCACTTGAATGGGCTTAGAGTCAGGATTTCTTCAATCGGGAGGTCGCCTGCGAGCTGCTTGAAGAAAAACGAAAGTTGCCTGTCAGATAGAGACTGCCAATCTGGGGGAGGGACAAATCGAAAAATGCTTCCATACTGCGAAAGTACAGAAGCATTTGTATGGGGAAAAGACATTAATAGGAGGCTACTAACATTTCTGATAGAAGGCGACACAAAAACCATAATGCAATCGGGATGACTATCCCCAGAGAAATTATCTTAATAGTTCTATTCTTTACAGAAAAAGGAATTAATACATAGCTGATATTTGCTATACCCCAAAGGGTATAGCAAATATATCTCATAACATGATTATCTAAATATTCGTCAGATATTACTAAAATTTGACTCAACAAATTAGATATTCCCCAAACCAGAACCCATACAAAGATTATTTTAGAGGAAATATCATTACTGCTTTCTTCTTTAACATTTAAATTACAACCGCAATGTGTGCAAAACTTTGTTCCATCAGCGATTTTCGTGTGACATTTTGGACAAATCATATTATATGTTATTTACGTTTATTACTATTGTATTTGCTGCTTTATCTCCCAGTTTACGTCCGTCATTTGTTACTATTACCATTATAAGATCAATTAAAAAACCAAAAGGTATGATACATACAATACCAGTTACAAGATTTCTTATACAAGAATTAGTTCTCGAACAACATTTATACGTTGATATGTCTACTACTTTTAAGTTTGTGGCTCTCTTGCCGATACTTTGACCATTGCTAAGCCCATCCTTTATAAGTGAATATACCACTGGTAATGCATATAATAATGTTGCAATCAATATAAAAGAAGCTCCGATTTCTGTGTTTTCTTCATAATAACTTGTTTTCATTGCAGATATACCGATGAAATAAAATATGACAGAAGGTATTGCTAATGCTAACGTTACAAATCCATCTAATATATATGCAATTAATCTATTGCCTAATGATGCCTTTTTATGGGCAACACATTTTGTTGATGATAAGATCTGTAATTTAGACAATACTCGTCCACCGTCTTTGGGGCAATATTTAATACTGTCTTCATATTCTGTTCCGCAGATTTCGCATACATGTTTAAGATTTTCTACCCTTGTAAGCTTGGCTCCATCATTACAACAAAATATTGTTCCAGTTGGATAATGTTTTTGACAAATAGGACATACGGGATCTACTATAAATGTTTTGTCTAAATTGTAGCCGCATTTTGGACAAAACTTTACAGTTCCATATTTAAATTTATTTCCACATTTTGGGCATTGATAAATCGGCATATTAAACATTTGTTAGATAATAAGTGCAAAGGTACACAAAAAATAGAAAAAGTAGCCTCCTGCTTGCTTTTTATTTTTATATCCATGGTCTTCAAAGAGTTTGGCGGTGTCTGACTGTTTCCATTCAGCGAATACGTTGCCCTTAGCTAAACGTATGCTGTTCACGATGTCGATGATGCTTGAACTCCTGGCACACACCGAGGAAGTAACTTGCGAGGTCGTTGTCCAGCATAAAGTCATCCACTTGCGCTTGCACTTGTGCGGTGGCAAGCTCTGTTTCATAGACAAGTCCGCTGCCATAGCAGACTTCGGCGTTGAACATCTGGCAAGTGCTCATTGTCTCGTCAGACTCGATGAGGTCAATGATATTGTACGGCATATGGTTGTCACCTTCCCACGGGATGTACTTCATCTTGTCGTTGATGATGATTTGTGCGATGTTGTGCTCCTCCTTAAAGACTTCACTTGTCTTGGAGGTGAAGGCTGCGGAGGCGTGGGCACCAGGGATGGTGACAACGGATGTTGGTGGAATAAATGGAAAATCGCTCATATCTTGCTTTTTTAGGGCAAAGATAAGGAGAGAAATGTGCGGTGGAAAAGACAATACTAAATTGAACATAAGTCATATAGTTGTAAATTCTCCTTAATTTTTTAGCTGGTTGTGGTGGAATCTCGTAAAAAAGCTTTATTTTTGTATTCTGATTATTACATACAGACATACAAACGAGAAATATGGCAAACAAGGATTTAAATCGGATAAAGTTAGTGCTTGTTGAGAAGAAGAAAACAGGCAAATGGCTTGCCAAGCAACTTGGGAAAGACCAAACCACGATTTCAAAGTGGTGTACGAATTCCAACCAACCTGATATAGAAAGTGTTATGAGGACAGCTAAATTGTTAGCTGTTGACATCAACGACCTTCTTATAAGCAACAATGTTGAATAAACTATTAATATGGAAGCGACGAAACTACCTTTAGCGAGTATATTCACGGGACACCGTGTATTTGACATCCCTTTCTATCAGCGTTCATACGTTTGGAAGAAAGAGCAATGGGAGCGTTTTCTTGAAGATATGGAGTTCGTTTCCATAGAGTCGAAAGATTACTTCTTGGGTTCTGCGATATTAAAGCAGCAGAATTTAAATATGGGTGTTACGGCTGATCACAGAACTGTAATTGATGGTCAGCAGCGTTTCACTACTATTGTTATTTTCTGTAAAGCATTATGCTTGAAGACAGGCGAATTGGATGAGTTCGATAGATATTTCATGGTTCGCAACAAAAAAGAAGGTACAAAAAAATGTGCTTTGGTTCATAGTATGAATGACAGAAAGGACTTTGAACAAGTAGTAAGTCTAACAGAAGATAAGCCAATTGACGATGCCGGTAACAGCAGTATCTTACAAGCATACAATTATTTCCAAGAGAAGATTGATGTAAATAAAGTAGATGTTGACGAGTTGCTAAGTCACCTCATATTTATCGATATAGAGTTACACCCCAACGACGATGAACAAGCTATATTCGATACAATCAACTCTCTTGGAGTTCGGTTGACTACAGCCGAACTTTTGAAAAACTATTTTTTTACAGAAAGTACGTTTGAGGAATACCAAGAATTATGGGTGCCAATCTTTGAAAAAGACAAGGGCACATCAGAATATTGGAATTCCCAGATAACAGCAGGAAGACTGAAGAGAAATAACATTGATGCGTTTTTCTCAGCATTTCTCAATATCAAAATCCAAGACCGCAAAATTGGTGTTGACAACGAACATAAGAATATGTATCGCCGTGTAGATTCTATATTTGCCAGTTACAAGGATTTAATAGCCACTTACAACATTGACAAGAAAGAACTGTATCGAGAAATTATTGAATATGCGAAGCTATATGCCAAATATATAAATTCGGATGTCGTGGAATCAGACATACCAAGCAAATCTTGTGTAGAAAGAATCAATTTCATGATATTTACCCTTGACTGTTCTACGATGCTTCCGTACATTCTTTACGTTTTGAAAAATGTGAAGAATGAAAAAGAGCGAAATGATATATTTGGATACTTGGAATCATACGTGGTGCGCCGTGCAATATGCAAAAGTGAGAATAATAGCTTCAGCGATTTGTTCTCTGAAATTCTCATCGGCAATGAGATAAAGACATTTGAGGACTTGAAGAGCCTTATAGAAAATCGAGACGAAATGGCTTTGGCATTTCCGAATGATGAAAAGATGCAAGAGTGTTTCCATGATATAGAGCAGCCCAACAAACGTGCATTGGCAATACTCTATCTGATGGAGTCAAGGGTTAGGAACAATCAGCCTCATGCCACAAAGATTCTGTCTTTCTCGGAGTACAGTTTGGAGCATATCATGCCGAAAAAATACGAAAAGAGCTGGCCCCTTAACGATGGATATGATGAGGAGACAAGAAGAATGATGATAAATACGTTGGGTAATATGGCAATGTTACCACAAAAGTTAAACTCTTCTGTTAGCAATGCTGATTGGAATACTAAAAAGAATGGTAAGGGAACAAGGAAGGGTATATCGTTTTTTGCATCAGACCTTGTGACGATGAAAGGTGTTGTCACTTGCCCAGAATGGAATGAGGACACTATTTGGAATCGTGCAGAATGGTTGGCTAATATAGCGATAAAGATATGGCCATCATACCAAGAGACGAATGACGATGACTTTGACATAGAGGCAGAAACAAAACTTGACCAAGTAAATCAAGAAGATGAAAGTGCCAAGTCAAGAAACATGAACCACGACAATACGAAGTATTCGTTTGACGGAACAGAGTTTCTTTCAAAGTCGGAGTTTGTCGTAACATTGGTGAGAAAGTACTTGGAGAATCATCCTCAATTGACATACAAAGAACTGAAAGGCAAATATCCAGACAGGCTTTGCGCAAAAGGATATAAGTTTAGAGGGTTTCTCTGTACAGAAAAAGATTATAACGAATGGAACAATAAGTACAAAGAAAAGCGTTATCAGCCTAACAAGGAGAATCACAGGTTGACATCCTCGGATGGTGTTGTTTTCTATGTGAACACACAGTGGACTAAAGAGGGTGTTGATAAATTGGTAAAGATAGCAAAGGCTGATGGATTTAGTATTTATACAAGAAACAAGTCGTAAGATAATAGAAAAGAATAAAGTAGAATTGCTCAAAGAGCAAACAAATAAAATAGAAGAAGTCCTCACTGTTCTTCGGACACAATTCGGTGAAGAGTTTGAGGATGAAGAGAATTACCTCTCAATAGTTGTTGATAATCTTAAGAATAAGTAATAAGACTAATGTCAGAACAGAAATATAATGTTTTAGATCTATTCTGTGGATGTGGTGGGCTTTCTCTTGGCTTTGAGGAAGCTGGTTATAACGTATTGTTGGGCATTGACATTTGGGAAGATGCCTTAAAAACATACGCTTACAATCACAAACACAGTAAGACCTTGTGTGCTGATATGTCAATACTCCGTGGTGAGGATGTGAAAGACATTATAGGTGACAATAGCGTGGATGTCATTATTGGTGGTCCTCCATGCCAAGGCTTTTCCATCGCAGGAAAACGGATTGTTAATGATGACAGAAACAAACTGTACAAGGGATTTGTCAGAATGGTTGAATATTTCAAGCCTAAAGCCTTTGTTATGGAAAACGTGCCAAACATACTCTCGATAGGTGATGGTGCGGTAAGAGAAACTATTATCAATGACTTTAAGAGCCTTGGCTACACCGTAGAGACTAAAGTCTTGACAGCTTCTGACTATGGCGTTCCACAAAATCGAAGACGTGCGGTATTTGTTGGATTGACGAAAGGAAACTTTGATTTTGATATACCTATGGTCGCAGAAAAGGTAACTACAAAAGAAGCCTTGTCCGATTTGTCAGAGCAAAGCATAGAAGATGGAGGTATGTATTCCGTGGAGAGTACTTCAGGATACCAAAAACTTATGCGTATTAATAGTATAGGAGTTTACAACCATGAGGTGACACAACATAATGAACAGACTGTAAGAATAATCTCAATGGTTCCAGATGGTGGAAATTATAAGGATTTACCAAAGGAGTTCCAAAAAACAAGAAAGGTTCATATTGCATGGACTCGTTTGAATAGTAAGCGACCAAGCATCACTATTGATACAGGACATAGACACCATTTCCATTATAAATGGAATCGTGTGCCAACTGTAAGGGAAAGTGCAAGAATCCAGTCTTTCCCTGATGACTTTATATTCTTGTGTAGTAAAACCAGTCAATACAAACAAGTGGGTAATGCAGTTCCTCCACTAATGGCAAAAGCAATAGCAGAACAATTAAAGAAACAACTGTAATGGCAGAAAAAGAGATAAAATACTATCGAATCCCAGACAAGGATTGGTTTAGAATACATTTTGTAAGACCACGTTTCAAGGGCAACATTGAAAATGTGTTGCTCTACATGGCTAATGAATGTTGCCGAATACCCAAATGTTCATGCAGCGAGTATAGTAAGCGTTATTATAATGCCATAAAGATGTTTCCGGGAAACATTGACATGAAGAAGAAAACACTTGATAATTGGAGAACAGAGATTCCTGCTTTGTTTGGTTTCTATACAGAAGACAAGAAATCGGATGTAACGGAAACATCAAGTATGGCTACATTTCTTCACGAAAATCAAGATTTGACCCAATTTTTGCGCATTTTCTTATATTCTTTTCAGTTCCCTGGTGGACACATGAAAGGAAAGGATGTCAAAGAAATAATAGAGCATGGCATTAAGTTTAAGCCAGCACGCACAATCATACAAGTGCTTATGGCAGGAAATAAAATTCTCAACGATAACGGCACTGAGAAAGAAATGTCATTGTCTGCGGAAGAAGCTACATATTGCATATTCAATGATTTAAGGGTCACAACTGCCAAAGTTTCAGCAGAAGATGTTGCAAAAGTAATCTTAGAGAACAGAAAACAAAGAGTCAAATATTATAATCCCCAAGATATTCAGAGCTATTCTTTAACAGGTACTGCAAGAACAAAAGGGGATATGACCAGATATGCAGGAGACATTCTTGACTATATGGAAATAGCAAATCTCTTGATTAAGAGAAACGGATATTTCTATCTAAAAGGAAATGAACTTGTTGCATTGAAAACATTTGCTGACGACAATACATGGTTCAATGGATATGATAGCATATATGGTAAAAAAGGTTTGGTTACGGCAGATATTTCAAAGATTGAGCCAGCATGGTTTGATTACGTCCAAGATTCCATGAAACCTGACCTGTTCAAGTCAGACATCAAAACTATTTTGGCTAATACTGGCGAGGTTGATGTAGTTGTCGAAACAAGGATTAAAGATGTCGTTACTTCTGGAGACAGAACGACTAAAGACATCGGAAATCTGGGAGAAGCACTTATCTGTGGACACGAGAAGATGCGTCTAAAGATAAATGGATATGATGAGTTTGTACGTCTTGTGCAAATTGTTGATAGCCCCTCATACCATCCAGGCTTTGACATAGATAGTTTTGAGGGAGATGGAACAGAAAACCACCGATACATAGAGGTAAAAACAACAGTAAGCAAGAAGAAAATACAATTGTACGGATTCCATATGTCCACAAATGAATGGAGAGTTGCAAACACAATAAAAGAACATTATTGTGTGTATCGTCTTATGCTTAGCGAAGAAGACCGTATTTTGTATATTCTTCGAAATCCAGTAGCACTGTACAAAGAAGATAAAATCGAAGCTGAACCACGCAATGGTATGGAGATTTCTTTTTCAACAGATATGTTTGACAAAACAGAATTATTGACATGGAAAGAATAAGAGTTGCATCACTTTTTTGCGGTTGTGGTGGAATGGACTTAGGTGTAATAGGTGGATTCACATACTTGGGCAAAGAGTATGGTGAAAATCCATTCGATATTGTATATTCGGTAGACAATGATGATTATTGCACAAAAATCTACAATGACAATTTTGACCATAAGTGTATCATTAAGGATGTACGAAATATAGAAATAGACAAATTGCCTCAATTCGATATGCTTATTGGAGGTTTTCCTTGTCAATCGTTTTCTATTTCAGCTCAAAACCCTCCTCGTTTAGGCTATAAGGATGAAAGAGGCATGTTGTTTTTTGAAATGGTAAAGATTCTCAAAGAACGTCAGCCCCGATTTTTTATTGCAGAGAATGTAAAGGGTATTATGTCAGCCAATAAAGGCAAGGCATTCCCGATGATTATTAAAGAGTTTACGGATGCAGGATATAAGGTTACATATAAACTCTTGAACGCTTCCGAGTATGGTGTGCCACAAAAGCGTGAGCGTGTCATTATTGTCGGTTTCAAGAACGAGGATGATTATTTGAAATTCAAGTTTCCGATAAAATCAAAATTGTCAGAAAGGAAAGTTCTTGGAGATGTAATCATGGAAGAAGCCAATAATGACGAAAGTCTGTTTTTCAGTGAAAGAGCAGTGGCTGGCATGATGGCTGTGCGTGAGAAAATGAACAAAGGACGTGCTATGAGATTAGATGAACCTTGTAATACCGTAAGTGCCCATTTGGCAAAGGTGAGTCTCAATAGTACAGACCCTGTATTTATGGTGGGCGAACGTTATCGTAGATTCTCGACTCGTGAAGCTGCACGAATTCAATCTTTTCCTGATACGTTTAGGTTCAACTCAGTTTCACAAGCTCGTCAATACAAGGCAATAGGTAATGCCGTTCCTCCTGTATTGATGTGGCATGTCATTCGTTCTCTCCACAAGGTGACAATTGTTCACCAAGTGGATTTTGAGGACGTGAAAGCGGAATACCCCAATACGATTGTTGAAAACAAAAAGGTGGTAGCAGTTCCTCGAATATCGTTTGGTAGATGTTCCTATAATAAGGATAAAAATGTATTGATTAGTCTTGTAAAGGCTGATAATATGGAGCAGTACCTTGACCGCTCTGCAAAAGTATATTACACAGGAAAGAAATTCCCATCAACTGTTGCGCTAAACAAGTTGTATTATTTTATGCCATACATAAAGCGTAAGGGAGTGAGAGACCTCTATATGATAAAGATTGCACGAGTAGGAACAAAGAAAGAAGTGCATCCTGAATGCGATGACAATGATTTCAGACTTGTCTTTGAAATTGAATATGTAGGACAATACTTTGATGATTATGTCCCTGTACATTTGGATATTTGGAGGGCATTTACAGATACTACAATGTCTAATCTGGCAAAAAGTAAAGAAGAAAAGATTCTCTTAAATGGGTAAATTTATAGAACTTATAGATGATGATAACCAGTCTGTGCTCATAAACACAGACTGGATTATCTATATAGAAGAAGATACAAAAGATCAGGTTATTGTTTATTGGGGTGTACCGCTTTCTAATGGCCAAGGCTCTATAATTGCACGGAAACAATTTAAAGTTTCAATACATCAACTTAAAGAAAAATTGAATATTTATGAAGAATGACTCTGCAAATGGAGAAGATTTTTTGATTCCAATAGATGAAAAAATCAAAGAATTCAAAATTCATTTAGATTCTCATCCACGAACCATTTTTTCTGCAAAATATGGTGATGGGAAAAGTTTCTTTATGAACAAAGCAATAGAGTATATTTCTAGAGAATATGATTATGTTTTTCTGAAGATATATCCTATAAACTACCAAGTACTTGAAAATAAAGATATTTTCGAGATGGTAAAGCATGATATTCTATATCAGATGCTCTTAAAAAACATTATAGAAAGCGACTATGATGTGGATGAAAATGTCGCAATGTCGTTCTTCTTACAAAATAACATCACCAGTGTG
>ENA-UEQM01000806-UEQM01000806.1-human-gut-metagenome-genome-assembly--contig:-NODE-806-length-16772-cov-96.095897_pt1 | contig 16772 bp, 14 predicted proteins | sample MGYA00242948_ERZ507948 | MGnify/ENA primary metagenome ERZ507948 (study PRJEB26167, sample SAMN06115440) | human gut metagenome | host: Homo sapiens | place: China:Hubei | collected 2015-07-28... | reverse complement strand
TCCTCCTCGCCTCGTCAGCTTGGGAACGGTTGTCATTACGATAATAGTCCTCGCCCTCGCAGTTGCTTTCTACAAGATACCTTATCCTATATCCATAGAGGCTAATGGTGAGGTCGTCAATCAAAGAACGATGCAGGTGTTTGTACCATACAAGTATTTGTATCTTTTCGATGATCCAAGGACGGCTCATGTTTCTTTTGAGGGCAACGACAATACATCTTATAACTGCAACATTGTAAGCCATAAAGTCAAGCTCATACATAGGGAAGATGGCAACTATTTTATGGCAATAGCCACAATGAGCACACAGGGGCAAAATACTCCTATACTGCAAAAGTATATGAAAGCTGATGTGAGAATCATCGTCAGCAACAGAACGTTATGGCAGCAGGTTTTCGGATAAGCTATGTCCGAATACAGCTGTTTGTTTTTGGATGCATATTGTGTTGCTAAGCATCAGATTTTACAAAAAAAGTTCTAAATTCCATAAATTTCTCCTAGCTAATTATGGGATATTTAGAAAATTGTCGTATCTTTGTCCCCGAATTAAGGCGTTCTTTGCATATTGCAAAATACAGAAACGAGCAGAAGTCCGCTCGTTTCCATATTGTTACCTATATAATATAGGCAAACGCCCAACTTCTTGATTTTCAATCAAAGCCCAATTTTGAGCGAGTTAGCTTTATTAACGAAATTCGGAATCAGAGGCTGCTGAAAATCGGCCCTTATCGCCACCCGAAATTTGGTGGTATCAGAATTTCATTGTACCTTTGCACCGGCATTCAGAAGAAAGGCGCCTGATGACAACGAGAACATGAACACCAATAACAGAAAAGCGGGTGTGCCATAGTCATTATCCTGACTTATAACAAACCCGCTTATATATAAAAGCCATCTTACAGATTGAACCTCAAGCCAAATTGAAGATTGAAATTCAGCTTCTTATCCTTGAAGGTATTCTCTATATCGCTTCCGTTGTCGAAGTAATACTTGGCGCCCGGCTCGATGTATAAGCCCAGACTTGGCGAGATGTCATATTGCGCACCGAGCGAAGCCTTCCCGGAGAATTGCACTTTGTCTCGCTTGGCATCCTGCTTTTTGGTTCCATCTTCGTCGGTATCATTCTTCACGTTGTAAGCTGCCTCGGCGCCAGCCATCACGTAGGCATGGAAGCCGCCACTCCTCCACAATTCATAATTCAAGCCTACCGGGATGCCTACATAATGAAGCACCTGATGAACATTGTAGTCATTGTTTGGAGCATACGGATAGAAATCGGAAGAGGTGCGGGTATAAACCACGCCCGTGCTCAACGACAAGCGAGGAGCCACGCCAAAGGCTATCTGCATGCCCACGGATACTGGAGCATGATGCTTCGCCTTTCCCTGCGGCGATTTCTGGAGTGCCTTATAGGCTGCCGCCATCAGATAATCCACGTCGTTGCTTCCACCCACCGAAGGGGCGGGATATACGCCTGGCATCGGATCTGCCATCACTCCCGAATCAGAATAACGATTGGCGATGTTACTGCCGGAATTGACACTCCCCATTCCTGCTCCGAAGTTCTCGGCATAGAGCTTCATCGACACTCCCGCCACTTCGCTATTCCTGGAGAAATGATAAGAAGAGGATGAGTTTGGTTCAGCCTGACTCTGCGCTGATTCTGCTGATTTGTATTTCGAAGCAACCAGCGGAGCCTCATCCGAAGCAACAGCTACCATTGTTTCGCCTTCATCATTCATGGGTGCAGCTGATTGAACTGGCACAGAGGCGTAATCGGAAGAAAGCAGAGAAGCTGCCAATAAAGCAGCCTTTTGCCTACTCTTGGAATCTGCGGATTTGTTATCAGCAGCAAGCAGCGGAACTTGCTTCGAATGAGAGGAAGATGATGCCGACAGAGAGGAAGATGCTGCAGACAGAGAGGAAGATGATGCCGACAGAGAGGAAGATGATGCTGATGATGCAGATGAAGCTTCTGATGACGCCAGGGATGCCAACTGTGCATTGCCCTGCTCCACATCCTCCTGATGCAGATAAACATAGCTTCCGCCTATTCCAAGCAAGGCCACGGCGGCTGCGGCTGCCGACCATCGTTTCAACGTGACAACCCGGGCTTTCGATTCCTTCTCCACCCCTTTGACAGGATGATTTTCAGGAACCCCATTCTCCCCTGCTACAGGCTGATTCTGAGCAAGCGATTGTGCAATGCCAGCCCACAAGTCGTGCTTGACAGGCTCCTGATAGTCTGTCATCTGATCTCGAAGTTTGCTTGTCCAATCCTTGTTACTCATATTCTTTCTCGTTTAATGTATTCAAATAATCGTTTATTTTCTTTGCCAAGAGCTTTTTGGCTCTCAGATATTGCGAAGCTGAGGAGCTTTCCTTGATGCCTAGCTGCTCGGCGATTTCCTTGTGGCTGCGCTGCTCAAACACAAACATGTTGAGCACCAGGCGATAGCCCTCGGGCAATTCGCCTATCATCCTCGTTAATTCTGCAGGCGGCACCCGTTCTACCTCAGGATCCTCGTCTGGAACCTCTTCCGGAACCTCATCCACAAAGGTGAGTCGGGACTGCTTCCTCGTCATACTGATGGCTTCGTTCACCACGATGCGGAGGAGCCAGGCCTTCAGCGAACCCTCGCCCCGGAAATCGAAACTGGCGATGTTGGAGAAAAACTTCACGAAACTCTCCTGCACCACATCCTCGGCATCATCACGCAAAGGGACATACCTCAGCGCTACCGCCATGGCATATCCTACGTAGCGCTCATACAGCCGGTGCATTGCTGCCTGACTGCCGCCTTTCACGTCATCCAGAAGTTGCTTTTCTGTTTCCAATTTTTCTCTTTTTTACTGATTAAACGAATATCATAGCAAAACCTTGCACCAAAAATCAAACTTTTTTTGATGCAAGGCTTTTTTCATCTTATTTTCTATACAGATTTTCTATACAGATTTTTCTATACAGGTTTTCTATACAGAAATCACCATTCCCTCATTGCTCAGATAACTTTCATCGAATACCTCTTTTGCTTCCTTGAGCAACACTTTCTCGTCGTTATATCTGGCACTGTAATGCCCCAGGAGCAGCTTTCCTACCCCGGCATCCCTCGCCACCGTCGCTGCCTGACGGGCGGTGCTGTGGTTGTAGATTTTGGCACGGTCTTCCTGATCAGAAGTGTAGGTGCTCTCGTGATAAAGCAGGGTAACGCCCTTCACCTTCTCCCAGAGATTCGGGATATAGCGGGTATCACTCATGTAGGCATAGCTGCGGGGCTGGTCGGCAGGTGTCACTAATTTTTCATTCGGAATCACCTCGCCCTCCTCATTGGTCCAGTCAGCCCCATTCTTGATATTGTTGATCTGACTGATAGGAATGCCATAGTAATCTATCATGTCGCGGCGGATATGAGGCAGCGTAGGTTTCTCCCGGAAGATGAAGCCGCAGCATGGCAGGCGATGCTTCAGGGGCACCGTCTCTACCGTGAGCGAATGGTCTTCGTAGATAATCTGCTGCTTCTCGGTATCCACCGGAATCATCTCCATCTCATACTCCATGGTCTGCATGAAATACTCCACCTGCTGCTTGAACAGGGGTTCATAATCCTTTGGAGCATAGATTCTTAACTTAGATGTTCTACCGAGCATTCCAAGTGTAGAGAGCAGGCCCATCAAGCCGAAGCAATGGTCACCATGCATGTGGGTGATGAAGATGGCATTGAGCTTGGAGAAATGAATATGCGAGCGGCGGAACTGCATCTGTGCTCCTTCTCCACAATCCACCATAAAGCACTTGCCTCGCATCTCTATGAGCTGCGAGGAGGCGTTATGCTTAAGGGTGGGCAGCGCACTGCCACACCCCAGAATATGTATCTTAAATGGTTCCAAAATTTTTATTGCAATCTTATAGGTTTGAAACGGTGTATTATCATTTTCAGAGATGATATTCCGTCATTTCCATAGAGATAGAGATGACGTACTACCGCTTAAAAATCATATTCTTACTCCTGGCGCTTGAAGACGTAGATGCCCTGCGTATTCTCCAGCGTCAGACTATCCGGACCCAGATTGTCGATGGCGAAGGTATCCTTGTTAAGCAGGAGCTTACCATTCAGAATCTTCCATGAAGTCCAAGGGTTGGTTTCCGCCTTCACATTGTTCTTCACCTCGCCACCTTCCAGGATATCGAAGTTTTTGTCTATCGAAGTCCACTTGCCGAGGAGCGAAGTAAGATTGATAACTTTCTGTGCAAGCATCTCGCCATCCTGCGCCTTGTAGCCGATAAGGGCGATGCGGTCGCCTGCCAGGAGTCCGCCCTGCACGATGCCAGGCTGCTCATCGTCGATGAAGACGGTGAGGGTATCACCTGCATCTGATATCAATTCAAGGCTGTGCATAGAGGTTCCCTCGCCACACACGCCATAAATGGTCGAGTCGTTCTCCGCATCCTCCAGCGCCACAGAATCGTTGGTACTGATCACCGGAACGGTTTTCTTATCCTTACAGCTATTGGCAGCGAAAAGTACTACCAAAGCCATCATCACATAAACTAATCTTTTCATAATCTCTTATCTTTAAAATCTGATTATCTTACTTTTCTTTACTTCTCATCTTGAAGCATTACTTCTTGAAGCTTTACTTCTTGAAGCTTTACTCCTCATCTTGAAGCTTTTCCTGCTTCTTGGCTTCATCCCAGAGTTGATCCATCTCTTCCAAACTCATGTCTTTCAGATTCTTGCCCTGCTTGAGCGAGTGATCTTCCACATAGTTGAAGCGGCGGATAAACTTCTGGTTTGTCTTCTCCAGCGCATTATCCGGATTGAGCTTATAGAGACGGGCAGCATTGATTACGGAGAAAAGGAAATCGCCGAGCTCCTGGGTGGAATTCTCCTTGTCGCCCTTGGCAAGTTCAACCTTGAGTTCCTCCAGTTCTTCGTGTACCTTATCCCATACATCTTCCTTCTCCTTCCAGTCGAAGCCCACGTTTCGTGCCTTGTCCTGAATGCGATAGGCCTTGATAAGGGATGGCAGGGAATTTGGCACACCGCTCAGAACGCGCTCGTTGCCATCTTTCTCCTGCTGCTTAATCTGCTCCCAGGTTTTCTCTACCGAGGCAGCATTCTTGGGTTTGGTGGCACCAAGAGCCAGGGTTTCTTCCGAGCTCCCCGCCTCTGCCTTCCCGGTTGCAGATTCTGCCTTCCCGGTTTCTGCTTTTTCAGACTCCTTATATACCACCTGTCCCGCATCATTGATATACATATCAGGATTCGCCACAGTCCATTCGCCCTCTTCCTTCCAATTGATGAAAGGATGGCGGAACATCAGTTTGTCAGCTTCCTGATTGCAGACATCGCAGATATCGAACTCGCCGTCTTCTCTGCCGATGATGCTATAGAACATCACGTGCTCCAGCACATCGCCCAGCTCCTTCTTGATATCCTTGTAATCGCGCTTCATCAAGGCGTCACAAAGTTCGAAAGTCTCCTCGATGGTATTCGGACGAAGACTCTCGAATGTCTGCTTCTTATCCCATGGACACTGCAGGCGCAAACGGTCCTGCACATCCAGCAAGCGGCTGAACGCCGCCATTTTCTCTTCTTTCGTATGCATTGTTTTAATTATTTCTTTCGTATGCATTGTTTTATTATTCAAGTCTCGCAAGTAACCTCCGGTCCCCGAAGGGGGCCAACTTTCAATAACCGCTGGTGGAATGACCAAAGGTCATGGAACCTGCGGACAACCAATAGTAGGGAGAAAGCGTCCCCAAAGGGGGCGAACCACATCCAACCTTGCTCCTGTTCGCCCCCTTCGGGGACGATAAAGAGTGTGTGTCTGCTATCCGCAGGTTCCATTCCCTTCGGTCATTCCACCAGCAGTTATTCACATTCGCCCCCTTCGGGGACGGTGGGATACCACTTGCGAAAGGTCAGTTCCATAATTTTTAAAGGTTCTTCTTCCACTTCTTCCCCGCTTTCGTATTAAGAAATATGGCGAAAGAAACAGCAGCCACACACATCATGACATTGAAGAGAAACCAAGCCCCCATAATATCCCAATTCATATTTACTAACCATCGTTTTGTGCAAAAATTAATAATTTTGATGCAAAGATAGCATTTTTCGCCCAAAAATTCGTATCTTTGCACCGTTTTTTAAGGAAAAAGAAAGAAAAAGAATAAAAATTAGATAGAAACAATGGAATTAGCAAGTAAATACGATCCACAAGCAGTGGAAAGTAAATGGTATCAGTACTGGCTCGACAACAAGCTTTTCAGCTCTAAGCCAGATGGTCGTGAACCTTATACGGTGGTAATCCCTCCACCAAACGTAACGGGTGTGCTCCACATGGGACACATGCTCAACAATACTATCCAGGATATTCTCGTTCGCCGTGCACGCATGGAGGGCAAGAACGCTTGCTGGGTACCAGGTACCGACCACGCCAGTATCGCTACCGAGGCTAAGGTGGTTAACCGCCTCGCTCAGCAGGGTATCAAGAAGACCGACCTTACTCGCGAAGAGTTCCTCAAGCACGCTTGGGACTGGACTCACGAGCACGGCGGCATCATCCTCAAGCAGCTCCGCAAGCTCGGTGCCAGCTGCGACTGGGACCGCACTGCTTTCACCATGGACGAAACCCGCTCTCGTGCCGTCATCCACGTATTCTGCGACCTCTACAAGAAGGGTCTCATCTATCGTGGCGTGCGCATGGTTAACTGGGACCCTAAGGCTCAGACTGCGCTCTCTGACGAGGAGGTTATCTACAAGGACGAGCACTCTAAGCTCTATCATCTGAAGTATTACGTGGTAGAGCAGGACTGCCAGCAGGTGGATGAGGAGAACGTGATGCACAAGGATGAGAAGGGTTACTATGCCGTGGTAGCAACAACCCGTCCTGAAACCATCATGGGCGACTCTGCCATGTGTATCAACCCAGAGGATAAGAAGAATACCTGGCTGAAGGGCAAGCACGTGATCGTGCCTCTCGTAAACCGCGAGATTCCTGTCATCGAGGATACATACGTAGATATCGAGTTCGGTACCGGATGCTTGAAGGTAACTCCAGCTCACGATATCAACGACCACGCCCTCGGTTTGAAGCACGGTTTGGAAACCATCGACATCTTCAACGACAACGGTACCATCAGCGAGGCAGCAGGTCTCTATGTAGGTATGGACCGCATGGACGTGCGCAAGCAGATTTCCATCGACCTTCAGAACGCCGGTCTGATGGAAAAGATTGAGGACTATAATAATAAGGTGGGCTTCTCTGAGCGTACCAATGTGCCTATCGAGCCAAAGCTCTCTACACAGTGGTTCCTCAAGATGCAGCACTTTGCCGACATCGCCCTCCCTCCTGTAATGGACGACGACATCGAGTTCTATCCTAAGAAGTACAAGAACACCTATCGCCACTGGTTGGAGAACATCAAGGACTGGTGTATCAGCCGTCAGCTCTGGTGGGGTCACCGCATCCCAGCCTACTACTTCGACAATGCCGGCAAGAAGGATTTCGTGGTAGCTGAGACTGCTGAGGAGGCGCTGAAGCTCGCTCAGGAGAAGAACGCCAATATCAAGGCTGAGGATCTTGAGCAGGAGAGCGACTGCCTCGACACCTGGTTCTCTTCATGGTTGTGGCCTATCTCTCTGTTTGATGGCATCGAGCATCCAGACAACGAGGAGATCAACTACTACTACCCTACTTCCGACCTCGTAACAGGTCCGGACATCATCTTCTTCTGGGTAGCACGTATGATCATGGCTGGCTACGAATATCGTGGCAAGATGCCATTCAAGCACGTATATTTCACAGGTATCGTCCGCGATAAGCTGGGCCGCAAGATGAGCAAGAGTCTCGGCAACTCACCAGACCCATTGGATCTGATTGATAAGTTTGGTGCCGACGGCGTTCGTATGGGTATGATGCTCAGTGCTCCAGCCGGCAACGACATCCTCTTCGACGAGAGCCTTTGCGAGCAGGGACGTAACTTCAACAACAAGATCTGGAATGCCTTCCGCCTCGTGAAGGGTTGGGAGACTGCGGATATCGAGCAGCCTAAGAGTGCTGAAATCGCCGTGAAGTGGTTTGATGCCAAGCTCAAGGAGGTGAACGAGGAGATGCAGAAGCAGTTTAAGGACTACCGTATCTCTGAGGCATTGATGACTGTATATAAGCTGTTCTGGGATGAGTTCTCATCCTGGTACCTGGAGATGGTGAAGCCAGCTTACGGTCAGCCTATCGACCAGAAGAGCTACGACGCTACCCTCCGCTTCTTCGATGCCCTCCTGAAGATGTTGCATCCATTCATGCCATTCATCACCGAGGAGTTGTGGCAGCACATCTACGACCGCAAGGATGGCGAGAGCATCATGCGCGAGAAGCTGGAGATTCCTGCACCTACAGCCGAGGAGCAGAAGTTGGCAGCCGATATCGAGGCAGTGAAGCAGATTATCGCCGGTGTTCGTACCGTTCGCAACCAGAAGAACATTGCCCAGAAGGAGCAGTTGTCTCTGCAGGTAGTAGGCAAGAACGATTTCGAGGCTTACAACGACGTAACGCTGAAGATGGCCAACCTCGACAAGATTGAGGTTATTGCCGAGAAGAGTGCCGATGCATCCAGCTTCATGGTAGGCACCGACGAATTTGCCGTACCATTGGGCGACCTCATCGACGTAGCAGCCGAGATTGAGAAGGCAGAGGCTCAGCTCAAGCACCTGGAGGGCTTCCTGATGGGTGTACGCAAGAAGCTCAGCAATGAGAACTTCGTAGCTCACGCTCCTGAGAAGGTAGTAGCCCTGGAGCGCAAGAAGGAGAGCGACTCTGTAGAGAAGATTGCTGCCCTCAAGGCAACCATCGAGGAGCTCAAGAAGAAGTAATTATAGACATAATTAGAAATAATTATAGAAATAATTACGGAAAATAATTATAAATAATGTTTAGTGTTTAGTGTGTCATACACTAAGCACTAAACATTTAACCTTTTTAGATATAAACATGATCAAGAAGCTTTTCACCTTATTTATATGCATGATTTCGCTGGCAATGACATTCACGAGTTGCAGCGAAGAGGCTTTTGATACGGATAGCGTCAACAAGCAGACCATCCTGGTGTTCTATCCATGGACGGGAAGCCAAAGCAGCACGGGATTATTGGGCTATTTGCAGAACAACATCGACAGCATCAGCGATGGAATCATCGACAGAAAGGGACTCAACAACTCCCGCGTTCTGGTGTTCCTGAGCGATAAATATAACCACAGCACGCTCTATGACTTGCAATATAATGCTACTACCAAAAGCGTGGACCGTGTTCCCCTGAAGGAATACGAGGGTGCTTCGTATGCCTCAGCCGAGGGCATCGCAGATATTATGAACGAGGTGAAAACGCAAGCCAGTGCACTGAACTATGCCCTCATCGTGGGAGTACATGGTTGCGGCTGGACTTATGCCAGCGACTGGAGCAGATACCCTTACTATGCACGTCCAAGCGTAACACGTCCAAGGGATAATAACTTCAGCGGCATTCAGTTTGGTTCTGATCCCAACGCCCCCCTCACCCGTTTCTTCGGCAGTGTGAGTCTGGCAGAAAACGCCATGGATATCAGCACCCTCGCCGAAGGCATCAGAGAGAGCGGATTGAAGATGCAATACATCCTCTTCGACGCCTGCTACATGAGCAATATAGAAACCGCCTACGAGTTGAAAGATGTTACCAACTACATGATAGCCAGCGGAAGCGAAATCATGGCAGCCGGACTGCCATATCGCTCGATGTGGAGCTATCTGAACTCTGCTACGCCTAATTATTCGGGCATCGTTTCAACCAGCGTAAACTTCTACAAGAACTCCTCTGCCCCATTCTGCAACCTGGCAGCCATCGACTGCCGACAGGTGGAGAAATTAGCGAGTGTGATGAAGGAGATCAACGCCCAGTATCAGCTATCAGCCAGCGTAAGTCTGGATTCCATCCAGCATCTGGACGGCTTCCGTCCCAACCTCTTCTACGACCTGGAGACTTATGTGGATAGTCTCCACCCAAGCGGATATCTGCTCGACCAGTTCAAGAGTCAGTTGAAGCTCACCATCAAGGCATCAGATCATACCGACGAGGCGTACACCTGCATCTACAGTTCCGACAGCTTCAAGATCAAGAACTATTGCGGCATCACCATCTCCGACCCAAGCCAGCACAGCGTGGCCATCAAGGGTAGAGAAAAGACAGGCTGGTGGAAGGCTACGCACTAATTGATTTAAAATATAAATAGGTTATGGAATTTTTTATAATTGATAATAATGGACAACAGGCAGGACCATTCAGTATGGATCAGCTTGTTCAAAAAGGTATCAGCCCCGAAACTCTAGTTTGGAAACAAGGCATGGCTGATTGGACGCCAGCCTGGAAAGTAGAGGATTTAAGAGCCGTATTGGAAGCTGTAGAAGCTGATAAGGTTAATCAGAATTCAAACCAGAGCCAGGGGTTCAACCAGAATCAGGGGTTCAATCAGAATCAGGGGTTCAATCAGAATTCAAATCAGGATTTCAACCAGAACCAAGGCTTTCAGCAGGGATTCCAGCAAGGTTTCCAGCAAGGCGCAAGCATGAATCAGGGCTTTAACACGACTCAGAACACAAATCAAGGATTCAATCCTAATTCTAATCAGGGATTCAACCCAACCCCGAATCCTGATTCGAAGCAGCCGAAAAAGAAGTCGAATCACTTCGTTATGAAGATGATTATCGGCCTCATCATCTTCATCTTCGCCATCTTCGCCGTTACAAACCCAAGCGAAGAAGAGCACAAGGAGAAGGTTCGCACGGAAGTAAGCAAGGCGATAGAGAAAGCTGTAAGCACTACGGATAACAACTTCTTTACCCAAGCCCTCCGTTCAGCAGCTAAGATGATGGCAGACAATATGATGGGCGAAGCCATGAACCAGCTCTTTGAATATCACAACTACATCGTGTGTTCCAAGGGCTCAGTTGAGTTTAATGGCAAGCAGCATACCATCAGTTTCGGTATTCTGGGCAAGGTTTATACCATGAATGCAGATGATATGGTGAAGGCGCTGGAAAATACGGATAATCTGCAGATTGAGGAATCTTCCTCAACATCAGACGATAATACCGTCGGAGATAATTCAGCCTCATCTTCATCTGATAGCAATGCAAATCTTGATGAAAACGGAAATCCTGTTGATGAATCTGCCGATGGCAGCATCAGTTCGAGAGTTCAGAAGAAGCTGGAAGACAAGGCTAACGAAGCCATGGATAAGGCTGCCGACAAGGTTCAGAAAAAGCTGGAAGAAAAAATCAACCAGAAACTGGATCAAGCCACAGACTCATCAAAGATTGAAAAAATCATAAATACAATTTTAGAGCTCATCTAAAAGAGTTTATAAAAGAGCTATTTAAAAATAAAAAAAGGTCGTTTCCCTTCTTTAATGATTGGGAAACGACCTTTTTTATTTATTATTTCTTCTCCTCTGGTACCAGAAACTTGTCGCCACTCTGCTTGACAAGCTGCTTGGCAAACTTCTCTGGGTAACCAGGACGGGCTGGACGAGCACCCAAGCCATAAGGGGTCTTCTCGAAATTACCATTCTTATCGGTTGGCTTGATAATCATATCATTATACTTCACCACCATGAACTCGAAAAGCTGGTTCCAGCGAGCCAACATCTGCTGTGCCTTCTCAACACTATAATCGTTGAGATACTTCACGGCAGCCTGTGGATTCTGAGCATAAAGCTCCTGAGCCTTCTTCTCAACACCTGCCTGAGCAGCAAAATAGCTGTTGTCCAAGCTATCACGAACCTCCTTCAAGGTTGGGAACATCAGGCTGTAACGAGGATAAACCATGTTGCTGGTCATATTGCAAACCCAGTAAGCATTCTTCTTGCTGAAATGCACCGCATCAACACCAGGAGTGTTATAGCACTCAGGACGCTGGGTCATTGAGCAGTAAACCGGTGTGAACGCAGCCATGTTGGCATCATCGTTGGCAAACCAGAACACACCGCCAATTTCTCTTGGCAACCATGAACGCATCTGGCTCACGAATACGAAACCAGTCTGCTGGGTGCTTACAGGACGCTCGTTGAAATACTGCTTGCCATCCACCTTGTACATCAATGGTGTAGGACGATATGGCATCTCCCAGATACCGCCACCGATATCAGAACCGTCGGCTACAGAAAGAGGAGTACCCTCGTAATGGTCGCGCATCACATTCTCTACATCCTGAACGCTCACCTTCTTGTTAGGAACCACCCAGAGAGGCATATCCTGCGCATCAGGATTCTTGCCGAGTGCCCAATCCAGGTAAGGACTCATGTCATAGAAATGGTTCAGCATCGCCCAGGCACGAGCATCGCAGAAACGACGACCCGAGAAATCAGGCTTCGCATACGCCATCTTCCAAGAGAAATCAGCATCCTTGCCCTGGAACCAGCCCTTGCTGCGGGCAAAGGAAACCACATCCTTGGCATACATCACGTTCTTCTTGTCCTTCATGTTGAACTTGCCGATGCGGCTCTGGTTGGCATGCGCACAGATGGCATCATCCGGAATACGGAGAGCCACCCAGACAGCACCCTTGGAACCGGCACCCTTACCCATCATCTCCATGATCCAAGCCTCTTTAGGATCGCAGATAGTAAAGGTTTCGCCTTCTGAATTATAACCATAGGTATTGGCAAGGGTGGTCATCACCTTGATAGCCTCGCGTGCCGATTTACTGCGTTGCAAAGCCACGTAAATGAGCGAACCGTAGTCCATGATACCGGTGGAATCCACCATCTCCTCACGACCGCCATAGGTAGTCTCACCGATGGTAACCTGCCATTCGTTGATGTTGCCGATAACGCTATAAGTCTCGGCAGCCTCAGGAATCTCACCATGATACTTGTTGGTATCCCAGTCGTAAATCTTGCGCATTTCGCCCTTGGCATGCTTAGCCGCAGAATAATGGCAGAGGTACTGGAACATACCGTAGTCGTCGGCACTATAGGAACACATCACGGAACCATCCACAGATGCCTTCTTGCCCACGATGAAGTTGCTGCAAGCCTCAGCCTCAGAGACGCAGCCCATCATAGCCACAGCCATCAAGGCTGAAGCAAAAATCTTATTCATAATATATATCTTTATTAATATACACCTAAATAGAATGTGGAGTTAGAAAAGTCTCCTAACTCCACAAAATTATTTCAGAAGAAGAAGAAAGAGAAAAGCATTTGAATTCTTCACTCTTCCCTCTTCACTCTTCACTTAAATCACTCTTATTCGCAAGCCTTGAAGCTCATATCCAAGCCCTTAACACTGTGTGTCAAGGCACCTACAGAGATGAAGTCAACACCCTGCTCTGCATAATCGCGGATGGTATCGTAGGTGATACCACCAGATGACTCAGTCTCATACTTGCCGGCGATGATATCCACTGCCTTCTTGGTATCAGGCACAGAGAAGTTGTCGAGCATGATACGGTTTACACCGCCGTGCTTCAACACCTGGTCGAGCTCATCGAAACTGCGAACCTCGATTTCAATCTTCAGATCTAAGCCCTTCTCCTTGAGATAAGCATGGCAACGGTCGATAGCATTATCGATGCCGCCAGCGAAATCGATGTGGTTGTCCTTGAGGAGAATCATATCGAAGAGACCGATGCGATGGTTCATACCGCCACCAATCTTCACAGCCTGCTTCTCCAACATGCGGAGACCTGGAGTGGTCTTGCGGGTATCGAGGATGTGAGTCTTGGTACCTTCGAGGCGCTTCACATACTTGGCAGTCATGGTAGCAATACCGCTCATGCGCTGCATGATGTTGAGCATGAGGCGCTCTGTTTGAAGCAGAGAACGGGTCTTACCCTCTACGATCATGGCGATGTCGCCCTTCTTCACGTGGGTACCATCCTGCAACAGAACCTCCACCTTCATGGTAGGGTCGAAGCGGGCGAACACCTTCTTAGCCATTTCTACACCAGCCAATACGCCATCTTCCTTGATGAGCAAATGGCTCTTACCCATGGCGTCCTCAGGAATGCAACACAAGGTTGTGTGGTCGCCATCACCGATATCCTCAGCAAATGCCAAGTCTATCAACTTGTCTTCTAATTGATCTACGCTTAACATATTATTAATGTTTTATTGTTTAATGTTTATTGATTACTTTATGCAGGAAAGAACTATCAACTATTAACTGTAAACTATTAACTATCAATTCTCTTCCCGTTCCACAGGGCTCGGAGGATGCCATCCTCGTCTCGTTCCACCCGGATTTCGCCACCTAACCATTCGGTCATCGGCAACTCCTCACGAAACTCAAAGTAGTTCACCACCCTGCCCTCCTGTATTTCTACCACAGCCTGCTGCAGTATCGAGCCGTCGGGCAATATCACCTGATGGGCTCCGCATCTTCTTAAATCTTCCATCACTTTTCTATCGCAGATTGGTTGCCTTCAGCGGTTCACCCTTCAGCTGCTTAGGAGGAAGCATCCTTATAGGTCTTCCTGGAGGAAGCGTTCCCGGTTTGCCCGGAAGCGGTTCCGGATGCATCATCTGAGTCTGAGAGGATGATGAAGGAGCAGAGGATGCTGCTCCCATGCGCTGGGCACTATCCTTCTTCAAACTGTCAGTAGAAGATGTTCCGGCAGAAGAAGCCGGAGTCTGGACAGTCTTTGGCTGATGCATGCGAACCAGCTTGATATGCTCTACGAACATCAGCTTGAGCGTGGAAGAAGACGGCATGTCCGAAGCAAAAGAACCATCAGACAGCATAAAGTATCCCTTCACACTCTTGATGCCAAGATTGTCATTATCAGCCACCTGAATAGAGCAATGCTGAGAATTGGAAATCTGGGTAACCTGTTGGGCAATGCTATCATTCTTAAACTGCACGGCGAGCAAAGCCACACCACCACGCATGCCATCCTGGAAGATGAACTGCGTATCGAAATCGAGCATCAGGCGGTCGCCCTTATGAAAGGCGGTATCCACCGGAATATCGAAGCTTACCGCATTAAACGGCTTGGTGGCAGAAAGCACCATGGCTGGTGCCAGATTCCATACGTTGGCAGTATCGCCCGTGGCAGAAAGATTATCAAACTGGCTGGCGTCTGCATTACCACCCAGGGCTACAATCTCGTTGTTCAGGCGGTCGCCCAATTCCTTATATACATCCTCCAGCAATTCGGTGTGGCGCATGTAATACACCATCGAACTGTCGAATTCAGCCGAGGTAACGTCGTGCTTTCTGAGCACTGCCTCGCGATATGTGATGCTCTGTCCGGTATCCCCTCCATCAGCCGTATGCGCCATTGAGAGCGCCACGTGATAATCGTAGAGGATATCCGCCATCTTGCCCTTCGACAACACATCTCCAGGCAAGGATGGCTTACAGGAAACCACACCCAGAAGCAGGCATATCAATATCGAGAAAAACGCACAAATCTTCTTCATCCCATATTCCTCCTATCTTATGATTTCTGGGCAGATTCTTCAGAAGATTTCCCTGATGAAGATTTCCCTGATGAAGATTTCTCTGATGAAGATAACTTATCAGAAGATTTCTTCTTTCCCTCTCCCAACTCTTCCAATTCCTTACGGCAGAAGATGAGCATGGCGATGATACCCACGCTGACACATGAATCTGCGAAATTGAACACAGGGTCGAAGAACGTGCCCTGCTGTCCACCCCATATTGGGAACCACTCCGGCCATGTATAGGTGAAGAACGGGAAGCGGAACATATCCACCACCTTGCCCATGAAGAAAGGCGCATAACCTTCACCAAACGGCACCTGGTAAGCCACATAATAAGGCGAGGAAGCCGTGAACATCAAGCCATAGAACATGGAATCAATCATGTTGCCGATGGCGCCGGCGAGCACCAGTGCCACCAGGAAGATATAGACCAGGCGATGCTTGCCCTGCTTGATGATGCGGTGCAGATACCATACCAGGAAGATGATGGCTACCGAGCGCACGAGGCTCAGCCAGAACTTGCCGATGAACGACATGCCCCACGCCATACCGTTGTTCTCAATGAAATCGATAAAGAACCAGTCTGTAACACGAACAGACTCGCCAAGGCAAAAGTGGGTCTTGATGTACAGCTTAATCCATTGGTCGATGATAAGCAGCACAACCACCATTGCCGTGACGAGCCAGCCGATATGTAATTTACTTTTTTTCTCCATTTATTATTTCTTTCTAGCCTCCTTGGAAGCTACATTCAATGTGGCATGAGGTACAGCACGCAAGCGCTCCTTAGGAATCAGCTCGCCAGTCTCACGGTCGATGCCGTAAGTCTTGTTCTGGATGCGAACCAACGCTGCCTCCAATCCCTTGATAAACTTCTGCTGGCGCTGTGCCATCTGGATAATCTCCTCCTTGCTCTGCGCCTCGCTTCCCTCCTCCAGGGCCTTGTAGGTTGGTGATGTATCTACCACATCATTACTGTCTGAATGGTTCAGCTGAGCCATACACTCGCAATAAGTCTGCTTTGCCACCTTCAATTTCTCTTCAATGATAGCGCGGAACTCCTCGAGCTCCTCATCGCTATAACGTGCCTTTTCGTTAGCCATAGATGTTTCTTTAAACGTTATAAAGTTATTAATTTTTAAAAGGTTAAGGAATAGAAGTTAGAAGCAAGTAGCTTCGGATAACTCCTGACTCCTAACTTCCAACTCCTATTTATTTAATTCTTCTCTACGAGAATGTTCAACTTAAAGTCATCAAACTCGGTCTCAACACCTGCGTTGTCACCGATTT
>ENA-UEQM01000805-UEQM01000805.1-human-gut-metagenome-genome-assembly--contig:-NODE-805-length-16822-cov-2.477993_pt1 | contig 16822 bp, 14 predicted proteins | sample MGYA00242948_ERZ507948 | MGnify/ENA primary metagenome ERZ507948 (study PRJEB26167, sample SAMN06115440) | human gut metagenome | host: Homo sapiens | place: China:Hubei | collected 2015-07-28 | study... | reverse complement strand
GGGATGGCACCGATGTAGCCGATGGAAGCCATCGACAGATGCAGACTCACCTGGCTGCCCACCAGCGCGCCAGCGCCAATACCAATATTAAAGATGCCCGAGAACAGGGACATGGCGACGTCGGTGGCATCCGGCGCGGAAGCCAGCACTTTTACCTGCATACCGAGGCCGATAATCATGATCGCCACGCCCCAGAAGATACTGAGCAGCATCAGATGATGTGCATTGTCCGAGGCAGGCAGGAGCAACAGCAGGCAGGCCAGCAGCAGGCCGATAGCGATGCTAATCAGCCCGGAAGCGTGCTGGTTGCCGAGCTTACCGAACAGAATGCTGCCGATAATACCGGCCCCGCCGAGGATCAACAGCAGCACGGTAGCAAAGTTGCCGCTCAGGCCCGCCACCGTCTGGACAAAGGGCTCGATATAGCTGTAGGCGGTATAGTGGGCGGTCACCACCACCACGGTCAGAATATAAACGCTGACCAGCGCCGGGCGGCGGAACAGCACCGGCAGGCTTTTCAGCGAGCCAGAATGTTCGCTCGGTAGCGTCGGCAGCAGTTTTACCAGACAGGCAAGGGTGGCTAACGCGCCGAGGCCAATCGCCAGGAAGGTCATTCGCCAGCCAAAATACTGGCCGATGATGCGGCCAATCGGAATACCGAACACCATCGCCAGGGCTGTACCGGTGGCGATCAGGCTCAGCGCCTGCGCCCGTTTGCCAGGCGGCGCCATACGGATGGCCAGCGCTGAGGTAATCGACCAGAAAACCGCATGCGCAAAAGCGATGCCAATGCGGCTAATCACCAGGACGTCAAAACTCCACGCAAAAAACGACAGAACGTGGCTGGCAATAAACAGAATAAACAGGCCGATGAGCAGCCGCCGGCGCTCCATTTTGCTGGTCAGCAGCATAAACGGCAGCGACATCAGCGCCACCACCCACGCATAAATGGTGAGCATCATGCCCACCTGGGCGGTTTCCATGCCGAAGCTGCCGGCAATATCGGACAGCAGACCGACAGGGGCGAATTCTGTGGTGTTAAAAATAAACGCGGCGATGGCCAACGTCACGACACGTAGCCACGCTACCTTGCGTGAGACCGTATTCGTAGTCATAAGCTCTGGACGGGTGATTCAAGGGAAGATGTGACGGTGATCTTAAAACGATTACTGGCGAAAAGACAATCATTTTGTGATCTGCATCTCATTTCGCTGCAAGTGGCTGGCCGCGGTTAAGCAATTAATTTTGCTATGGATAGTGTCAGGGGAGCGCTTTTATGTCATGTTGAAGGAAAGTAAAAAAAGTAAGGACAGTGTATGCAGGAAATTCAATTTTATCTGGTCGATGCCTTCAGCGATAAAAACTTTGGCGGTAATGCCGCGGCCGTTTGCCCGCTCAGCGAGTGGTTAGCGGACGATGTATTGCTGAAAATGGCCCAACAGCATAACCAGTCCGAAACGGCGTTTTTCGTCCACACCGACGAAGGCTATGAGCTGCGCTGGTTTACCACGCTGGGCGAGATCAACCTCTGCGGCCACGCCACCCTGGCGACGGCGCATGTTATTTTCGAGTATCTTGACCATCCCTCGGCGACGATTACCTTCAGCACCCGTTTTGTCGGTGAACTGCGGGTGACCCGCAGCGGCGACTGGCTGACGCTCGACTTCCCGGCGTGGACGACCACCCCGGTGGACAACCCGCCGGCGGATCTGCTGGCCGGACTGGGGCTTGAGTCTGCCGTCGAGGTGCGGGAAGGGCGTGATTATCTGGTCGTGCTGGCGGATCGCCAGCAGGTTGAAGCGGTGCAGACCGATATGGCACGTCTGCAGAAGCTCGGCAAAATGATCTGCGTCAGCGCGCCGGATGAGGAGTATGACTTTGTCAGCCGCTTCTTCTGCCCGGGAGAAGGGGTGCCAGAGGATCCGGTGACCGGCTCCGCCCACAGCATGCTGATCCCCTGGTGGGGCGAAAAGCTGGGCAAAACCACCATGATGGCGCGCCAGGTCTCCGCCCGCGGCGGCGACCTGCGCTGCCAGTGGCAGGGCGACAGGGTGCTGATTAGCGGCCAGGCCACCACCTATCTGCGCGGAACGGTTTACCTGCGTTAATCATCGCCACCGCGTCGCCCCGGGGAGCGGTAATCTACTTCCGCTCCCCGGGGCGACATAGCATCAGCCCAGCGATGCGCCGCCACACATCACCAGCTCCTGTCCGGTCATCGCCGATGCGCCCTCGCTCAGCAACCAGCTCACCAGAGAGACCACTTCCTGCGGAGTAATGAGTCGCCCAAGCGGCGGAAGCCGCGGCGGGGAACTTTCTCTGCCTGGCTGATGAAGCATCGGCGTATCGGTTGCCCCGGGAGCCACGACGTTGACCGTCACCCCGGCAGGCGCCAGTTCTGCCGCCCAGCTCCTGGCGAGAGCGACCAGCGCGGCTTTGGTGGCCGCATACTGCGAGCGACCAGCGGCGCCTCGTGACGTACGGCTTCCCAGCAGAACGATCCTCCCGCCTGGCCCCATGGTCGGGGCGAAGTGATTGACCAATGTCTGAGCCGCATCGACGTGTAAACGCCACAGCGACTCGCTGCGCTGAGGGTCCAGATTGCCCAGAGTGGCGGCCGCCATTGAACCCGCGGCGTGAATGATGGCCTGAGGGGCTCAATCTGCTCCAGCGCCGCCAGCAGCGCGCTGCGTTGGCTGACGTCGACCATCAGATGGCGAAAGTTCGGCTGTGAGAAGGGCGGCAGCGAACGGCTCATGCCGATCACCTGCCAGCCGTCCGCCAGCAACTGCCTCACCACTGCGGCGCCGATCCCGGAGCTGGCCCCGGTTACCATTGCCCGCTTCATCGCGCCTCCAGCATCTCAGCGGGGATTTTGAATACCGCCTTTCTGACCGGCGCTGGCGTCGAAACCGCACACAGCGCCTGGTGCGGTTCGCCGGGGTAAAAGACCGCGAAGTCGCCGGGACGCAGCAGAATAGAGACACTCTCCGGGGCCGGCTGACATATATAGAGGTCGGGCTTAAGCTCATTATCTTCCGAGCGCATCGCGGGAGCCATGCCCGCCTGGATCCGCTCCTCGCCGGCCAGGATGACCTGAATATCCGCCCACTGGCGATGATATTCCGTATGCCGCTCGGCCGCAGGCTGGGTTTGCACCACGCTGAGGGTGCAGAACCACGGCGCACCGTCGGGCTGGAAGCGGCCATTCTCTCTGGCACTGAGGGCAGCCAGCGAACAGGCCTCGCTGCTCAATAGCTGCTTTAACGCCGGCGGCAGACCAGCCTGCTGCAGCGCCTGCAGATTACCGATAATCATGCGCTTTCTCCTTTTACCCACTGTGGCGAGACACGAACATACTTGATCGCCTGGCGATACCAGGTGTAGGCGATATGCAAATTACCGTCTGCTCCCTGTTTGATGCTGGGGTAGGAGAACTCCCGGTTCAGCTTCTGCTCCGAATTATTGGTCATGCAGTAGCCGTCACCCTCATCGAGATGGCGCAGCCACGGCCAGCTTTCACCACCATCGGCTGAAATAGCGACGGTCATCGGCGCGCGTGGTGCGCCCCAGAAGGCGCTTTTCCCGGTCGCTTCCGGCTCCCTTCGGCCATCGTCGTCAGCAATTTCATCATACAGCGAGGCGCGGCGTTCCGTGGCGCCGGCGGCGCTCATATTATTGAACACCAGCGCCAGTTCGCCATTGTCCAGGGTGGTCGCCTGAATGGACGAGTTGTTGTTCGGAAGCGTCGTCGGTACCGGCGCAGACCAGCTCTCTCCCTGGTCGCTGGACTGGCTGAACCAGATATGATCCGCCCAGCGGCTGCGGAAGAAGGCTGCCAGTCTGCCGTCCGGAAGCGGAGTGATACTCATATGGACACAACCCAGGCTCTCCGGGACCGCCACGTCACGCCAGCTTTTTCCGCAGTCTGAAGAGATCTTCACCGCGCTGACGTCATTGTTACCCACCCATTTCTCGCCGGGTTCGGTACGGCAGTAAAAGACCGGCAGCAGCCAGTTGCCGTCAGACATAACGCTTATTGGCTGGCGAATAAAGGTACCCGGTTGATCCAGCAGCGTATCGATGGCCCCCCAGCTTCGTCCGCCATCGTGGGAGAGGCGGTAGCGCACAATGGCGGTATCCTGGTTTCCGGCAAATTGCGCTGTCCACAACAGCCACAGCACGTTATCGGGCGCCTGAAATAGCACCGGGTTTTGTTCTGAGCGGTCTGGATCATCAGATAGCTTGACTGCCTCACTCCAGCGGTCACTGCCGGGGGCTAACCGCGATCCCCAGATAGAGATATCGGCTTTTCCCTCCTGGGAGCCGCCAAACCAGACGCACATCAGGCTGCCGTCATCCAGCGGCAGCAGATTGGCGGCATGGTTCTGCGGGCAGGCGCAGGGAAGCATTGCCCATGCGATGTGTTCATCTTGCTGGTGTTGGCGAATGACGCCGTCAAAAGGCGGAATTACGGTCATGTTTTATACTCCACGTTGCTCAACTGGGGCGGGGGATGGTTGTGATTTATTTGGGATCAGGCGGTCAATCACCATGATGATGGCCGGGGTTGCCAGGGCGACATACATGTTATTGATGCCGAACGGGTCGCCGAGTAAATACCAGACGGACGTCACCACACAGGCGCCGATCAGGCCGGCATTCGCGCCCCGAGTGCTTCTGAAGAAGGGGGCATAGAAGGCGATGACCGCCACCACGGTAATGGAGAGGCGAATGGCGCGGGTAAAGAAGGAGAGTTTCAGCACCTCCGGTACCAGCAGCACAAAGATCAGCGGCAGGAAGCCGATAATTAGCGACGCCCAGCGTGTGGCTCTGAACTCCTGGTCCGGCGTTGGGTTGCGCCATGGTACGTAAAAATCCTTCACCACCAGCGAGGCAATGGCCAGGGCTACGGTACTCACGCTGACGAAAATCGATGCCACAAGTGACGTTGTCACCAACCCTGCCAGCCACGGGTTCATGTCCTGCAGAAAGACCGGGAGGGCATACAGGCTGTTGATCTCGGGATGCAGGTATTTCGCCGCGACGCCGATAATGGCGATGGCAAAGGCGATAGGCAGGCAGAAAAAGAAGGCGATCCAGGTGGAGCGTTTCGCTGACCGAACGTCTTTGGTTGAGCTAATGGCCTGAATGACAAACTGGGTGCAAAAAATGGAGCCGATAGTGCCGATGAGCCAGGCGAAGATCGTGCCAGCACCAATGTTGCCATCCCATGTCCAGTAATAATCCGGCATCTTCTCCATCATCGGCGAGAAGCCGCCGGTTTTGGACAGGGCAAAACCCAGAATGATCAGCAGACCGGCGTATTTCAACGCGCTGTGTAACATGGTGACCCACGCGACGCCCTTCATGCCGCCGAACGCGAAATAAAAGGTACTCACAATGGCGGTAATAAAGGCGGCTACCGGTAAATTCACTTTTAATACGGTGGAGATGGCTGCGGCACCGCTGACGTAGTTGCCCACGTTAACCAGCAGCAGCGCATAAATCATAATCAGGGAGATAATATTTTTGGTACTGTTGCCATATTTTTCAGCGATGGCGCCGGAAATGGTGATTTTTCCGGTGTTATAGATGCGTTTCACCAGGATTAAACCGAACAGCGGAAAGCCGATGGCTGCCCCCAGCACGGACCACGAGGCGGCAATTCCGCTCTCAAAGGCGGCCTGGGCAGTACCGATGGTCGATTTGGCGCCAATATATTCTGACATCAGTAATATACCGACAATAAAGGCCGGCATGTCGCGCGAGCCTTCCATAAAATCCCCGGAATTTTTACTACGAATACGGAATGTCAGCCAGGTGGTAAACAGAATATAGGCAATAACAATGCCGACAATAATAAAGGTATCTTCAGCGGTAAAATGATTCATCTTAGCCTCTCTCTGGGCGTACGAATCCTGGGCACGGCGGTACCCGGTCTGTTTTATTAAAAAAGCGCAGCAAGTATTACGCTAAATAACGAGCGATGATGTCGCGTATCTGCTGCAGCTGTTGGTCACTGAACTGCACCGCGTAGCGGCTGTCGCCCACCTCATGACCCATCAGTTGCAGGGCTTTTTTCACTGCCGCGGGTGAGAACGCCACCTTATACAGATCGGTGCGCAGCCCCGTTACGCGCTCCTGCGCCTGGCGCGATCCGGCGATATCTCCGGCGTGAAACAGCGACCAGATCGCGTTGATTTCAGCGGGGGCGACGTTGGCAAGCCCTGAGATGCAGGCCGAACAGCCGTCGACATACCCCTGATGGATAAGGGAGTCCGGCCCGTTCAGAACGTCGAAACCGTCAATGTCGCGTACCGCGTCAAGAAAGCCTTTCAGGCTATCGTAGCTGCCGGCGCTGTCCTTAATGCCGACGATATTCTCGTGTCGGGCCAGCTGGCGTGCCGTCTCCGGAGCAATGGTGTTCCCGGTGCGGGCGGGAATGTTATAAAGAAAAAGCGGGACGCTCAGCGCGTCGGCGATCGCCGTATAGTGGTTAATCAGCTCTTCCTGCTTCAAGGGTACGAACCACGGGGTAATGGCCGATACCGCGTCAACCCCGAGGCGGGCGATCTGCTGGCCCAGCCGGCGAGTCTCACGGGTGGAAATCTCCCCGATATGCGCTACCACCGGCGCGCGTCCGGCGGCTTCTTCCACGCAGGTTCTGGCGACGGCGATCTTCTCCTCCTCATTGAGGACAAAAAACTCGCCATTGGTGCCGCCGCAGAAAATCCCGTTGCCTGCGGCGAGCTGGCGCTGCACCTGCTGGCGTAGCGCTGGCAGGTTAAGGGCTCCCTCGGCGGTAAAAGGGGTGACGATGGCGGTGAGTACGCCGCTAATGGCTCTCCTCATTTTCTTTCTCCTGTTAGGCATGTTCTGGAAACAGCGTTTGATAGATAGCCGCAATCTCTTCGCGGCTGACGCTGCAGGGGGCGTTGTTCATCAGGCGCTTGACGTTTTGCGCCGCTGCGCTGAGAGCAGGGATGCTCTCCCTGGGCACGCCGAGCGCGGCAAGGTTGTCCGGCAGGGGCAGTCGTTTCACCAGCGCCGCCAGCCACGCGACCAGCGCATGGGATTTCTCTTCCTCACTGAGCGTGCGATCTGCGTCGGGGATCAGATCCCAGACCTGAGCGAATTTTGCCACCGCGTAGGGGCGGACCACCCGCATGCAGGGCGCCAGCAGAATGGCGTTAGCCACCCCGTGCGGCAGGTGCCAGGTACCGCCAAGCGGATAGGAGAGCGCATGCACCAGATGGGTGCCGGCATGGTTGATCGCCGCGCCGCCGTACCACGAGGCCCAGAGCATCTCCAGCTTCGCCGTCAGATCCTGCGGCTGATCCACCGAGCGTTCGATATGCCGCACCAGCTTGTGTAAACCGATTAACGCCGCGTTGTCGCTCACCGGATTGGCGACGGTGGAGGTAAAGCACTCCAGCAGATGACACAGGGCATCGATGCCGGTCGACGCCGCGATGCTGGCCGGCATGCTGGTGGTCAGCTCCGGCAGCAGGGCGACATAGTCCGGCAGCAGCACCGGGGAGATGATCCCCACTTTGGTCTGCTGCTCGGGGATCGCCAGAATGGCGTTCGGCGTCGCTTCGGAGCCGGTGCCGGCGGTGGCCGGGATCAACAATGAGCTAATCCGTCGTTGCGGCAACTCGCCTGCCAGCATGGCCGTCAGAGAGGGCGCCTCAGTATGCAGGAGCACCGAGAGCAGTTTCGCCACATCCAGTACGCTCCCCCCGCCGATGCCCACGATCATCTGGGGCTGACTGGCGCCCAGTTGGCTGACAATCTGCGCCACATCGTGATGGCTGGGCTCTGCCGGTACTGTGTCAATGACCTCAACCTGACGCCCTTCGGCCGCCAGCAGGCGATGGATCGCCCGGGTCGCTTCCAGCGCGCCAACGTTCTGGTCGGTCACCAGCAGGATGCGGGTTTTACCTGACAACAGCGGGAGCAGGGCCGTTGAGGCGCCCGCCCCGCTGATGATTGTGCTGTGTATCGTCGCCACGCGTTTCTCCTTGGTAGTAATTGATTGAATTCAATCATTCATGAATCTTGTCACTCGTCTGGTGGGGAAAAGTTATAATTTATACGGCAGTTTAATAACTTGAGCTTGCTCACATTTAATCAAATATGATTGAATATAATCAGTTTCAGATTTTCATCGACCACAAGGCAGAACAATGAACGATGGTAATAACCAGGTGCTGGTGCTGGCAGATGACTTTACGGGAGCCAATGACGCCGGTGTCAGCCTCGCTGAGGCGGGCATGTCGGTGGAAGTGGCCTTCAGCGCCGGGCAACCATCAACCGCCCGGGCGTTAATTCTCAACAGCGACAGCCGGGCAATGAGCGCCGCCGCCGCGGCGGACAAGGTCACCGGTCTGCTGCGCGGCGCGGCAAGATTTGTCCCGCACTGGCAGGTAAAGAAGATCGACTCCACGCTGCGCGGCAACCTTGGCGGCGAACTGGAGGCAATGATGGCGGCGCACGGCTGCCGGCTGGCGGTGGTGGCCCCGGCGTATCCGGCGGCCGGGCGGCATACCCGGGACGGGCGCTGCTATGTGCATGGGGTGGCCCTCGATCAGACCGAATTTGCCAGCGATCCGAAAACGCCCGTGAGCCGGGCGGAGATTAGCGAAATTATCGCCATGCAGAGCCGTCTTCCCTGTCTGACGTTGAACGCTGCCCGGCTTCCGGCGGCATTAGCGACGGCGGGCGAGGAGAAGCGAGTGTTGATTGTCGACGCCTGGGAAGACAGCCATCTGGACCAGGTGATCGACGCCGTTGCGCCCCATGCGCGGGAGACCCTGCTGGTCGGCTCGGCGGGACTTTGCGAGGCGCTGGCGCGCCGCCTGCGCCGCAGCGAGCAGGGGCCGCTACTGGCGCTGGTTGGTTCGATGAGCGAGATGGCGCAGCGCCAGGTCGCTGCGCTGCAGGCTCATTCCCGAGTGAGAAAGATCGAAATAGATGTCGAACAGGCCTTTAGCAGATCGCCGAAGGAGGAAGCCTCGCGGATCGCCGAAGTGCTGCGTGAGGGTCATCACTGCGTGGTGACCACCCGCCCGAATAACGCCGCCCGGCACGGGATTGAAGCCCAGTGCCGCGAACATGGCCTCACCCGCGCGGCCTACGGGGAGCACATCTGCGCCTGGCTTGCCGACGTCACGGCGCAGGCGGTGGCGCTGTGCCCACCGGGCGCCCTGTACCTCTCTGGCGGCGATGTAGCCATCGCCGTCGCGCACGCGCTCGGCGCCACCGGATTTCAGATCCGTGGGCGGGTGGCGCAGTGTGTGCCTTACGGGCACTTTCTCGGCGGTCGCTGGTCGCGGCCGGTGATGACCAAAGCAGGGGGATTCGGCACCGACACTACGCTGTTAAATGTTGTGAATTTTATTGAGGAGAAACTGAGTGTCTAACATGATTGCAGTGACAATGGGCGACCCGGCAGGGATTGGTCCGGAGATTATTATCAAATCCCTCGCCGAAGGGGCGCTGAGCGGCGCGCCGGTGGTGGTGGTGGGCTGCGCGCAGACGCTGCGGCGGATCCTGGCGCTGAATATTACGCCGCGGGCGGAGCTGCGCATCATTGACCATCCCGCCGAGGCGAGTTTTTCCCCAGCGACCATCAACGTTATTGATGAACCGCTCAGCGACCCGCAGGGGCTGCGCCCTGGCGAAGTTCAGGCCCAGGCAGGGGACCTCGCGTTTCGCTGCATCAGGCGGGCGACCGCGCTGGCGCTGGACGGCGCGGTCGCGGCCATCGCTACCGCGCCGCTAAATAAAGAGGCGCTGCATCTCGCCGGGCACGCTTTCCCCGGCCATACCGAACTGCTGGCCCACCTGACGCAGACCACCGATTACGCCATGGTGCTCTATACCGAGAAGCTCAAGGTTATCCATATCACTACTCATATCGCCCTGCGCCAGTTCCTCGATACCCTCAACCAGCCGCGAATCGAGACGGTGATTGGCGTAGCGGATCGGTTTTTGCGCCGGGTCGGCTATCAGCGTCCGCGCATTGCGGTTGCCGGCGTTAACCCGCACGCCGGGGAGAACGGCCTGTTTGGCGATGAAGAGATCCGCATCGTCGCCCCGGCGGTCGCCGCCATGCAGGCGCAGGGGATAGAGGTCACCGGCCCCTGTCCACCGGACACGGTGTTTATGCAGTGTCACGAAGGTATGTACGACATGGTGGTGGCGATGTACCACGATCAGGGGCATATCCCGCTGAAGCTGCTCGGGTTCTATGATGGGGTGAATATCACCGCCGGGCTGCCGTTTATCCGTACCTCAGCGGATCATGGCACCGCGTTTGATATTGCCTGGACAGGTAAAGCGAAGTCTGAGAGCATGGCAACCGCCATTGAGCTCGCCATGCACATCGCGCAGGAATAACATGAAGGGATATAACCGGTTAGAGCAGATTATGGACTTCCTGAAAAGCCATAATCTGGTGACAGTCGACCAGCTGGTGGCGGCGACCAACGCCTCGCCGGCCACCATTCGTCGCGACCTGATCAAACTCGATCAGGAAGGGGTGATCAGCCGAACGCACGGCGGGGTGACGCTGAACCGGTTTATTCCTTCCCAGCCGACGACGCTGGAGAAAGCCCAGCGCAGTCCGCTGGAAAAGCAGGCTATCGCCAGCGCGGCGGCCGCGCTGGTGAAGGCCGGCGACGCGATTGTGCTTGACGCCGGCACCACCATGATTGAGCTGGCGCGGCAGATCACCCATCTGCCGCTGCGGGTGATCACCAGCGATTTACATATCGCGCTGTTTTTGTCGGAATTTAAGCAGATAGAAGTGACGATTATCGGTGGGCGCATCGATGACAGCAGCCAGTCGTGCATCGGCGATCACGGCCGCCGCCTGCTGCAGACCATCTGGCCGGACCTTGCCTTCGTCAGTTGCAACGGCTGGGACCTCGAGAAGGGGATCACCGCCCCGACGGAGGAGAAGGCTGCCCTGAAACGTGATCTGATGGCTAATGCCCGGCGGCGCATCCTGCTGGCGGACAGCTCCAAATACGGCGCCTGGTCACTGTTCAATATTGCCCCGCTGGAGTCGTTGACCGATATCGTCACCGACGCCCATCTGCCGGAGGCGACCCGCGAGGCGCTGGTGACCCTTTCCCCACAGCTGATCATTGCCGACTGACTTGCAGGCTGCCGTCAGGGCAGACGGGCGATATTGGCCTTGATCACCGCTATCGACTGACTGAACTTCGCCTGCTCCTCGGCGGCCAGCTGCAGTTCAATAATCTGCTCCACGCCACCCTGGGCCAGCACCGCCGGCACCCCAGCCGCCGCGCCGCTGACCCCGTATTCACCGTCAAGAATGCAGGAGACCGCCAGCGCGCGGTGGCTGCCGGTGAAGATATTGCGGCAGATCTCGGCGATGGTGCCTGCCACGCCATATTCGGTGCAGCCTTTACCCGCGTAGATCTCAAACCCCAGCTTGCGCACTTTTTCGGCCATTGCCTCGCGGTCGAGCGGGTGGCCAGTGCGCTGCTGGTAGAGGTCGGCGATCGGCGAGCCATACACCGAGGAGTGTGACCATACCGGAAACTGGGTATCGCCATGCTCGCCGAGGATAAAGGCGTCGATGCTCTGGGCGCCAATATCCAGCTCCTGCGCCAGCAGGCGACGCAGGCGGGTGGTATCCAGCCAGACCCCGGTGCCCAGCACCTGACTGCGCGGCAGGCCAGAGAGCTGCCATACCTGCCAGGTGATGATGTCGCAGGGGTTGGTGGCTACCAGAAAGATGCCGTTAAACCCGTTGGCCATCATCGCCGGCACAATGCTCTTCACAATCTTCGCCGTCGTGGTCAGTTCATCCAGCCGACTCTGACCGGGGCGCAGCGCACCGCCGGAAACGGTGATCACCGCGATATCGACATCAGCGCAGTCGCTGGCTTCCCGGGTGGAGATGGTCATCATCCCCGGCAGATAGGCCGCGGCATCGCTGAGATCCTGGGCATGGGCCTCGGCGCGCTGTTGGTTGAGGTCGACGAGGATCAGTTCCTCGCAAATGCTCTGGTTGAGCAGGGCGTAGGCCGCCGACGCGCCGACATTGCCGGCGCCAATAATCATCACTTTACGGGCTTTGGTGTGCATATTCAGATCTCAAGTACGAACGGCAGGGGATAAAATTACTGTGTTTCAGCGAGTTAGCGCAAGAGGTGGGCAGCAATATAAGTTAATGCTATGGCGGAAACGGGCCGAGGGCGCGCTACAGTGGCGTAAAAAAAGGAGTTCACCTATGTATACCGTTACCGACATCGCCCCCACCGACGCAGAATTTACCGCCCTGATTGCCGCTCTCGACGCCTGGCAGGAGACACTCTATCCGGCAGAGAGCAACCATTTGCTGGACCTCAGCCAGCTGCCGCCGCAGACGGTGATCGCCCTGGTCATCCGCAGCGCGCAGGGCGAGGCCGTTGGCTGCGGGGCTATCGTCCTCAGTGAGGAAGGTTTCGGCGAGATGAAGCGGGTCTATATCGATCCGCAGCACCGCGGACAGCAGCTGGGAGAAAAGCTGCTGGCGGCGCTGGAAGCGAAAGCGCGCCAGCGCGACTGTCATACGCTGCGGCTTGAAACCGGTATCCATCAGCATGCGGCCATCACCCTCTACACGCGCAACGGCTACCAGACCCGCTGCGCGTTTGCGCCGTATCAGCCCGATCCGCTCAGCGTGTTTATGGAGAAACCGCTGTTTGCCGATCTTCGTTCAGCAGCGCTATAAACGCCTCCAGCTGGCGGGTTTTGGCGCCCCGGCGCCACACCAGCCAGGTGGTTAACCAGCGCCACTCTTCGGCCAGCGGCCAGGCGGAAACCTGCTGATGACCGGGCATACTCTCCAGCATACTGCGCGGGATCAACGCCAGGCCCGCGCCGGCGATCACGCAGGCCAGCATCCCATGGTAAGACTCCATCTCGTGGATCCTGCCCGGGGTTGCTCTGTCGGCATGGAACCAGCTCTCAAAATGCCGGCGGTAGGAGCAGTTGGCGCGAAAGGCGTAAACGTTGGCCCCGTTCACTTCGCTGGCGCGGTCGATGGGCGCGTGGCCGTACGGGGCGACGATCATCATCTCTTCCGGGAACACCGGCAGCCCCTCCAGACCCGGATGCACCAGCGGGCCGTCAACGAACGCGGCGCTCAGGGCGCCCTCCAGCACGCCGTCGATCATCGTCCCGGAAGGGCCGGTGGAGAGCGCCAGGTGAATTTTCGGGTAGCGCTGATTAAAGTGGGCCAGGGTGGTGGGGATCCGTACCGCCGCGGTGCTCTCCAGCGAACCAAGAGAAAACAGTCCCTGGGGTTCATCGCCTGCCACCACCATCCGCGCCTCGTCCACCAGGGCGAGGATCTGCTGGCTGTAGCGCAAAAAGCTGTGTCCCGCAGGCGAGAGGCGCAGGCGCTGGTTCTCGCGGATAAACAGCTCAACGCCGAGGTCTGCCTCCAGCTGGCGGATGCGGGTGGTGAGGTTGGACGGCACGCGATGCACTTTCTGGGCCGCCTGGGTAATGCTGCCGGTGGTGGCGACAGCGTTAAACATCTCTAGCTGAGTCAGGTCCATACTATTCTTCTTTTGTGAATGCGTTGCTTAATATTATTCATTTTCAATGAATGGAAAGGTAAGCCAGAATACGGTTACTTCGCAAGCAACGAGAGAGAGAATAACGATGAATTTATCTGCAACGCACGCGGTTTCCGTCAACCCGACTACCGGTGAGGTGGTCTCCTCGCTGCCCTGGGCCAGCGAACGCGAGGTCGATGCGGCTATCGCTCTCGCCGCGGCAGGCTATCGCCAGTGGCGTCAGACGCCGCTCGCCGACCGCGCCGACGCCCTGCGTCGCATCGGGGCTGCGCTGCGCGCCCGCGGGGAAGAGGTGGCCCAGATGATTACCCTCGAGATGGGCAAGCCGATCGCTCAGGCGCGCGGCGAGGTGGCGAAATCGGCCAACCTCTGCGACTGGTACGCCGAGCACGGCCCGGCGATGCTGGCGACGGAAGCCACGCAGGTGGAAAATAACCAGGCGGTGATTGAGTATCGTCCGCTGGGCGCCATTCTGGCGGTCATGCCGTGGAACTTCCCGGTCTGGCAGGTGCTGCGCGGCGCGGTGCCGATCCTGCTGGCCGGCAACAGCTACCTGCTGAAGCATGCCCCGAACGTGATGGGCAGCGCCCGCCTGCTGGGCGAGATTTTTGCCGCCGCCGGCCTGCCGGATGGCGTGTTCGGTTGGGTGAACGCCACCAATGACGGCGTTTCGCAGATCATCAATGACGACCGCATCGCGGCGGTGACCGTCACCGGCAGCGTCCGCGCCGGCAAGGCGATTGGCGCCCAGGCGGGGGCGGCGCTGAAGAAATGCGTGCTTGAGCTGGGTGGCTCCGATCCCTTTATCGTGCTCAACGATGCCGACCTGGATGAGGCGGTAAAGGCCGCCGTCACCGGCCGCTATCAGAACAGCGGCCAGGTGTGCGCCGCGTCGAAACGCTTCATCCTCGAAGCTGGCATTGCCGACGCGTTCACCCGCAAATTCGTCGACGCCGTGGCGGCGCTGAAGATGGGCGACCCGCGCGATGAGCAAAACTACGTCGGGCCGATGGCGCGTTTCGACCTGCGCGATGAACTGCACCAGCAGGTAACGGCGACCCTTGATGAAGGGGCAACTCTGCTGCTGGGCGCGGAAAAAATCGAAGGGGCGGGCAACTACTATGCGCCAACGGTGCTGGGCAATGTCACCGCCGGGATGACCGGTTTTCGTCAGGAGCTGTTTGGTCCGGTAGCGACCCTCACCACCGCTCGCGACGCTGACCATGCGCTGGCCCTCGCCAACGACAGCGAGTTTGGTTTGTCTGCAACGGTCTATACCACCGACGAGGCGCAGGCCCAGCGCTTCGCCCGCGAGCTGGAGTGCGGCGGCGTCTTCCTCAACGGCTACTGCGCCAGCGACGCCCGCGTGGCCTTCGGCGGCGTGAAGAAGAGTGGTTTTGGTCGCGAGCTGTCACATTTTGGTCTGCACGAGTTCTGTAATGCGCAGACCGTCTGGAAAGACCGTCGCTAATCAACGTTAGCCCCCTGACGACCGTCGTCCACGTCTGCTATACTCGCCCACCAAATTTCGATGGTGGGCAAGGAGCTGCATGTGGCGGCGGTGATCAATAACGCAATGCTGGAAGCCATTCTGGCAGAAATCAGGCCGCTGATTGGCCGCGGTAAAGTGGCGGATTACATTCCGGCGCTGGCCAGCGTCAGCGGCGATAAGCTTGGCATTGCGATCAGTACGGTAGACGGGCTGCACTTCGCCGCCGGCGATGCGCATGAACGTTTTTCCATCCAGTCTATCTCCAAGGTATTGAGCCTGGTGGTGGCCATGAACCACTATCAGGAAGAGGAGATCTGGCAGCGGGTGGGGAAAGATCCCTCCGGCCAGCCCTTTAACTCCCTTTTGCAGCTGGAGATCGAGCAGGGCAAACCGCGAAACCCGTTTATCAACGCCGGGGCGCTGGTGGTCTGCGACATGCTGCAGAGCCGGCTCAGCGCCCCGCGTCAGCGGATGCTGGAGATTGTCCGCCGCCTGAGCGGCGTGGCCGATATCGCCTACGATCCGGTGGTGGCCCGCTCTGAGTTCGAGCATTCGGCGCGCAACGCCGCCATCGCCTGGCTGATGAAATCCTTCGGTAACTTCCATAACGACGTCGCCACCGTGCTGCAGAACTATTTCCACTACTGTTCGCTGGAGATGAGCTGCGTTGAGCTGGCGCGAACCTTCCTGTTCCTCGCCGATCGCGGTATCGCCCCGCACCTGGAGGCACCGGTTATCGCGCCCATTCAGTCCCGTCAGGTGAATGCCCTGATGATGACCAGCGGCATGTACCAGAACGCCGGCGAATTCGCCTGGCGCGTTGGCCTGCCGGCGAAATCGGGCGTCGGCGGCGGAATTGTGGCGATTGTGCCGCAGGAGATGGCGATCGCCGTGTGGAGCCCGGAGCTTGATGACGCCGGGAACTCGCTGGCCGGCGTGGCGCTGCTGGAAAAACTGACTCCGCGGATGGGGAGGTCGGTGTTCTGATGGTTGAGCAGGTTCGGTTGTTTGCCCGTCTGGCGCGCTCGACGTTTCGTTCACGCTTTCGACTCGGGGTCAAAGAGCGGCAATACTGTCTAGATAAGGGGCCGGAGATCATCGACCAGCACGCTGCGGATTTTATCCGCCAGCGGCTGGCGCCCGCCGAACCGATGAACGACGGTAAGCAGACGCCGATGCGCGGCCATCCGGTATTTATCGCCCAGCATGCGACCGCCACCTGCTGCCGCGGCTGTCTGGAAAAATGGCACGCCATTCCCCACGGCCGCGCGCTGAGCGAGCAGGAGCAGCGCTATGTGGTGCAGGTGATCCATCACTGGCTGGTGCTGCAGATGAACGGCCCGTCTGTGCGGTAATCTGCATTTGATCGGCGCCGGAGTATGCCTGATAAATATTCTCATGTTATGATAATCCGCTAACTAATTATTAACATAATAATTGCCTGAAACAATTAGACGGATAATTACTGAATGTCTTCACTGTCGATTCGGTCATTTACGCTGTTTCGTGAAGAGCAGCCCGTGCGCGACGCACTGGTATTATTCACGTTAACGCTACTACTGCATTTTCTGGGGGCTATGCTGCGCCTGGTGCAGGAGCTCTCATTCTTCTGGCCGCTCAATGCCGTGATGGCCGGGATCTTTGCGCGCTATGTCTGGCTTAATCGCAGCTATTTTTATGCCGTCTGTTTTGCGGCAATGCTGGTTTATGACGGACTCGC
>ENA-UEQM01000801-UEQM01000801.1-human-gut-metagenome-genome-assembly--contig:-NODE-801-length-16878-cov-8.327897_pt1 | contig 16878 bp, 13 predicted proteins | sample MGYA00242948_ERZ507948 | MGnify/ENA primary metagenome ERZ507948 (study PRJEB26167, sample SAMN06115440) | human gut metagenome | host: Homo sapiens | place: China:Hubei | collected 2015-07-28 | study... | reverse complement strand
GAGGTAATTTCAAAAGTTTTTAATTCGGCGGGATGAAAAAAGAGGCAGAAGGTTCATCTTAACTCTGGGACTATCAAACCTGGAGGAAAAATGAACGATCTGCCGAAGCTTTACTTTACGATGGAAAGATATCTTTTTCCACTGATGGAAGAAGAATTGGGCGAATTAACCGCGAAGATGAGGGAATTTTTGCGGATTGTCGAAGTGGTTCGGCCGTCCCGGTTCATCACCAGTGCGCTACGCTGGTGCGGCTTGGGCCGACCGATGAAGGACCGCGAGAAAATGCTTCGGGCGTTTTTTCTGAAAGCGGTATACGACCTTCCGACGACGAAGGCGCTGATTGAAAATCTGAAGACGAATCCGAGTTTGCGACGTCTTTGCGGCTGGGAATCTCGTTGTGAGGTTCCGTCAGAAGCGACGTTTTCCCGAGCGTTCAAAGTTTTTGCAGAGGAAAAAGTTCCGGATGCCGTTCACGCGATGATTGTGAAGGAAAACTACACGGGAAAGCTGGTCGGACACGCAAGCATCGATTCCACGGCAATCGTCGGAAGAGAAAAGGCTTGCCGCAAGAATACGCCGAAGATCAAGCTCAAAAAGAAGCGGGGCCGGAAAAGCAAAGCGGAAAAAGCGGCACTGGCGGAACAGGAACTTTCCGAAACCAAAACCCGGCGTCTTGAACTCCAACCGAATCGGACGCTTGCTGAAAACGTCGGCGATTTGACGCAAGGCTGTGATTGGGGAGGTAAACGGGACAGCAAGGGGAAAACAAGCTTTTGGTGCGGATACAAGTTGCATTTATCGCTGGGAGACGGCGGAGTTCCATTGGCGGCGCTTTTGAGTTCGGCGTCCATGCACGACAGTCAAGCCGCAATTCCTTTGATGCAAATGGCTTCGGAGCGCGCAACCATTCTGTATGACTTGGCCGATTCGGCTTATGATGCGGAAGAGATCAGAGCGTTTTCGGAAAAGCTCGGTCATGTTCCGGTGATTGATCCCAATCCGCGCCGGGGAGACAAGGTTGAACTTGCCCCGGCACGAAAGATTCGTTATCGGGAGCGTTCGACGGTGGAACGCGGCAATTCGGATTTGAAAGACAACTACGGTGCACGTCATGTCAGAGTGAAGGGACATTGGAAAGTTCTTTGCCACCTGATGTTCGGCGTGATCGCCATTACAGTGAAACAACTATTCAACATGCTTGAATAGAACTTATTAAGCTGACGTAAACAAAAGGATATCGAGAACATACCGCGTTGACGGGAGAGGAGGAAAACGGCCCGAAATTTGATTTTTTGCCGTTTTTTGTGAAAAAGTCTGGATTAGTGCGCCGAAACGGTTTTGACGCACGAAAAAACAAGTGATTAACACGAGAGAGCCAATACTTTTGAAATTGGCTCAATGATTATTTTCCGAATTGGCAAGATGAGGTTTTGATAAATGGAGCTTATCCATTTTGGGGGGACAAGATCATGGCGAATTTGGGAAATTCTGAAATCACGGACAATGTAATTCCAAAAATTATGCGGTGTCCGTCCGCTCCGGATCCCCTGCCGGGCAAGACCGTCAAGCGTGGCTGGAATGTTGGCGAGATGGCATATGGTTATAACAATGACACTTTGGGTGATCATTGGATGAATACTGCTGTGCTTAAGATTTCCAGAGTTTATTCTCCCAGCAAAGTGGTGGTTGTTGCGGATAGTCGAGATGAGATTGGAGACCGTAGTTGGCATGGTTTGATCGCTTCGCGGGAATACAGCGCGGCTAAAGAGCGTTGGATTTCGAATCGCCATAATGGTGGTTCAAATGTGCTGTTTGCTGATGGAAGTGTTAAATACTTTAAATATGAGCCTTTTTATATCGCAGAGAAAAATAAAGATATCAGTTTTAAAAACGAACGTTAAAAAAAGAAGTTGAATAAAAATCAAATGTCATTCTTCAGTAAAATCATTCTGTTCGCAGTTGCCTATGGCATGACAATTACAATTTTTGCAGCAGAAGTTGTCGTTGGAAATAGTGAACTGGTTCTGAAAAATCGAAAAGTAGCGGTTACTTTTGACAAAAACAAACTAACCCTTAAGCAAATCCGGGATTTGCAACGCAAAGCCGATTTTATTACCAGTCCCGGTAGTAAGCTTTTTACCGTAGCGTTTTGGGATCCCGCAGATCCCGGTCCCGCCATTCTTAATCATCCGAAGTTTTCAACTAATTTTGATATGGCTATGGCGATCAACGGCGACAATGCTAAAAAGCGTATATATTCCATCGCCAAAGATGAGAACGGGCGAACTGTTCTCTCTCTTCATTATCTCGGTAATGTTTTGACTGGCTTACCTGGGGACGTGGATGTAACAGTGACAATCGCTCTCGGCGACGAGGATGGGGTGGCAGAGTGGCGAATTCGTATCGATAACAAAACTGAGCGTCAACTATACGAAGTACGTTTCCCTCAGATAGGCGGAATTGCTTCGACTTTGTCCGGCAGCAACGAGACTGACCATTTACTGTTGCCGGTTGATTCCGGTGAGAAACTGATGCATCCGCGTGTCAATGCCGGACTCAAGTATTTCTATCCTAACTGCATGTCGATGCAAATGACCGGCTATTGTGATGGGAAGGGAGGCATCCTCTACTATGCTGCTCATGACCCCGACTTTTATCGTAAGGAATATGTAGCAGAACGAGCAGAAGATAAAAAATCTTTCTCAACAGAATTTCGTTATGCAGCCGATTCCCCCGGTTTGGGTAAATGGGAAATTCCTTATCCTACCATGATTGGTGTTATTGACGGCGATTGGTATGATCTAGCAAAATATTATCGAAAAAACTTTGCTGACAAAACTTGGAAGACATTCGCTGAGCGCGATGATATCGCCCCTTGGTTCCGTGACCTTGGAGTTTGGGTACACGGTGGTGCGGCACACTGGGAGAAGCGCATTGTATCTACGCCGGAAGAAATGGAAAAATTTGTCACGCGCATGCTGAAAATCCGTGAAATTCTCGGAGAAGACATTGCGCTCCACTGGTATGTTTGGCACAAGCACGTGACATTTGACCAATACTACCCGGATTATTTGCCCGCTCGCGCTGATTTTCCTGCTGCCGTAGCTAAATTAGAAGCGGCAGGAATTCATTGCATGCCTTATGTGAACAGCCACTATTTTGACCGTAATCTGCCAGAGTGGGGTGACGGTATCCGGGTAAGAGAATCTGTCGTTACTGATATTGTTCCTGATCGTTTTGATCTCAAGATTTACAACATGGTTACGATGTGTCATGCAACTGAATTCTGGCGTACTCGCTTGACTGACATTGAACGCGGCATTCTCGCTTTATATCCAGTTTCTGCACTTTATCTCGATGAACTCAGCGCGGTGCCGGAGCTTTGTTACGCAACCAATCATGAGCACAAAGGGCATGGTGGTAATTTCTATGCAGACGGTCAACATAAGATTATTGATACCATTCGAAAGGCGAAAGAATGGGGAAAACGCAAACCGGTTATTACCGGTGAAGGCTTGACCGAAACCCACATCAACTATATCGATGGATCCATCAGTGCTCATTGTGATATGAACCCATTGGCTGATCCAATGTTCCAAGCAGTTCATTCTGACCGGCTTGCTGTCATTGGACAACGGATGAATATGGATGATGTCAAAAACATGGATCGTTTCATGGCCAAAATCGCATTTTCTCTGGTGCGCGGGAAGCAGTTAGGTTGGTTTGAAACATTTATGGTTTTTGATTCTTACGATCTTACATCGCCTGAAGCGGCTCCGGCAATGGAAAAACTTAAAGAATGTACAGCGTTGCGCAGAGCTGGTCAGGAGTTTCTTTTTTACGGTGAACTTCTGCGTCCTCCGGTATTAGATGTTCCGTCCAGTAAGATCATCTGGAGCCGGGAGGCTCCTTTTATTCCGGAACCCAATTTACCTGTTGTAGAAATCCCGGAAGTATTTGCTCAGTGTTTCCGATCTCCACAGGGAAATTTCGGTATCGTCCTTGCCAATCGAGTAGGCCGTGAAATTCGAGTGACTGTACCATGGAATTCCAAAGACTGGCCATTTCAAAGTAAGCAGATGCTGAAACGCACGGATTTTTGCAAAGGAACGTGGAGCGCCGAAACGCGTATGATTCCGGAAAAAGGGATTGAAGTCACCTTGCCGCCTTACACGCCAATGCTGATCAAATTTTCCCGTTGACCTCCGAGATGCAACCGCTTTTCGAAGCGGTTGTTTTAAACCGACACTGAATTATCATGTTGCAAATTAAATCTTTAAAAGTAGAATATAAAGTCAACCCACTCGGAATGGATGAAACAGAACCACGTTTTTCCTATTTGCTTGAGGGAAATTCCGAGCGGCAAATTGACCGGCGTATTGTCGTAACAAATGAAAATGGTGGAATTGTCTGGGACTCCGGTTTTGTGGCCGCCTCCTCCACAATTCAAATTCCATATCGGGGAGAAACATTGAAACCGCATACCCGTTATTGCTGGCGGGTTGAAGTTCACGATGAAAGTGGAGTTGAGAGCATTTCTACGGAAGACGCATTTTTCGAGACCGGATTTCTGGGAACTCCGTGGCAGGCCAAATGGATCACCCGTCAAGTCGGTAATGATAATTTGCGTGCCCCCCAGAGGTTTGTACATGATTTCTCCGTGGATCAGCCGGTTATCAAGGCCCGACTCCATATCACTTCGCTTGGACTTTATGAAGCGTACCTCAATGGACTGCCGGTCACCGACCAGTGCTTTACTCCGGGATGGACTGACTATTTTCATCGGGTGCAATATCAGACTTTCGATGTGACGAAACTGATCCAGCAAGGACCGAATGCCCTTGCTGCCTACGTGGCGGAAGGGTGGTTTAACGGAAAAATTGCCCGTTACTGGGCTGAACGGAAGCTCCATTATGGCGATCATGCTCTGCTAAAGGCTGAATTGCGCATCACTTTAGCCGATGGCACCGTACAAATTGTGGCGACAGACAAAAACTGGTATGCCTGGCTGGCTGACGGAGCAATTCGAATGAGTGACATTTACATGGGTGAGACCTATGAGGCCCAACGTGACGACCATTTATGGAAGTTGCCTGCGAAGAAGCGGCCCAAGGGGTGTCCCTTTGTTCATGAAGAGGAGCCGAATATAGAGATTGTATGGCAGAGCGGAGCCTCGGTCAAAAGGATGATGCGTTGTGCTCCAACTGCTATAATCCATCGTGCGCCGGGTGTTTGGATCATTGATTTCGGACAGAATCTGGTAGGGCGCGAACACTTCACCATCCGAAATGGCATAAGCGGTGCAACAATTGTCATCCGTCACGGTGAAATGCTCAATCCAGACGGCTCACTCTATACTGAAAATCTTCGTTCCGCATTGGCCACCACTACTTATATTTGTCGGGGAGGCATACAAGAAGAGTATGAACCGACGTTCACGTTCTATGGATTCCGCTATCTCGAAATCAGTGGTTGGCCGGGGGAATTGACGGAAGATTCAATTCATGCCGAAGTCATTTATTCGGAACTTCGAAAAACTGGCGAGTTCTCCTGTTCGGAACCATTGCTGAACCAGTTATATTCCAACATTGTGTGGGGACAACGCGGTAATTTCCTCGACATCCCTACGGATTGCCCGCAGCGTGATGAGCGTCTTGGTTGGAGCGGTGATACACAGGTGTTCATGAATGTGGCCACTTATAATATGGAAGCTCCGGAATTCTATCGTAAATGGATTGATGATCTCAATCTCGGGCTTACTGAAAAAGAAGGCTGTTTCGCTTTCTACGCGCCTGATCCATATAAAATGACACCACCTGCAACTGGCTGGAGTGATGCCGGAATCATTTGTCCTTGGCTCATGTACCTCAAGTATGGTGATAGCCGATTGCTGGAAAAGCATTATGCCAATATGGAGCATTGGCTCAACTGGCAGATAGAAAATGCCGGAGGGTCACTGATTGTGGCCAATACCTGTCTCGGCGACTGGCTTAACATCAATGCTTCCACGCCGGAAGCATACCTCTCGACCGCTTATTTGGCGGGTATGAGTAAATTGTTGGCGAAAATTGCCGGGATTATTGGCAAGAAAGCGGAAGCCTGTTTCCATCAGGAACGGGCGCGCGGAGTTGCCCAGGCATTCGGCAGAGAGTTTTTCACTCCGGCCGGAGAACTGAAAGTACGGACTCAAACTGCTGCTCTTCTTGCACTTTATTTTGATATTGTACCGGAACAGGCACGCGAAAAGACTATCGCTTTTCTGGTTCACGATATTCGGGAGGAACGAAAATTACATCTTTCTACCGGATTCCTCGGTACTCCTCTGTTGCTGAAAACCCTGACTCAAGTCGGTGAAGTTGACCTGGCCTATGAGTTATTGATGCAACACGATTATCCCGGATGGCTTTATCCTGTGACTCAGGGAGCTACGACCATGTGGGAGCGTTGGGACAGTTATTCGCACGAAAAAGGATTCGGAGATGTCGCAATGAACTCTTTTAATCACTACGCCTATGGAGCGGTCGGTGATTGGTTCTTTGAGGCAATTTGCGGAATCAATCCGGATGAGGTTGCGCCAGGATTCCATCAATTCCAGCTTCATCCCCGTTTCGGAAAAATTCTCTTACATGCGGCAGCGGAATATCATTCCATTTATGGAACGATCCGCTCCTCCTGGCAGCGAAAAGAAAACGGTGCGCTGGAATGGCACATTTGTATTCCCTGCAATACCCGTGCTCGAGTTATTTTGGATGCCCCTTTCCATATACACGATTCCGGTGTAGAGGAAAATGAGCATCTCTATCTTTTGCCGGGCGAACACCATCTTACGGTATTTCCCGCTTCGCAAGCCGCTTCTCAGGGGCAAACAGCTACTGCGATCGGCTTCTACTAAAACTCCCCCCGTCCGCCAACCGGAATTCCGGAAGCGGACGGAATTTCTTCTCCTTTGCCATTCCAAACCCGCTTCAGGTTGGGCAGATGCAAAGAAGTTCCAGTCAAATTCAGCAGCACCAGTTCCGCCGGGTGAGTCGTTGCATAGTCAAAGGCAAATGCACGTTGAGCTGCAATAGCCAATCGGCGACCATGATATTCCGCAACGATCCCCGCATAACAATCCTGTTCTGCAAATATTTTCCACTTACCGAATTGATAAAAATCCCGATGAGTTCGGTAAAAAGCGAGATAGTTACGAAAAATTGCTTCTTCAGTTCCCGTCAAAGTTGTCAGATCCAAAGAAGCCATCGGAACTCCTGCTAATGCCGCCACCAAATGACGGGCAATCTCTTCCTCCTCCGCATTTCGATTCCAAAACACGGGATCAGAATGAATCGGTACACCGTCACCCAACAACAACCGTAACTGAACAATCCGGTTAAAGTTCTCCATAAAGTCGAACGGAGTATCGTTGGCACGAAACTGTGTTGCGTAACCGGCAGTCATGATGGTACTGTAGTTCTGACGAAATTCAATCAATGCTTCCGGATTGTGCGCTCGAAGTTTTTCAGCCAACTCGCGAACAAAATTATAGATATATTTGCCTGCGTCCGGTACTTCACACGGAGGAAGAGTATCGATAAAGTCAACCTTGAGTCCATCCAACTCGTATTTCTCTGCCAATTTGAGAACTTGGTTGAGAACGAGCCGCATTCCAGCAGAATCATTCGGATCAAGTCTGGCAAAGCCACACGGATCATTTCCCGCCGTTGCCACTCGATCTGCAAGGCGGCTGCGACAGCCGACCAGAAAAGGCGCGACCCAAACCATATAGGTTAGCCCCATCTCTTTTACCCGCTTTACATGCGAATGGAAATCAGGAAATTTAACCATTGAAACTTCCCAGTCCCCGATATGTTCATACCAGGTGGAGACTGTACTTGGTGAAACCCGTTTCTTCTCATCAAAACACCAACCATCATCGATGATGAAAGTGCCGAAACCAAGTTTTGCCGCAAGAGCAGCATTTTCTTCTGTCCAACGAGTATCCAACTCGGCATGCGCGGCATACCAAGTACAGAAAACCGGATTCCAAGCGGCATCCGGAGCTGGCACCAAAGGCGAGGGATGCAGGAAACAACAATAATCCCGCAAGACTTCCATCCAGGTGCGGGAAGGAACCGTGTCAATAAAGATGACAAAATCCTCTTGTGCCACAAAATCAACGGTCAGTTCCGCACAACCCAGTTCCTGATTCATGCGGATTCGAAATTCCATTGTTGAAACTGCATTGGAAAAACCGATTGAAAACCGATTGATATTCTCTGTTGAAAACATCGAGAAAAAGGGCAAACCACATTGAAATGAGCTGTTGAACTGATAATCCCAAAGCAACTGCTGACGTGGCCGATTCATTTGCGGCTGCCAGAAACCGGCAATCCCGGCATAGGGAATATTGCAGTGAACGGTAACTGGTCCCCGCCATGAGGAAACAGGAAGTTTCACCGGAGAAGTTTCACAATCACATTCCAAGTGAAGTGCTTTTGAGCGATTCGGTGTACAAAGGGAAAGTTGCATAACGTTTTGCGTCCTTTTCTGTAGCAATTCAGATGATTGATCCGCGTGGAAAGAACTGCTCAACCAAAACAATCGGCTCAATAACCTTCTTCGGATCTTCAATCATTTCAAACAATGCAAGAATAGCAGTTTCTCCCAATTTTTTGTAATCGAATGAAACTGTTGCCAACGGCGGTTCCGAGCCGCGTGAAAAAAAGATATCTCCGTGACTGACGATGGAGAGTTCCTGCGGTACATGAATCCCAAACTGCTGTGCTGCCCGCAGGACGCCTTGTGCTTGGGCTTCGGTTCGAGCGATAATTGCCTGAGGCCGTTGCTCTGCCAACAACATCCGTAACGCGACGTCCCGTGCCTGTTCGACATCTTCGGCTGAAAATTCACATAGTCCGGGAGCAAGCGACAAACCACATTGCGGGATTTCCTCCATCCAAAATTGAAATAACCAATCTTTCTCGTGACGGGCAAGTACTCCAATTCGGCTGTGCCCAATTTGCTTCAAACATCGAAAAACTTCACGATAAGCAGCCCTGCTATCCACTGAGATGGAAACTGCATGTTTTATCCGTCCGTGCCCCTGAGTATCAATATATACACATGGAGCACTGGCTGTCGCCAATTCCTCGAAGTCCTTTGGACCAAGCTGACTGGAAATAATCAGAGAACCGTCAATTGATCTGGACCGTACACGGTTGCGAAGCGACGCGAAACAGTCCTCTCCACTTTCGTGATAGAGATCCAACAACAAGTCATATCCGCGTTCTCTCAACAGACGGCAAAAAATCCGGATAATTGCAAGCTGATAAGGATCAGCCAGGGTGTCGCTGGCATCTGACAGAAAAGCGATCAGGTTAGTTTTGGAGCTGACCAGTCTGCGCGCGTTCGCATTTGGAGTATATCCCCATTCCTGCATTTTCTCAAAAATCAGTCTTTTCGTTTCCGCCTTGACTGGACGCTTTCCGTTCAAAGCCTGTGACACTGTAGTAGTGGAAACCCCCAGGCGCTGAGCAAATTCTTTAATATCCATAGTGGTTTATTTCAGAGTTATTATGTAAAACGTTTTGCATGCAATCAATAAAGCATAATTAACTGAAAAAATCAAATCAATAAGCCGATTTTTCATGATAATTACAAGATAAGATTGCATATAAATGCGATCTGCCGCAAACGCCAATACTCCTGCCTGACGAATGGAAGAGATTGCCGGATTTCCTCTTCGTCGATTACGAATTGAGCGGAAGAAAACTAACGCTCGGCCAATGTGCTTGGATGCTGTTGAAGGAAAAGTTGCCGGGCGGTTTCAGCCTGACAGCCCGCCAAAGCCCGTGCAGAGAATAGTACAGACAAGTCCGATGCTCACCGGTTCAAGCCGGGAGCATCGGACTTATTCTTATCCTTCTTGTCACTCATTGTTTCTCTACCTCTGATCTACTGTATTAAGAGCGTCTGAACTTGTACAAATTTCCGGCGATCTTCTTTTGATCGCCAAAGGCGGGAAAACACTCTCGATGATCGAATACCCGCGCATCGATGCATGACTGCTCGGAGTACACTCGCACATCTCCGCCAGACTGACGGAGATGTGCAGCTTTCGGCTCCGGAACGGGAACCAATGGGCGACACTCCGTAGTGGTTTCGGAACACTTTGCAGAAGTAGCTGACACCCTCGAAGTCGCAGTTTTTCGCGCCCTCCTTAACCGAGCTGTTGGTGTAATAGCCAGACCGCCTGCCGCATCTTGAGGTTGGTCATAAATTCGTGTGGCAACTTGCCTTCCAACTACTGGAATCGCTTCGAAAGTGTCAGCGGCGACATCCGGCAGCATCAGCTAGGGCACCAACGCTCAGCGGCTTCGATAAGTTGGAGAGGATTGTAATAAGCGGGTATAAGTTACTGGTGTAAGGGCTGACCAACCAGATACGATTGATAGATATACTCCGGATTTTCAAAGAACATGCTGCTGTTATAATCATCCAGTCGGTCGGCTATCCAGGAGTTGTAAACTTCGATCAGTGTATCGGGAAAGTCAATCCCTTTCGTCTGGGAAACCGCAACAATTAACCGCTTATAGACTTTGCCAATATCGAAAATGGAAGGAACTGTGTAACGGCAAGCAGCGACATTATCGAAGGTTCCCTGCGGTATATGGTATTTCTCTGTCAGATTGTCGATGAGTTTTTCCATATTCTCACTGTGATAGACATCGGCCAATTCCAGTTGGTGACGAATTTCAGCAATCCCAAGAGCGTTTACGACTACACGTCGATGGTTCTTTGTCTTCCGCCCAATCGCCTCAATCAGCGAACAGACAAAGAAAAGATCGTTTTCCTGACGGTCTTCACGCCCGGTCATCGTGTGACCTCCTTGCTTTCCAAGAAAGTCAAACAGGACAACGCTCTCGGGGTGCAAAACGTAATCTGATGAGTTGGATGCTTGAATTTTGCCAATACCCAGAATTGTTCTCTGGTGAGGATTCCACTGATGAAATCGGCAACATAGTTCCATATCTGATCGTTGGCCATCGCTCCAACTACGATGTCATGAGAATGCGGAGTTCCGTTCCGGCAGGCTACGATGACGTCAAGCCACTCTTCCGTCATCTGATCGAAACTCAGAATATCCAAATCAGGATCAGGTGTATATTCATAAAAACTGACAACAGGGGTGTCGAACCGCCTTGACCAGCGTTCCGCTTGTGACAACAACTCCGTGCAATAGAAACCGGGACCGAAATCTTTATTATTTCGGCTCGGCTTTATTTCCGGAGTCCGTATTTCACAATATCCGCCGTGGTAGACAATCATTGCGACCTTTCCTGTTCAGCAACTCTTCAGTTTATATCTACTCTAAAATCTTGAACACGTAAAATATATCATCTATGGAAGCATTTGCAAATAAAGGTTTGACTTTTACTGACGGAGCCATTATAGTAAAATATCATCGTTGGGAACTATGAAAGTTCTTTAGAAATGGTAACAAGTGGTACTTTTGCCATATTGATGAGGTATGGATACAGGAAGACGGAGTCAGAAAAAAAGGTGTCATTCGGTGCCATTTTCAAGGTGCAAACGCCAGAAATTGCCGTTTGAGCCTTCTTTTTTCTCTTATGTGAAAGCAGCTAAATTCACCACTTTTGAGCTCAGGTCTTCCTGTTTAGAGATGTTTTGAGGGGAAGAAAACTCTTCAGCTGTTCCTCCTGCCGGAACCCGCCGGGGAGGCAAAGCCGGGCGCGATCTCCGGGAAACACTTCCCGGCCGGAATCGCACTGGCCGCGGCGGGAAAGGATTCGCTGACGATCCGGTTCGACGGATTCGACGGCAAAAGCGCCTATCCTGAATTCGCCGAACTGCCGCGCCCGGCACAGATCCCCGCCGGAGATGCTTTCCGCTATCTGATCTCATTCGAGGCGAAATATACGCCGGACCGGCCGGGAGAACGCCCGTCGGGAGCGTTCGGTCTGGGCATGGTCGACAGCCGCGGCTGGGAGAAAACCGCCTCCGCCGTTTCGATTTCCGGCATTCAGGCCGCAACGCAGTGGAAACGATTCACCGGCAGCTATCAGGTGCTGCCTGACACTCCGGGAAGCAAAGTGCTGCTCCGTGTGGAAGGCGTTTCTGCTCCGCTCTCCGGCACGGTCGAAATCCGCAACCTGCGCTTTGCGCTCGAAACCCAGCCGGTGTTCCCGGCCTACCGCACCCTGACGGCGCTCGCCAGCCGCAGCGCCGACGGCGGCACCCTCTATCTGACGGTATTCAATAAAGATCCGCAAAAGCCGGTCCGGGCGGAGGTGAAGCTGGAAAACTTCGACGCCGCAGCCGGTTCCGGTGTCGTGCTGGCCGCCGCGGCCCCGGAGACCGCGGCCGATACGATTCCGCGCCCGGTCGCGGTGAAACCGGCCTCCGGCAGCTTCGTTCACGAGTTTCCGGCGGCGTCGATGACCGCGCTGAAGTTCCGGCGCAACCAATAAACCAACAGGGAGTTGACCTATGAACAAAAATTATATCGCCGGTTTCGGCGAGGTGATGCTGCGGCTCTGCCCGCCGGGCAGGAAACGGCTCGCCCAGAGCCTGCCCGGAACCCTCGAAGCGACTTACGGCGGCGGCGAGGCGAATGTCTGCGCTTCGCTGGCCATGCTCGGCGCGAAAGCCCGCTGCCTGACCGCGCTGCCGCCGAATCCGGTCGCACAGGCGTTCGCTGCGGAGCTGCGCGGCCTCGGCGTCGATGTGGCCCGGATCAACTGGAAGCCGCAGGGGCGCATGGGCATCTACTATGTCGAACACGGCGCGGCCCAGCGCGGCTCGAACGTGGTCTACGACCGGGAGGGTTCGACGATCGCGCTGCTCGCCCCGGAGGAGTACGACTTCGACGCGATGCTCGAAGACGTGGGCCACTTGCACCTCACCGGAATCACGCCCGCCCTCAGCGAAAACGCCTGCCGTTCGACGCTGGCGCTGGCGGAAGCGGCGGCGGCGCGGGGCGTGACCATCTCCTGCGACCTGAACTTCCGCAAGAAACTCTGGAACTGGCGCCCCGGCACCGCCCCGAAAGAGCTGGCCGCCGAGTGCATGGGCAAACTTGTGCCGCTGGCCGACTGGATCATCTGCAACGAGGAGGACGCCGCCGATGTGTTCGGCATCCGCTCCGAGGCAACCGAAATCGAGGCGGGCAAACTGAACGCCGCCGGCTACCGGGAGGTCGCGAAGCGGCTGCTCGAACGTTTCCCGAAGGTGTCGAAAGTCGCGGTGACGCTGCGCGAAAGCGTCTCCGCCGACCACAACAACTGGGGTGCGATGCTCTTCGACCGCGAAGCCGGAGCCTTTTTCGCCCCGCTCGACGCGGCGGGAAACTATGCGCCGTATGAGATCCGCGACATCGTCGACCGCTTCGGCGGCGGCGACTCCTTCGGCGCGGCGCTGATCTACGCGCTTTACAGCGATGAGTACGCCGAACCGCAAACGGCGATCCGCTTCGCCGCCGCGGCGAGCTGCCTGAAGCACTCCATCCCCGGCGACTACAACTACAGCTCCCGGCAGGAGGTCGCCGCGCTGATGAACGGCTCCGGTTCGGGCCGGGTGGCGAGGTGATGCGATGACGTTTCAGGAACAGGCCCGACGCTGCCCCGTGGTGGCGATCCTGCGCGGCATCACGCCGGAGGAGATGCTCCCCGTCTGTGAAGCACTGCGCACAGCCGGAATCCGGCTGCTCGAAGTCCCCCTGAATTCACCGGACGCGCTGGAGAGCATCCGGCGCGCGGCGGCGAAGTACCATGCCGCAGGCGAACTGCTCGCCGGAGCCGGCACGGTCCTCACTGCGCAAAATGTCCGCGACGTGGCGGCGGCGGGAGGCCGCTTCATCATTTCGCCGGATGCGAATCCCGAAGTGATCCGCGAGACCAAGCGGCTCGGCCTCGTGTCGATTCCGGGCTTTTTCACCGCGACCGAAGCCTTCACCGCGTTGCGCGCGGGCGCGGACTACCTGAAGCTCTTCCCCGCCGGGAAACTCGGCCCGGGCTATGTCAAAGACCTCAAAGCGGTCATCAAAGCCCCGATCCTTGCGGTCGGCGGGGTCGACACGGACAACATCGCGGCGTTTCTGGACGTCTGCGCCGGAGTCGGAATCGGTTCGGCGCTGTACAAGCCGGGAAAAACACCCGCCGAAATCGAGCAGGCGGCAGCGGTGTACGCCGCCGCCGTCCGTTAACCGGCGACGACCTCCACCCCCTCCGGAGCGTCGATCTCCGGCCTGCCGGAGCGGCTCGCCGCCACCCGGACCGGGCCGAACGGCGTCGGCACGCTGCCCTCGGCGAAGTCGAGGCCGCACAGTTCCGGGCTGACCGCCACTTTGCGGCCGCCGGGTTCGAGGAACTTCACGCCGAGCACCCGTTCGCCCAGGAACGGCGTCGGCCCCGCCGCCCAGCCGTGGCACAGGCTGTGGCGCAATCCCCGGTAGCAGTACTTGCCGAAATCGGCGTGCAGGTCGTCTTTGCCCGGCACCGGCAGTTCCGAAATCGGCGAGGTGTTCTTCAGCCAGTCGAGGTCGAAATCCTCCCAGAAAGTGGTCGCGCCGTAATCCAGCATCCCGCCCCAGAAGCGGCGGATCAGCTCCAGCGCCGGAGCGGTCGGCTGCGCCAGAAGCATGTAGTAGCCGTAGAAGGTGCTGACGCCGCGGAACGGATCGCGCGCCAATACGTCGGAACGGTCCGCGATTCCGCTCAACGTCAGCATCGCGGCCGCCGCCTTGCTGTCGCCGCAGTCGGGCACGTGACCCATCATCCGCCGCGCGAACTCCAGCGGGCGGGAAGCGTCGATGCCGAGCGCGCCGCAGAGCTTCGCGCCGCACTGGAACGCGCGGCACAGCAACCCCTGCAGCCCGGCGTGCATCGCGACCGGATTGTCGTTGTTCGGCCAGTCGAGGAAGCGGCGCGGCGGCACCGCTTCGGAGCCGTCCTGATTCACATACCCCTCCAGCTGTCGCAGCAGGCCGGTCAGGTACGCCCGCTGTTCCTGTAAATAGGCGAGGTCGCCGCGATGCAGATAGTATTCGTACTGGTTGACGATCCACCACAGAGAATAGCTGGTGATGTTGTTCATCACCCGCGGCAGCGGCGTGTGGTCCCGCACGAAGTCGAGGCTGGCCGGAATCAGCGACACATCGTCGAATACCGACAGAATGCCGCAGATTTCCGGGTGGAGATCCCCCATCCAGACCAGCCGGTCGCGTTTGGCGCCGTCATAGATGTAGTCCTGCATATTCAGCAGCAGCGTGTAGGCGCCGGTTTCCCAGATCCGGTTCAGCCGCTCGTCGGAGCAGCGGAAGGAGCCGCCGCGCTTCAGGTCGCGGTACAGCGCGACCGCAAGCACGTTCATCAGTTCGAGCTTCGCGTCGAGCGCATCGATCCGCACGAAGCGGAACGCGGTGTTACCGTATTCGAGCATCCCCATCGCCGGAACCTGCAGTTCGGTGTCGTGAATCGCGTGATCCTGATTCGGCGCTCCCATCGCCTCGCTCGCCGACTCTCCGAACCGAAGCCGGATGCGCCCCGCGCCGGAGCGGTTCACGATCCGCACCCCGCCGTGCAGTTCAACGCCGAAGTCGAGCAACAGCGCGCCGCCGGGCTGCAGAATGCAGATCCGCTCCGAGCCTGAAATGGAGGGCTGGATCGCCGGATTGCCCGGCAGGATTTCCGCGTTTTGCGCCTGTTCCGCCAGCATCACGCGGTGCACCGGCAGATATTCCCGAATCCGGGCGTCCCGGATCGCATTTTTATAAATCGACATGGCCAACTCCCTGTTTTTGTTGCATTATTATCAATTATACCGTATTTTTTCCAAAAAACCTTGATAATCCGATCAAAGAATGGTATATTCCGCTGAAATCAGGAGAAAACATGGATCAATTCCCCGGCAAAGCGCCGCATTTCATCACGTCGGACCATCATTTCCACCGGGATATGCCGGTCGCGCTGCGCATCCGGGACTATTCGGAGAAGTCCGATCTGCTTCACAGCCATGAGTTTCACGAACTGGTGCTGGTGCTCGGCGGCAGCGGGCTGCACGTATTGCAGGAGCGCAGTTACCCGATCTATCCCGGAGATGTGTTCCTGATCAAGCCGCGCCAGGTGCACGGCTACCGGAATTTGAAAAAACTCAATATCGCGAACTTCCTCTATCTGCCCGACCGGCTCGCCGCGGAACTGGACCAGCTCAAATCGCTGCTGGGCTACTATGTGTTCTTCGAGAGCGATCCGCTGCTGGCCGGGCGCGCCCGTTACAAAAACCGGCTGACGCTGGAGGCGGAACGGTTCAACCAGGCGCGCGAACTGACGCTCAGGATGCGGCGCGAACAGCAGCGGCAGACGCCCGGCTGGGAGTTGATGTCCCGGCTGCTTTTCCTGCAGTTGATGCTGCTGATCTGCCGCACTTTCTCCAAAAGTGAAACCACCGGCTCGGAGGAGACGATGAAAATCGGACGCATCCTCCGCTATTTCGAGGAGAACTATGCCCGGCCGGTCGCGCTGGCGGAAGTCGCCCGCCACTGCGGCTGCTCGGTCCCGACGCTGACCCGCTTTTTCCGGGAGGCGATGGACGACAGCCCGATCGACTACCTGAACCGTCTGCGGCTGGACAAGGCGGCGGAGCTCCTGCGCAGCTCCCGGCTTCCAGTCACGGAAATCGCCCGGAAAACCGGATTCTGCGACAGCAATTACCTGACCAAATGCTTCACCCGCCGCTTCGCGCTTTCGCCGCGCGCTTACCGGAAAATGAACTCCGAACGCCGTGTGCAAGTTTCTTGAATCGGGATTTCGCTCCTTTCGGAGCGACCAAGGCGCTTCGCCCTTGGAACCCGACCGGCAAGGTGCCGGCGCCGAATAC
>ENA-UEQM01000800-UEQM01000800.1-human-gut-metagenome-genome-assembly--contig:-NODE-800-length-16880-cov-4.826102_pt1 | contig 16880 bp, 9 predicted proteins | sample MGYA00242948_ERZ507948 | MGnify/ENA primary metagenome ERZ507948 (study PRJEB26167, sample SAMN06115440) | human gut metagenome | host: Homo sapiens | place: China:Hubei | collected 2015-07-28 | study... | reverse complement strand
CTCCGGCAAAAAAATCGTCCTTGTGGGAGCAAACTTCGATACCATCTCACGGCAGCTATCGGAATGGGAAAGTGAAATAGTTTGCTAACGCCGAACGGCATTTGCTTTCGCAAATGGCTCGAAGATGTTCAGTTGTGGCTCTCAACTACCCCTACTGGGAAAATTGATTCTCTGCCGCCACCTGACCAGAAGCTGGTTTACGTAATTAAAAAAATCTCATCGAACTGGTAAAATATACTTTAGATATATGCCTCGCTTACGATTGAATTATATTCTCCGGGCGTTTTTTGCTGTCCGGCGGAGCCTACGCTCGATTTCCGGCGGATTTCGGTGCGCAGCCGCAACTTTCTCACCTTTCTCCCCCAAAATATTAAGTTAGTTGTGTTTATTATGATATTTCGCCGCGATATGCTCTAGGAGACATTCCTGTAAAACTGGTAAATTCAGTGGAAAAATGAAATGGCGAAAGATATCCCACTTGTTCAGCAATCTGTTTGATCGAGAGCTCGGTTTCGTAACGTAGGAGGTATTGTGCAGTTTCAAGCCGAAGCCGCTTTAGGTACGCATTAGGCGTGGTGTTGAAATAACGCGCAAAGTGACGTAGCAATGTCGATTTGCTCATCGCAAAATAGCGCGCCATCATTTCCAAACTGAACGTAGAACGAAGCTGCTGTTCTAGATATTCCGACATCTTCACTGCCTGCTCCGGCAACACATTTTCTGCACTTTCCTCCGCAATGGTAAATAAAAGTTCCACTGCCAACAAAGACAACTCAAATGCCGACTTCTTCTGCCTCAACGCCCGCGCAATACGATCATATACCCGTGCAATTCGTTGAGGATTGCGTGGATGCAAGATATTAGCATTCTCCCAATGTAAGCCTCGCAACAATAGCGGCAACATCGGTCCATCCAACTTGAGCATTCGTTTTTCTGCGGTTTCCGATATACACTCCATGCAGTGGTCAGTATGGTAGCGTACTAGAAAAATATCCCCTGCCGCAGCCAAGCCCGTTTCACCGTCCTGCTCGAAACGAAACACTCCCTGCGTCACGAATTCCAACGAGAAGACCCGGGAAGCACGACGACTCGCTGCTGCACTGCGCACCCATTTAGAACTCCCGCCACCGCCAAAAAAAAGCCCTGATTGCAGATTATGCGGCTTGGTAAGGAAAAAATGAAAAATTTTCGGATATTCACCGACTCTGCTACGGCTGGAATCGGGTTGCGGCTGCCCCTTGGTTTTGGTTGGAGTTTCCATATATTTCCCAGGAGAAAATTACTATTCGTTATTATATCACAAACTCCGCTTCCTGTCAAATCGTATCCGAGAATACCATAACTCATCCTCCGAAAAAACAATTGTTTTGTAAATCAAACTCCATGTTCAGGAAACATTGAAAGGAATTTATGCCCGGGCAAAGACGTCATGCCACGTTAAAATCGCACTTCATCGCTGGTGCAAGCTGGCAGAAGAAACCAATATACCGGAATTGAAAAACATGGCGCGTACGATTCGTAATAAACTCGATGGATTTGTCAGTTTCCGGACTTTCCGGCATATCTACAACGCAAAAATGGAAGAATTCAACAACAAAATTCGATGGTTGATCAAGCAGGCATACGGCTTCAAAGATCGTGAATACTTCAAACTGAAAATCTATCAGCTGCCGAAAATTTCGAGCATAAAGGAGCTATAAGTCGTGTCAAGGATCGTCGAAGAGGCAAAAATACTATTTTTCTATTTTAGCCTAAAATTTAAGATGTTGTTTTATGAAGTTTTCTCATTTTTTAGAATCCGTATTATACTGCGTAAAAATTGACGATATCCCATATGTTTTTGAATTTCCCCGATATTGTATTCAAGCGACCTTTGTGGTATTTTATGTTGAAATATAGAAAATAAAGTTTTTTGCTACCAGTCAGGCTATTCCGGAAGGCAAGTATTCAGGTGAATTCTGACCTTATGCGTATGCTTTGTGAGCGACCGCAAAAAAATGAGTGTTAAAGAGTCGGAGAATTTCTCCGTCCTCTAAATAAAACATAGGAGATGGTTATATGGAAAAATTATTTTGCTCCAAGTTCACCCTCGTTGAATTGCTCGTAGTGATCGCCATCATCGCGATTCTTGCCGGAATACTGCTCCCCGCATTGAATCAGGCACGAGCAAAAGCACATGCCGTTTCTTGTACCAGCAACCTGAAGCAAATCGGTCAAGCTGTTGCGATGTATACGAATGACGCTCAAGACATGCTGCCGCCGCTTGATGACGGTGGAAATGGCGCGGAATGCGCATTGCTTGCGGATTATATCGCGAAAGTCAACACAAACTCACAACTCGAATATCATACGCCGATCGCGGGATTCAATATTCCGTGTAGCCCGAATCGCCGCGGAGTTTTTTTCTGTCCTTCCGCCACCCCGACGGTCTCCGGCGGCGTCAAATACTATCCTTCTTATAAAGGCATCCTGCTTGATAATAACCAACCGCTTGTCGCTATTCCCTGGGCCAATAAGAATAATGCCGTCACGATCAGCGGCGTGCCGTTCTACGCCGGCAACAAAATCACCAAAATCAAGCCTTCCAACGGCATTATGTCCGAGATGGCATACACTCGCAAAAACGGGGACAATATCTACACTTGTTACCGTCCGATTTATAAAAACGACTGGATTCTGGGGTACGCTCTCAACACCTCCGGCAACGTATTCTTTGCGAATCATAATAACAATAAAAACGGCAACATGCTCTTTGCCGACGGCTCTGTTCAACTTATCGTCAATATCGGCAAGGACGCGTTTCAAGACAAGAGCCTGATCCGTAAATAATTCTCAAAAAACAGGAAACGTCATGAAATGTTTATCGATCATCATCACTGTCATGCTTTTTATGACGGTGATAGGGGAGAATGCTGTTTTTAATTCAGGCTTTGAGCTTGGCATCGACGGCTTTGAGCTGAATTGGCTCAGTAATCCGGTTAAAAATCCCAAGCTGATCTTTCACAACCTGCGCGTTGAACAGGAAAATGCCGCGGAAGGCAAACAGTTTCTGCGTATCGATAATCCATATGGAGAAGTCTTTGAGCTGCACAGTCGTGAATTCCGGCTGGAAGCTGGAAAATCCTGTACTCTCTCATTCAGTGCGAGAAGCAACGTCGCTGATGCGACACTTCGCGTGACAGTTTATGGCATTATGCCGGATCGCCGAAGCCTCGGCTACGACAAGGCATTCAAAATCTCTTCCAAGTGGGAGACATACAGCTTTCCGTTTACGCCGAACGGAACGGGATATTATCATATTGCAATATCTCCCGGCAACCGGCATGCGGCAGAAATTCCTTCAGGATATATTGCTCTTGACAATATTCAGCTCGATAACGGGATGCCTGCCCCTACACTTGAAGTTGCCGTAGCGTCTTCTTCCGATCTTTATGAACAAGAGCGGGACAAAACCGCCAAGCTGACGTTAAAAGTTCGCAACAACAGCAACACCCCCGTTCACCAGACTCTGAAAATTCGTGGCACTGAAGTCTACTTCAATCACCTGCTTTGGGAAAAATCGTTTTCTGTCGCGCTCGCCCCCGGTGAAATGACCTCCATTCCCTTTGAGGCTCCTCTGAATTTTTGCGGAGGCATTCGCGCCGAAATCGAAAATATGCCGGAGGCGTTTGCCGGGTATTATGCGGTTATCAGCCATTATGATGTACGCCCCATCAATATTCGCAACGACTTCTGTGTCGGTATTAACGGCGCCGTTAATCATGAAGAGCGTCGCTCCTTTTACCCCGCTTATTATGCTCGCGGCAAATCTGTGGATGATAACTTGTCACAACTTGCCCGGATCGGTATCCGCCTGATCCGGGAACGGGATGGCGGAGCAGGTATGGCGCAATGGAGGTATTTGGAACCGGAAGAAGGCGTCTTTGACTTTAAGCATGCTGATTTTCTGCTTGCGCTTTATAAGAAGCACCGACTTGAACCACTTCCGATTTTTTCGGACGATTTCATTGAAGAAAAAGGAGTCGACCAGCCTGGATGGCATCAACGCGGGCATCTCCCGAAATGGCTGCTTGCCAAATGCACCAGAGTAAAAAATGATCCCACAAACGTTATGCGCTCTGCACGCAGTCGCATTATGTTGCCGCCACGCGACCTCTATCAGCGTTATGTCAGGGCTTTTGCGGAACGCTATCAGGGAAAGGTACAAGCAATAGAGCTGATGAACGAAGCGAATTTGTGGATCGCTCCTGAAGTTTATATGGATTATCTGAAAGTTGCATCGGCTGAATTACGCACAGTCGCCCCCAGCATGATGCTTATTGGTCTTTGTCCTACCGGCGACAAAGAAAGTGAAACAGCGATGCCATGGACGAGAACCTGTGTCAACGCCGGAGCGCTGAGGCTCGTAGATGCGATCAGTTTCCATCCATACAACTCCCGCGAGTTAAATTCTGCACTGCCGGCAGATTCCTATATCGAAGCCTTGAAGCGAATTCTTGAAACGGAAAAACTGCCAGTTTGGAATACAGAGCTTTATTATTGCTATGATGTGGAAGGAAACGATAAACGCGATCCGCAGACCTGTTCTGCCGATCAAGTGTCGCGCCGCTTTCTGACTGATCTCGGAGAAGGTGTTGCACAGTCCATTTGTATGCATAGTTTCGGCATTGGCTTATGGTACAGCAAGATAACGCCAAATCTTAATAACCCGGAAGGCTCCATGGGGCTGCATCCGTCGCCTGCAATGGTTGCTTACAATGCGCTTGCCCGCTATTTTGAGGCAGCCAAGCCGATCGCCAAGTTTCGGCTTCCCAGGCAGATCATCTGTTACGGCTTCCGGGATCGACTAGATAAACCGCTTGCCGCAGTCTGGAACTACGGAGAGGAAAAAGGCGTTATGCTGGATTTCTCCGGCATGGAAATCCGGGATCTCTTCGGCAACAGAGTGGATGCCGGAAAACCGTTGGAAATTACCCGCGCTCCGTTTTTTCTTTTCCCGGGACAACTTTCGGAACAGGAATTTCTTGCTCAGTTAGGTAAACTTCAGGTGCTTATTGATACTCCGGTCACAGTAAGCTCTGTGGCACGGCTCTATAACGGCCGTGTACATATCGGGTTGCACAACGACAGCGATGCGCAGGTTTCGGCCGTTATCGGCTTTCGAGGTGAAAGTGTAGCCGCACAGCGTCCGGAACGAATTGCGTTGAAACCCGGCGAATACCGTACGATTGCGCTCCCTGTCCGTGAATCCGGCGAAAAACAACAATCTCCGGAAGTGATGCTCAATGTCAATCGCCGCATGCTCCGCTATCCGGTTAAGCTCTACCGCAATTGTGTCCGGAGTGCAGGCGAGAAAATATCGCTTCAAAGTGCAGACGGCATTTTACGCGGAACAGTCGTCATTCGCCGCGAAGGCAATAAGCTAGTCATGGAATTCCGTGTTGCAGACAAGACAGACGCAGGCAAGAAAGGAACGCGTTATTTCTGGGAAAGCGACTCGATAGAGCTTTTTCTTGACTTCAATCCCGGTGAATTTTTCGGCGACGGGCAGACGAATCATCCGGAACGGTATCAACAGGGAACTTTTCGGCTGTTTTTGATGCCGCGTGAGGCGAAGGAGGAACAGCTTTTCATATCAGGCAGTCTGTTTCGGCATGAAGATACGGAGATTTCCGTTGATGCCGATTCCAACGGTTATGCCATTCGCATTGAACTGCCTGCCGGTGACATGCGGGTATTGGGCATGGATATCAAGATCAATGATGCTGTTGCTTCAGATGTCAAAGCCGTGCGTTCGGCAAGTTTCAGTCAATCAACGATTCCCCATTTGGATCGTTTCGTATTCAATATCATAAATTTAAACTGAAGGAGAGTTGTCAGATGAAATATTTTGTATTTTTTATTGCGTTGATGGCTGCCTGTGCGCTTTTTTCGGACGATAAGCTCCAAATTCGCACCTCTGGCGGCTGGATAAATAAAGATCATATGTTTTCCCTTGACTACGGAAGTGCGAAAAAAGGTGCTGTTTACCTGAGCAGAAACGTTACACCGCATACAATTTATAAGATCGCATGGCGAGTAGCACGCTCACACCCGGATGTGCCGGCTCCGGTACTTTTTGTAGAAAACACCCGCAAACATGCTGTCCAGTTTGATGGCGGAAACCGTGTTCACTACTGGAACTCCGGCAGTGAAACAACATTGAAACTCCGTTTCGATATCAGTGGCGGGAAACCCGGGAAGATCTGTCTCAGCGACATAAGTATTCAGAAAATTGAGCCGGACGAACTTAAGCAAAATATGATACAAAATGGAGACTGGGAACAGGGAAGCGTGGCTGATTTCTGGCAGTCGCGTGATACCGGAATTATTCCCGGCAGAGTCGAACTGGTGAATTCGCCGGATTTCTTCAGCGGCAGCCGGAGTCTTTGCTTGAAGCCTGCAACGCAGGAATCCGGTTACTCCATCCGTTCGGCCTACATGCCGATCATTCCCGGTGAAACTTTTGTACTGACATTTTGGGGGAAGAGCAATATTGACACAACGCTTACCGGTTCCTTGGACTGTTCTTCTCCGACCAACATCCCCGATGGAAAACATCCCCACAAAATCGCCAACTTCAAACTGACACCTGACTGGAACGAATATCGACTTGAATATACTGTTCCGAGCGATCTGAGTGTATATCCCGCGCTGCAAGACGGCGTGGCGCGAATCTGGTTCTCATGTTCCGGAAAAGGTACAATCTATCTTGACAATCTTGAATTTTACCGAACCACGTCGACTTCGGCGCAATAAGGAACTTAACCATGTCTCTCTATTTTAAACAGGCAAGCCCGGAAGCCGTTGGCATTCCGTCGTTCGCTTTGATTCGAATGATTGGTAAATTGAAGCAATTCAATTCATTGAACAGTATCATGATCCTGCGGCACGGGAAATGTTGCGCAGAAGGATGGTGGACTCCCTATGCCCCGGAGATCCCGCATACGCTCTTTTCTCTGAGCAAAAGCTTTACTTCCCTTGCAGTCGGCTTCGCTCAACAGGAGGGAAAACTCTCCATTCACGATCGGCTGACAACACATCTCCCGGAATATGACAGCGTCATCCGCGACGGCCGGATGCACGACATCACGCTTCGTCATTTGCTGATCATGGCGAGCGGGCACGATTCCTGTGCCTGTCCGCAAATGTTTGCAGAGCCGACAGGAGATTGGGCTCGTGGCTTTTTATCGTCACAACTGACGTATCTTCCCGGTGAGCGCTTCATTTACAACTCAGCGGCGACTTATATGCTTTCTGTGATTGTTCGCAAAGTCACCGGAATGAATGTACGGGAATATCTCCTGCCGCGCCTGTTCGAACCGCTATCCATCAAGCCCGGCATATGGGAAAATTGTCCACACGGCATCAATGTCGGTGGCTGGGGGCTTTACCTCACGACAGAGGATATTGCAAAATTTGCCCAATTTCTGCTTCAAAATGGTTCGTGGAACGGCAAACAACTGATTTCTTCCGATTTTCTGCATGATGCCGTTTCCCAAGAAATCGACACAGCCGCTTGCTCTGATGCAGATTGGAAACAGGGGTACGGTTATCAATTCTGGTTGAGCCGTCATGGCTTCCGTGCTGACGGCGCGGCAGGACAGCTGGCTCTGGTGATTCCGGAGGCAGATATGGCCATAGCTATCACTTCCGGCATAGATCGGGTGCAGGATTTGCTGACGGTGATCTGGGAATTACTTCCAGAACTTTCTGATACAGTGTTGCCGGAACAGCCTGAAGAACAGAAAAAGCTGGTGAAATTGCTTTCCACGCTGGAAATGCCTATTGCCCCCAATGCCCGTAAAGAATGGAAAACACAGAAACAGGAATGGATGTTTGAGGATAATTCGGCAAAAATCATCGGAGTATCACTTGAAATTGGCACAGACTCCTGCCGATTGACTTTTCGAAAACAACACGGCGAAGAAACGCTTCTTGCCGGATTCGGATTTCGTTGCAATGACAATGTCCTGCAACTCAACGATCATCTGCCGCGTCGGGTTTCCGCCAGTGCGGGGTGGACAAAAGAAGGCGCACTGGAACTGCATCTCTGCTGTTACGAAACGGCATTTCGGGAAGTATTCCGGATTGATCCGGAATACTCCAGTCAGCCATTGACGGGAACCGCCCGATTTTGTACTTTCCGCCAATCGTTTCTTCCGCCACTGACTGTCAGAAGTCCGGGAAAATAATTAAAGGAAGTTAAAAAATGGAATATTCATTGAATGGCAGTTGGCAGCTGCATTTCACGGATCCGGCGAAAGGCGAAACCGAAATCCCTGCGCAAGTCCCGGGAAATGTGATCGGCGATCTTCACCGCGCAGGATTGCTGCCCGATCCTTATGTCGGGACAAATTCGTTGCTGACACGCCCCTATGAATTCATTGACTGGACTTACATAACCTCCTTTTCAACACCGGATTTCGACAATGATGAGCGCGTGGAATTATGCTTCGAGGGCGTAGACACCGTATTTGACCTCTATGTCAATGGCGAAAAGATCGGTTGCGGGCGCAACATGTATATCGAGCACCGGTTTGATGTCACGCAGTATCTCCGCAAAGATCACAAAGCAAATCAGCTTCGAGTCAAAATCGCCTCAAGTGTCAACTTTGCCAGATGTCTTTCTCGTCCAGCTGCCTTCGATTGTCAGCCGTACAATTATGAAGGCTGGCAGCTGCGCCGTGCTGTCCATACTTACGGCTGGGACATTGCACCGCGTTTGGTTGGAGCGGGAATTTGGCGCGGGGTTTCGCTTCGGGTACTGAAACCAATTCGGTGGCGAGACAGCTATCTTTATACCCAATGGATGAAAGACGACCGTACGGGAATGGTGCTGCATTGGGAACTTGACACAAACTCGGTAACGTTAGATGGATACTCGGCGGAACTGGAAATGTCATGCGGGGAATCACATTACAGGGAAAGTTTCCCGATGTATTTTACATCAGGGCGACATTATTTTCAGCTGCGGCAGCCGCTTCTCTGGTGGCCGCATGGTACTGGCGAACCACACCTTTATCAAACAACACTCAGACTGTTATATCACGGAAAAGTTTGTGACGAACGAATATGGCGAACCGGAGTTCGCGATATTCGCCTGGAACGGAGTGAAACCAATTTCCACGGAGAAGGAAAATTTCGTTTTGTTGTCAATAATCGTCCGATTTTCATTCTCGGCTCGAACTGGGTCCCTGCGAACGCTCTGCATGGAGAACATACGGAATTGATTCGCCGCAATGTTGTTTTTTTCAGCGAACTCGGCTGCAACATGGTCCGATGCTGGGGCGGCGGCGTTTATGAAGATCATGAATTTTTCGATTTGTGTGATGAACGCGGATTGCTTGTCTGGCAGGATTTTATGCTGGCGTGCACAATGCCGCCGCAGGACACTGAATCGCTTCAACAGTTGACGGAAGAAGCAGAGTCGGTGATACGAAAACTGCGGCAACATGCATCGCTGGCGATATGGTGCGGTGACAATGAATGCGATCAACGTTTTTTTGCGGTGAGCGAAAGACGAAATCCATCCATGAACCGTGTGAGTCGAGACGTTTTTGCGCACGCAACATTTGCGCACGATCCCGGACGCGATTATCTGCCAAGCTCCCCCTATTTTTGTGATGAAGTCAAAGAAAAAAATGCTCGTTATGCATCGCCTGAACAGCATTTGTGGGGAACGCGCGACAATTGGAAGAATCCGTTTTATCTCAACGACAGTGCCGTTTTTGCCAGTGAAATCGGTTATCCCGGCGCACCATCATTAGAAAGCATCCGCCGTTTTATCCCCGAAGCGTCATTAAACGACCGGACCCCTCAAAACCCCGACTGGCTTTGTCACTCAGCACAGCCTTTCGGAGACAGCTCCGGTTGTTACGCATACCGTACCGGTTTGTTGAATGATATGGTAAAGGACTTCCTGGGCAATGAACCGGAAACACTGGAAGCATTCGTTGAAGCCTCACAGATCGTTCAGGCTGAAGCAATGAAATATTTTATAGAAAACTTCCGTATGCGCAAATGGAGGAAAACCGGTATTATCTGGTGGAATATGTCGGATTGCTGGCCTCAATTTTCGGAGGCGGTAGTTGATTATTACGGAAAAAGAAAACTGGCGTTCCATTATATTCAAAACGTACAAAAACCGGTACTTTTGATGTTCGGGGAACCGGAATCATGGCAAATCCGCCTTTACGGGATCTGTGATTTGAATCGTCCGTGTCAAGTGCGTTACCGCGTTACGGATTTTATGACCGGCACCGAATTCCTGTCTGGAGAAACACTTCTGGAAGCAGGAGAAAACAAAGAACTTGATTCTATAAAGATCTATCAAGGAGAACAACATATCTGGCAAATCTCTTATGAATATAACGGCCATTGCGCAACGAATCACTATTGGCAGGGGACTCCACCGGTATCGATGGAACTTTATCGGAAGTGGCTGCATGATCAAAATCACTCAAATGCAATGCATCAATGTTTTTTTAACGAATATTGATTGCGGCAATATTGGAAGGTATTTTTATGAACGATAAAGAATATCATATTAATCGCGAGCGAGCAGAACGGTTTCGGGAGCGGATATCCCGCGGTTTTATGGATACAGAGATCTCGTTGCGGGCGGAAGTTGCTCACTCAAAACAGCCAGTACCGTTTCAACAGCTTGACGGGTTGAAATTTCAGCCGATATCGGAAGGCGATGTGTGGGGTGCTGCATGGGAGAGCGGTTGGTTTCGTCTTTATGCTGATATTCCACGAGAATGGCAGGGGCGCGTTATTGCCCTGCACCTCAATCTTGGCGGCGAAGCTCTACTTTTCGATAAAAACGGAGTACCTGTTTATGGTTTCAGTGCAGGTTCCACCCTCTGTACGAATTTCCGCAAGGAGTATTACCGCATTCCCGGCTGTCCGGCAGGTAAACGAGTGGAATTCATGGTCGAAGCTGCGGGGAATATTATTCGCGGACTGGATGCGGACAATGATCCGGAACTAATGCAGGCTAATCCTTTCGGTAATTTTAAGGCGGTTGCCAACTTAATGCGTATCGGCTGTTTCAATCTGGAACGCTGGTATCTTTCGCTTGATCTGGAAATTCTGCTGGATTTGCTCAAAACATTGCCGCCGCGTTCCCGTCGCGGTGATTTGATTGTGTGCGCCGTCAACCGAGCCGCAGACCGGTATGCCGAGAATCCTGCAAACGCCGCACTTGCACGTGCGGAACTTGCTGAAGAGCTGGCACGCCCGGCATGTTCCAGTGCAATGACAGTCACCGGAATCGGTCATGCCCATATTGATACGGGATATCTCTGGCCCGTCCGGGAAACGATTCGGAAATGTGCCCGCACCTTTGCCAATCAGCTGGATTTGATGGAAAAATATCCTGATTATATTTTTGGCGCTTCTTCCGCACTGCATTATGAGTTTGTGCGTCAGCATTACCCGATGTTATATGAAAAAATCAAAAATGCGGTCAAAGACGGCCGCTGGGAAATCCTCGGCGGCATGTGGGTGGAGCCGGATATCAATATCACCGGAGGAGAATCGTTGATCCGCCAATTTCTGTACGGCAAAAATTTCTTCCGCGATGAATTTGGAATCGAGGTTAAAAATCTCTGGCTTCCGGATGTTTTCGGTTATTCGGCAACGTTGCCGCAGATCGCTCGAAAATCCGGATGTCCTTTTTTCGTCAGTCAGAAGATGTCTTGGAATCAAGCCAATGCATTCCCTTATCACGCGTTTTTATGGCAAGGACTTGACGGAAGTGAACTACTGACCCATTTTCTGCCGGAAAACAGTTATATTGCGTTTGCGCGTCCGAGTGAACTTGTTCCGGCGGAAATACGCTGCAATGAAAATACGCTGATCAATGAATTTATGAGTCTTTTCGGCATCGGAGACGGTGGCGGCGGTCCGAAAGACGAATACATCGAACGGGCATTGCGTTTGCAGAATCTGGAAGGTTCTCCGAAGTTCTGTTTCGGACGTGCCGACAAATTTCTGGAACGTCTTGAATTTCATAAAGATAAACTACCTCGCTGGTGCGGAGAACTTTATTTTGAAAATCACCGCGGGACTCTGACCAGTCAGGCCCGTTCCAAACGCAACAATCGGCAACTTGAGGAGATGATCTCAGCAACGGAAATTCTTTGCAGCGCCCTCCCTGCGCAGCAATACCCGCGTCAGGAATTTGAACGGATATGGAAAATTCTTCTGCTGAATCAATTCCATGATATTCTGCCCGGCTCATCGATTCGGGAAGTCTATGAAAAAAGCGCTTTGGAATATGAAGATGCGCATGGATCTTTGCTGCAACTTCAAAACGATGCGGCCTCTAAACTTCTCGCTTTTGATGAAAATACGCTGACATGTGTCAATACGCTGAGTATTCCGTATCGGGGCATTATCGAGCTCCCCGGTTCATGGGCTGGTGAGGGGTTGAGTCAAAACGGAATTACCGTGCCTGTACAGAAGGAAGGTAACGGATGCTTTTCGGCGGCAGTTGAAATCCCGCCACTCGGCACCGCCGTCTTTCGACGGCACGGAAAGGCACTTCCGGTTCAGAAAGAAACCGCAACTGGAAATATCATTCTGGAAAACGATCATATCCGTTATATTCTCGATGAAGATGCACATTTGCTTTCGGCATTCGACAAGGAATTGCAGCGTGAATTTATTCCAGATGGAGAAGTGGGAAACTTGCTTTCCCTTTATGTGGATCGTCCGTCTTATTATGAAGCATGGAATCTGGACGAAGCGTACCGGAACAATCTGTACGATCAGGCTCATGCCGTTGATTCATGCCGGAATCAACGGGGGATTGTGCGCGATATTGCGGAATTCACGTTAAAAGTCGGGTCTTCGGAAATTCATCAGCACGTAATTCTCAGCAAAACATCAAAGCGTCTTGATTTCGTGACTGAAATCGATTGGCGGGAAAGCAGAAAACATCTCAGAACAGCATTCCCGGTAACAGTTTATTGCAATGAAAGCACATCGGATATTCAATTCGGCCATATCAAACGACCGACTCATACCAATACCAGTTGGGATTCGGCGCGTTTTGAAGTTCCGGTGCATAAATATGCCGATTTTTCAGAGCAGGAATACGGCGCTGCACTTTTGAATGACTGCAAATACGGGTATCGTCTGCAGGGCAATATTCTCGACCTGGCGTTGCTTCGCTCTCCCAAGTTCCCGGACTGGGAAGCAGATCAGGGACAACAAATTGTTACTTACAGTTTTTTGCCGCATAGCGGAAATATTCTCAACAGTGATGTCCGCCGGGAAGCCATCTGCCTGAACCGTCCTCCTCTCTGTTTTGACAGAAGGATCGGCATGCCGGAATTTCCGTTGCATCTGGAAGCATCTTCGGTGGAAATCAGTGCTGTCAAACTTGCTGAAAAAGAAAATTGTCTTATTGTCCGACTGGTAGAAACCGCCGGACGCCATTCTGTCGCGACCGTGAGAACGTCGTACCAAATGACAGAAACCACGCTTCTGGAGTGGGAAAACCATGAAGAATACATTCCGGAAAACGGCATTGTCCATCTGAATTTCAAACCGTTTGAAATCAGAACATTCAAACTTCATTGATACTGTTGTTTTGTCGTTTGCCGTTTCTCGAATTTGAAAACACCGGCAAGAGTAAAATAATCAAAAACATCTATAAAGGTAAGTCGGTAAAAAAGGTTCTGGCATGAAGAGAGCTGTTTTTATCGGCAAGTTTTACGGACGTTGATAAAAGTCAAGAATTTTTTTTATAATGAAATTGAAAAATGAAAATTTGCGTGAAGTCTCGTTCCCTGTCGGTGGAATCGGCGCAGGCTGTATCGGCATTGCCGGAAACGGCAGGCTGATCGACTGGGAAATTTTCAATAAACCCGGGAAAGGATGCCTCAACGGTTGTTCCCATTTTGCCGTGAAGGCAGAACGTAACGGGGAAGTCAAAGCCGCACGAATCCTGAATGGGGATCTGACCTCCGAATTTTCCGGTGCATTCGAGGGTAACGATGTATTGTTTCACGGTTTCGGCTGGGGGCCAAGCGAAGGAACACTCGCCGGGCTGCCTCATTTCCGCAACTGCGAATTCAACGGAACATTTCCCGTCGCCAAGCTTACATTTTCCGACCCCGGATTTCCTGCCGGTATCACAATGACTGCGTGGAGTCCGTTTGTTCCCGGAGAATCGGATACGGCCTCCATGCCGGCAGCCATGTTTGAGATTACATTTGAAAACACTTCTCTGGAGGCGTTTGATTACAGTTGCGCCGCGGTTCTTGCGAATCCGTGGAATACTGATTTGTGTACAAATAAAGTCATTACAAACAACGGCATTACACAGCTTTTGCTGCATAACAACGCGTCCGCCGATTCTCTTGAATATGGGGAAATTGCGCTCAGCACCGATGCGAAAAATGTTTCGTTTCAGGAATACTGGTATCGCGGCAGCTGGTTCGATTTTCTTGAAGTCTACTGGAACGACCTGACAACACCAGGGCGTTTCAAAAACAGAAATTATTCAACCCGCACAGAAAAGCTTGCCGTTGCGGTTTCTGCCGGGGAAAGCGATACCGGAGTACTTGCTGTACATGTTTCTTTAAAACCGCATGAACGACGAACAGTCCGTTTTATGATTTCATGGTATATCCCGAATCGCAGCAACACCTGGAGGACTGATATTGAAGAAAAACTTGCAGAAAACGGCCTCTCCGAAAATAAATGGAAAAATTACTATGCGACCCTCTGTTCCAGTGCGGCAGATGCGGCGATGCGGCTTTTTTCGCAATATGACACCTTGCGCAAACAGGTTTTTCTCTTTTGCAAAACGTTGCACGAAAGTACAATTCCCGACGCACCGCTGGAAGGGGCTGCGGAAAATCTCGCAGTTCTGATTTCGCCGACTTGCCTGCGATTGGAAGACGGAACGTTCTGGGGCTGGGAGGGCATCGGCGTGCAAAAAGGCTCCTGCGAGGGAACGTGTCAGCATGTCTGGAACTATGCGCAGGCACTCCCGTTGCTTTTTCCAGATCTTGAACGCACAATCCGGGAGTCTCAGATCAAATATGGTATTGATAAATTCGGCGGCTGGCATTTCCGCCTTGCGCTGCCGCTGGGAATCCAAGCGCAGCCGGATTGGAAACGCCCTTGTGTTGACGGTACATACGGAGAAGTAATGAAGCTCTATCGAGAGTGGAAGATTTCCGGCGATACTGCATGGCTGCAATCGCTCTGGCCGCAAGTGAAGCCCGCGATTGAATACGCATGGAGTCCTAATAACCCCGACCGCTGGGATGTTGAGCGCAAGGGCGTGATCGATGGACGCCAGCATCATACGCTTGACATGGAACAGTTCGGTGCATCCGGCTGGCTCAACGGACATTATCTCGGAGCATTGAAAGCGGCGGCGGAAATGGCTCCGGTCTGCGGCGATCCCGAATTCGGCAAATTCTGCGCCGAACTTTTTGAAAAAGGACGCAAATGGTCCGAAGAAAATCTTTTCAACGGTGAATATTACAATCAGAATATCGATATTCACGACAGTTCCGTTCTTCGGCCGTACCTTCAGGCTGGGGAAACGTTGGAAAACAATCCCTACTGGGATGCCGAACACAGGCAGATCAAATATCAAATCGCCGACGGGTGTGGGATCGATTCACACCTTGGACAGTGGTACGCAACACTTTACGGGATCGGTGACGTGTTTGATTCAGAGCGTATTCACACAACTTTGAATTCGATTTATAAGTATAATTTTTTGCCATCCATACGTGATTTTGCAAATACATGGCGTATTTTTGCCTTGAACGATGAGGGCGGTTGCATGATTTGTGTCTGGCCTGAAGGCCACGAGAAACCGGTCATTCCGCTGCCTTACAACTCCGAAGCAATGACCGGATTTGAATGGGCCGCCGCCGCCCATCTGATCATGAAAGGCGAACTTGCCAAGGGGGAAGCGCTTGCCAAAGCCATTCGTGACCGTTATGATGGACGTAAACGCAATCCATGGAACGAGATCGAATGTGGGAGCAACTACGCGCGCAGCATGGCATCTTTTGCGATGCTTCAGGCATACAGCGGCTTCAAATACGATATGGTTCGCGGAATGATCGGTTTTGCACCGGTTTCGGAAGGAGATTTCCGCTGTTTTTGGTCTCTCGGCAGAGTTTGGGGAGAATATGAACGCAGAGATGCGAAACAAATTATCCGCGTACTTCACGGCACGGCGGAATTCAAGACTTTTGGGATATTCGCCCAAAAAGTTCTGTTGAACGGCGTGGAGCTGGCCGGAAAAATGACAAACGGTGAATGGAACGCAAATACCATCATCAGTGTAAAAGCAATGGATGAAATCAGATTGATTTGAGGAAACTGTGAGAACCCAGTACAAGGCAAGTGTTTGTATGGGTTCGCACCGAAATCCGCCGGAATATAAGTATGGCATCTGCCGGACAGCAAAAAATACCCGGCAGATACAATTTTATCAGTTGGTTTTGAAATTGAAAATGATTTTTCATAGGAATATTGTTTTAAGGGGAGTTACTGATGAATACACAAGATGAACTGAAAGAATTTTTTATCAATTCTTTTATCCCGATTGACAATATTCGGGAAGACACTGCCCGGCGCGATCAAATTTGCATGGAGGCGCGTGCTTCATTATTGATTGAAGCGAATTGTACCAGCGAGTACTTTCCGGCGTTCATGAAATCCGGTATACCCGGTTCGAACTGTTGGATCTACAAGTTTCCAAAACCATGGAGCTGTGAAGGTTCGCATCAATCTAACGGCAACTATAAGTTAAGTTGGGCTTTTAAGGAGTTCGAAATCGGTGCCCCTTC
>ENA-UEQM01000796-UEQM01000796.1-human-gut-metagenome-genome-assembly--contig:-NODE-796-length-17013-cov-3.711148_pt1 | contig 17013 bp, 16 predicted proteins | sample MGYA00242948_ERZ507948 | MGnify/ENA primary metagenome ERZ507948 (study PRJEB26167, sample SAMN06115440) | human gut metagenome | host: Homo sapiens | place: China:Hubei | collected 2015-07-28 | study... | reverse complement strand
CTTTGCGTTTTGCGAACGACCCAGCGCTGGAACGTTACCAGAACAAGTGTGCATATAAGCGCGACAATCGTCACAACGACGCCGACGCCGGGATCGTTCATCGGTGTCGGCGAGACGAGATGCTGAATGCCGGTGAGAAACAGGAACAGCGCAGAACCGGATATAAACATGCTCTGCGCCAGCGCGGCCAGCGACTCCGCTTTGCCGTGCCCAAATGTGTGCTCTTCATCCGCTGGCTGCAGCGATTAACGCACCACCAGCAGGTTTGTCAGCGAGGCGGCAATATCGACCAGCGAATCCACCAGCGCCGCCAGAATACTGACCGATCCGGTATACCACCACGCAAAAACCTTAATGACCAGCAAACACGACGCCATGATGGTCGCGGCCATGGCGGCCCGGTTTACCAGTCTTCCATAGGATTGATTCATAAACGCTCCTGTCATGTCATGCCGCTAGTATAACGGAAGCATGTGGAGTCGAAGGATGAATAAACGGTTAACAAATCAGAATGCGGGGCAAAAAAAACCCCCACATCATGTGGGGGAAGACAGGGATGGTGTCTATGGCAAGGAAAACAGGGTTTGTTACTGGGGTTGCAGGGTGTTGCTACTACTCGAAAGCATCATGGCTGAGCCTTTCTGCATCCTTGCAACCTCACGCAACTGATCCATACGTTGCTGGTGCTTAGCATTTAAAACCGCTTGCTGCTCTGGCGTAAGCAGGTGATACATCTGGTTGCGGACCTTAGCCATCTCGACCTGGCGAGCAACCTGTTCCTGCGCCATCTTTTCTGCCTGAGCGCGCACAGCGTTTTCATCAAAATTTTCTGCGGTGACAAGGCGATGCATTGTCTCCATTTCGCTAACATTAACGGGGAGCCTGTCGTGGCGTGCCCGTTGCATAAGATCCCGTAACTGCTGACGTTGCTGCTCGGTTAAACTTATGCCGTCAAACATATGGCTCTGGCTACCGCGCTGTCCCCCTTCGTCTCCGGGGAGCCAGTTAACGCTGGTAACGACTTCAGCGGCCTGGCTATATGCACTTAGCGCCAGCGTTGAGGCCATGACGGCAGCGATAACATTGCGCATCACATACTCCCAAAACGTTTGTGTCGCGATTCAACGAGAGACAGTCTACGATTCAGGCTGCAAACATGCGTCAGGGGGTGTAAAACAACGTAAAGTCATGGATTAGCGGGCCTTGATGACGTAATTTCTGCCTCGGAGGTATTTAAAAGATGAATAAAATCCTGTTAGTTGATGATGACCGGGAGCTCACCTCCCTGTTAAAAGAGCTGCTCGATATGGAAGGTTTTAACGTGCTGGTGGCCCATGATGGGGAACAGGCGCTGGCCCTTCTGGACGACAGCGTTGATTTATTGCTGCTCGACGTGATGATGCCGAAGAAAAACGGTATTGATACGCTGAAAGAGCTGCGTCAGACACACCAGACCCCGGTTATCATGCTAACAGCGCGCGGAAGCGAGCTGGATCGCGTTCTCGGCCTTGAGCTGGGCGCGGATGACTATTTGCCTAAGCCGTTCAACGATCGTGAACTGGTGGCCCGTATACGCGCGATTCTGCGCCGTTCCCACTGGAGCGAGCAGCAGCAGACGACCGAAGCCGGATCGCCAACGCTGGAAGTGGATGCCTTAAGCCTCAATCCGGGCCGTCAGGAAGCCAATTTCGATGGCCAGACGCTGGAGCTCACCGGTACCGAATTCACCCTGCTCTATCTGTTAGCGCAACATCTCGGCCAGGTGGTGTCGCGTGAACATTTAAGCCAGGAAGTGTTAGGCAAGCGCCTGACGCCGTTCGACCGCGCCATCGATATGCATATTTCCAACCTGCGGCGTAAGCTGCCGGAGCGCAAAGATGGCCATCCGTGGTTTAAAACGCTGCGTGGCCGCGGGTATCTGATGGTTTCCGCTTCATGATTGGAAGTTTGACTGCACGCATCTTCGCCATCTTCTGGCTCACGCTGGCGCTGGTGTTGATGCTGGTGCTGATGTTGCCCAAACTGGATTCCCGGCAGATGACCGAGCTGCTGGAAAGCGAGCAGCGTCAGGGCATCATGATCGAGCAGCACGTCGAGGCCGAGCTGGCCAACGATCCGCCAAACGACCTGATGTGGTGGCGCCGTCTGTTTCGCGCCATCGATAAATGGGCGCCGCCGGGACAACGCCTGCTGCTGGTGACCAGCGAAGGCCGCGTGATCGGCGCAGAACGCAACGAGATGCAGATCATTCGTAACTTTATCGGCCAGGCCGATAATGCCGATCATCCGCAGAAAAAACGCTATGGCCGCCTGGAAATGGTGGGCCCGTTTTCCGTCAGGGACGGTGAGGATAACTATCAGCTCTATCTGATTCGTCCCGCCAGCACCTCACAATCCGACTTTATCAACCTGCTGTTTGATCGACCATTGCTGCTGCTTATCGTCACGATGCTGGTCAGCGCCCCGCTGCTGCTGTGGCTGGCGTGGAGCCTGGCGAAACCGGCGCGTAAGCTGAAAAACGCCGCCGACGAAGTCGCCCAGGGCAACCTGCGCCAGCATCCGGAGCTGGAAGCCGGGCCGCAGGAGTTCTTAGCCGCTGGCGCCAGCTTTAACCAGATGGTCACCGCGCTGGAGCGGATGATGACCAGCCAGCAGCGGCTGCTGTCTGATATCTCGCATGAGCTGCGCACACCACTTACGCGCCTGCAGTTGGGCACCGCCCTGCTGCGTCGCCGCAGCGGTGAGAGCAAGGAGCTGGAGCGCATCGAAACCGAGGCGCACCGGCTGGACAGCATGATCAACGACCTTCTGGTGATGTCGCGCAATCAGGCCAAAAATGCCCTGGTCAGCGAGACGGTGAAAGCCAATCAGCTGTGGGGCGAAGTGCTGGACAACGCGGCGTTTGAAGCCGAGCAGATGGGTAAATCTTTCACCGTTGAATATCCGCCGGGCCCCTGGCCGCTGTACGGTAACCCTAATGCGCTGGAAAGCGCGCTGGAGAATATCGTCCGCAACGCCCTGCGCTACTCGCACACGAAGATTTCCGTCAGCTTCTCGGTGGATAAAGACGGGATTACGGTTAACGTCGACGACGACGGCCCGGGCGTCAGCCCGGAGGATCGCGAACAGATTTTCCGGCCATTCTACCGGACCGACGAGGCGCGCGACCGCGAGTCCGGCGGCACCGGTCTGGGGCTGGCGATTGTCGAAACCGCTATTCAGCAACACCGCGGTTGGGTGAAGGCCGACGACAGCCCGCTGGGTGGTTTGCGCTTAACCCTTTGGCTGCCGCTGTATAAGCGCACCTGACTCTGTCCCGGCTTGCGCTGCGCTAAGCCGGGAACATCCCCGAAGATACTCAATATGGGGGAATTATTTCCCCCACAATCTCCGCGAACTATCCTCGATCTTACCGCTTAAACGCCGCTTCTGCAGCGTTCGGCTCCAGCTCACCGACAGGCCCGCAGCCGACAATAAACGATGATACTGATCATCATCAAACGGCATCTGCCAGGCAATCGCCCCGGCCTCATGGACACTGACATCGCTCAGCCGGGAAACCAGTTCGAGGGGCGCATCGCTGGAGACTTGCCCCCCGGCAATCACCCGATACAACCAGCCGGTCTTCCCGCTGTTTTGCACCAGCTGCGCCATATCACCGATCGCAAAATGAAAGTTGAGCTTGAAGCACGGCGATCGCGGCTGGGTGACCTGGATCAGCGCCTCGCCCCAGCGAAAGATATCGCCGATATAAACATTTTGCTCGGTAAGCCCGGTGGTGGAGAGGTTTTCGCCGAACGCCGGCGCGCAGAAGCGCTCGGCCTGCTGGGGGAATTCACGCATCCAGTCGGCATAGTGTTCGCGCGGATAGTGGCACAGCGCGCGGTCCGGCCCGCCGTGTATTTTCTTCTCCGCCTGCTCATCCCCATCGAGGCCGAGATCGCCGAGCTGCAATTCGCCATCGACCTGGATTTTGCCGATCGCGCTGGGGCGACTGCCCGCGTAGTCCCTGATTTTGCCGACAAAGACATTCACCGGATAATGCATGGCTGCTCTCCTTGCTACAGATATAAAAAAAGCGAGTCATCAGACTCGCTTCTCTCTTAGCGCAATGCAACCTTATTTTTTAGCGGCAAAACGCGCTGCAGCTTCGTCCCAGTTCACTACGTCCCAGAAGGCTTTGATGTAGTCCGGACGACGGTTCTGGAATTTCAGGTAATAAGCGTGTTCCCACACGTCCAGACCCAGGATCGGGAAGCCGGAAGCGCCGGAAATGGCTTCGCCCATCAGCGGGGAATCCTGGTTGGCGGTGGAGACAACGGCCAGTTTGTCACCTTTCAGGACCAGCCACGCCCAGCCGGAGCCGAAGCGGGTTGCAGCGGCTTTTTCGAATTCTGCTTTGAAGTTGTCAACAGAACCGAAGTCGCGCTCGATAGCCGCTTTCAGGTCGCCCTGCAGGGTAGTACCGGTCTTCAGGCCTTTCCAGAACAGGCTGTGGTTAGCGTGGCCGCCCGCGTTGTTACGCAGTACGGTCTTTTTGTCAGCCGGCAGCTGATCCAGCTTGGTGATCAGCTCTTCAGCGGACAGGTTAGCGAACTCCGGCAGGCTTTCCAGCGCGGCGTTGGCATTGTTCACGTAGGTCTGATGGTGTTTAGTGTGATGGATCTCCATCGTCTGCTTGTCGAAGTGCGGTTCCAGAGCATCGTAAGCGTACGGCAGGGATGGCAGGGTATAGCTCATAATCATCTCCATTATTGTCGAGCGGCTCAAGTGTTAACGCCGCGTAAGCAGTTTGTCCATTATAGTTAATTAAATGGTATTGAAAATGCTTATCAATGCCGTATTTTTCATATGGATATAACCAGAAGAAATACCCGTCATTTTGTGATGTAGAACAACTAATTAAGCCCATGGTTGCCAGGGTTCGCCATCCTGTGGCAACGGCTTGAAGGCGGCCAAAGCGGCTAATTTTTACACTCATCACATCGGAAGCCGCCGTCTCCGATAAAAAAAGATGAGGATAAAATCAATGAACCACGCGATTACGATGGGTATTTTTTGGCATTTGATAGGGGCCGCCAGTGCCGCCTGTTTCTATGCCCCGTTCAAAAAAGTAAAACACTGGTCGTGGGAAACCATGTGGTCGGTTGGAGGGATCGTCTCCTGGCTGATCCTGCCCTGGGCCATCAGCGCCACGCTGTTACCCGACTTCTGGGCCTACTACCGCTCCTTTAACGCCTCCACGCTGCTGCCGGTCTTCCTGTTCGGCGCCATGTGGGGCATAGGTAATATCAACTATGGCCTGACCATGCGCTATCTTGGCATGTCGATGGGGATTGGCATCGCCATTGGCATCACGCTGATTGTCGGCACGCTGATGACGCCGATTATTAACGGTCAGTTTTCGGTGCTGATGCACACCCAGGGCGGTCAAATGACGCTGCTCGGCGTGCTGGTGGCGGTGATTGGCGTCGGCATCGTCACCCGCGCAGGCCAGCTGAAAGAGCGCAAAATGGGCATCAAAGCCGAAGAGTTCAATCTGAAGAAAGGACTTCTGCTGGCGGTGATGTGCGGCATCTTCTCAGCAGGGATGTCGTTCGCGATGAACGCCGCCAAACCGATGCATGACGCCGCCGCAGCGCTCGGCGTCGACCCGCTGTACGCGGCGCTGCCAAGCTACGTAGTCATTATGGGCGGCGGGGCGCTGGTCAACCTCGGCTTCTGCTTTATTCGTCTGGCGAAAGTGAAGAACCTGTCAGTCAAAGCCGATTTCTCGCTGGCCAAACCGCTCATCATCAGCAACCTTCTGCTCTCCGCCCTCGGCGGCCTGATGTGGTATCTCCAGTTCTTCTTCTATGCCTGGGGCCACGCCAGCATTCCGGCGCAATATGACTATATGAGCTGGATGCTGCACATGAGTTTCTACGTGCTGTGCGGCGGTCTGGTGGGTCTGGTGCTGAAGGAGTGGAACAACGCCGGTCGTCGTCCGGTGAGCGTCCTGAGCCTCGGCTGCGTGGTGATCATCATCGCCGCCAATATCGTCGGTCTGGGGATGGCCAGTTAACCACCGGGTCATCAGCCAGACAACGACGGTCTTCAGGCGGCGGCGCGACTGCGCTGCCGCCACTGCCCCGGCGACATGCCGATTTCCCGACTAAAAACCACCGAAAAGTAGTTACTGTCCTCAAAGCCGCACTGCATGGCGATATCGCCGATTAAGCGCTCGGTATGCTGCAGCAGATACTGCGCATGGCAGATCCGCAGCTGGCGTAAATAGTGATTGATGGTCATCCCGGTTTGCTGGCGAAACTGCTGGCGAAGCGCCCGCTCGCTGCCGCCCTCCTGCTCGCAGAAACGCTCCAGAACAAAGGGGCGGCTGAGGCTGGCCGCCAGCGCGGCCAGCAGTTTGTCCAGCAGCGCTTCGCGCTGCGTCGCCGCGGGATCATCCGTCGCGTAGCGATGGCGCTGCAACGTCAGCGCCAGCTGGGCAAAAAGCAGTTCGGCCATCGCATTTCCCTGCGCGTCGCGCCGGGCGCACTCATGCTCAAGCTGGCTAATCACCTGGCGCGCCTGCGCCATACCTGTGCTGCCCATGCGCCAGTGGGGCTTCCACGGCGTGCCAAAGAGGCCAGGGATCGTCCCCGCCCAGTCAAAATTGAGCTGCAGCCGCTCCGGGCAATAGATGATGTTCTGCAGGACTAAATCATTAACCGAAGCATAGGAGTGTTTATCTTCGGCGCGAATATAGAACAGATCGCCGCGGGTAATGCGCCAGGGGCGATCGTTAAGGACGTGCAGCCCGTTGCCGCGCCACACCAGCACCAGCTCGCAGAACTCGTGGGTATGCTCGGCAAAAACATTTTGCGGGTAGCGGTCAGCCACCGCCACTGCCTGCGTGGCGGAAGGGAAAAACTCCTCTTTACGTAGAATCAGACCGGCCACGGCTCACACTCCAAACGCGGATAAGGGCGCATTATTCGCGTTTTTAGCCCGCAATACGTTGACTCTTCTCGCGTTACTGAAGAATGGCGTCGCGGCCCTGGCGGATATCGCGCGGCGACCAGTCAAATTCGCGGCGAAAAAGCGTCGAAAAGTGGTTACTGTCGCCGAAGCCGCAGCGAAAAGCGATATCAGTCACGCTTTCATCGCTGTGGCGCAGCAGATGCCGGGCCTTCATCAGGCGCACCCGATTAAGATAGCGCTGCGGCGTCAGGCCGGTCTGCTGCTTCAGCTGGCGGTGCAGGGTACGCAGCGACAGCGAAAACTGCGCCGCCACCTCCTCCCAGCAGATCTCCTGGGCAAAATGATCTTCCAGCCAGGCCAGCAGCTGATTCAGCCGCGCATCATTGTTGGTAGCCTCTTCCGCAAGACTGCTTTTACGCAACAGCACCAGCAGCTGCATAAACAGGATCTCACGGCTGGCGACGGCATGGGTATCCGTTTCGCTCCCCATGGCCTCCATCTGCGCCACGATATGCCGAACCTGCTGCAGGACCGTCTGGTTCACCCGCCAGTGCGATGGGTAGTTCCCCTCCTGCTCCTGGGGCAGCAGTTGGCTGACCCCGGCGAGAAAACGAAACGCATCCGGCGCGCGATAGAGCACGTTGGTCAGACACAGGTTATCCGTATGCTCGTACAGATGCCGGTCGTGATCGCGAATAAAGCAGACCGAACCGCCGCCGATGGTATAGGGCTGACCATTGAAGACGTGAATACCCGTGCCCTGCTCCACGATGACAATTTCATGGAAATCATGGTGATGTTCCGGAAAGGCCGACTGAGGGAGGCGGGGTTCAATAGCCACCGTCGAGATCCCGGCCTTAAAGAAATCCGTACTGTGCAATATGGTCATGATGCCACCCTCGTAATGAGAAAAATTATCAGTCACCGGCTGATAGTAATGAAGGGTTGGCTATCCGGCCTTCAATTTTTGACCATGAAATTCGTAAATCCTGCCGCTTTTTCAAGAATCAGCCGGAAAGATACGGAACTGCGGACGCCATCACATCCCCCTCGCCACCCCCTAAAACCGCAAATTGTGATTTCCCTCACGGTCACCTTTGCTTTCTTGCCAGCGGCCAGTTTTGACTGTCCGTAGCGAGAAGGTGTCAGTAAGCGGCCTTTTTTAGACTGCGGACAATGATTTTAAGAAGGGTCTTTCCATGAGTATTCGTCATTGTGTCGCCGTCGATTTAGGCGCCTCCAGCGGGCGGGTGATGCTCGCCAGCTATCAGTCCGGGCCACGCGCCCTGACCCTGCGGGAAATCCATCGCTTCACCAACAGCCTGCAGAAGGTGGATGGCTTCGACTGCTGGGATGTGGATAGCCTGGAAGGCGAGATCCGTCGCGGGCTGGAGAAAGTGTGTGAGCAGGGCATCCTGATCGACAGTATCGGCATCGATACCTGGGGGGTGGATTATGTCCTGCTGGATAAGCAGGGCCAGCGCGTCGGACTGCCGATCTCCTATCGCGACGACCGCACCCAGGGCCTGCTACGTCACGCTGAAGAACAGCTGGGCCGGGCGGAGATCTATCGCCGCAGTGGTATTCAGTTTCTGCCGTTTAACACCCTTTACCAGCTGCGCGCCCTGGTGGAGCAGCAGCCGGAGCTGGTCAGTCAGGCCGCGCATGCCCTGCTGATCCCCGACTATTTCAGCTTCCGCCTGACCGGCAATCTGAACTGGGAATATACCAACGCCACCACCACCCAGCTGGTTAACATCAATAGCGATAGCTGGGATGAGACGCTGCTGAACTGGACCGGCGCGCCGTTGGCGTGGTTCGGAACGCCGACCCACCCCGGCAATGTGATTGGTCACTGGATCTGCCCGCAGGGCAACCGTATTCCGGTGGTCGCTGTCGCCAGCCACGACACCGCCAGCGCGGTGATCGCCTCTCCGCTGGCCGACCGTGATGCCGCCTATCTCTCCTCCGGCACCTGGTCGCTGATGGGGTTTGAGAGCCTGACCCCATACAACTGCGACGCGGCGCTGCAGGCCAATATCACCAACGAAGGCGGAGCGGAAGGCCGCTACCGGGTGCTGAAAAATATCATGGGCCTGTGGCTGCTGCAGCGGGTGCTGAAAGAACAACACGTCAGCGACCTGCAGGGGCTGATCGCCCGCACCGCCGCGCTACCGGCGTGCCGCTTCATGATTGACTGCAACGATGACCGCTTTATCAACCCGGCCAGTATGAGCGCCGAGATCCAGGCCGCCTGTCGCGATGCCGGGCAGCCCGTTCCTGAAAGCGATGCCGAGCTGGCGCGCTGCATTTTCGACAGCCTGGCGCTGCTCTACGCCCGGGTGCTTAACGAGCTGGCGGCGCTGCGCGGCCAGCCCTTCAGCCAGCTGCATATCGTCGGCGGCGGCTGCCAGAACGCGCTGCTTAACCAGCTGTGCGCTGACGCCTGCGGGATCGCCGTCGTGGCCGGCCCGATAGAAGCCTCCACCCTCGGCAATATCGGCATCCAGTTAATGACCCTCGACGAGCTGGCCAATGTCGATGAGTTTCGTCAAGTGGTGCGCGACAACGCGGCGCTCACCGCTTTTACCCCCAATCCTGATAGTGAAATTGCCCGTTTCGTGGCGCAGTTTCAGCCACAACAGACCAAGGAGCTTTGCGCATGACCACTCAACTTGAACAAGCCTGGGAAATTGCTAAGCAGCGCTACGCCGCCGTCGGCGTGGATGTCGAGGAGGCCCTGCGCCAGCTGGACCGTCTGCCCGTCTCCATGCACTGCTGGCAGGGTGACGACGTCGCCGGTTTCGAAAACCCGGCGGGAAGCCTGACCGGCGGCATCCAGGCGACCGGCAACTACCCAGGCAAAGCGCGCAATGCTGAAGAGCTACGCGCCGACCTTGAGCAGGCGCTGAGCCTGATCCCGGGACCAAAGCGTCTCAACCTGCACGCTATTTACCTGGAATCCGACGCGCCGGTAGCGCGCAATGAGATTAAGCCGGAGCACTTTAAAAACTGGGTTACGTGGGCGAAAGCCAACAAACTGGGGCTGGATTTCAACCCCTCCTGCTTCTCGCATCCGCTGAGCGCCGACGGCTTTACCCTGTCGCACGCCAACGATGAGATCCGCCAGTTCTGGATCGACCACTGCAAAGCCAGCCGTCGCGTATCCGCTTATTTTGGCGAACAGCTGGGTACCCCATCGGTGATGAATATCTGGGTGCCGGACGGCATGAAAGATATTACCGTTGACCGCTTCGCGCCGCGCCAGCGGTTGCTGAATGCCCTTGATGAAGTGATCAGCGAGAAGCTCGACCCGGCGCACCATATTGACGCCGTGGAGAGCAAGCTGTTCGGCATCGGCGCCGAAAGCTACACCGTCGGCTCCAACGAGTTCTATATGGGCTACGCCACCAGCCGCCAGACGGCGCTGTGCCTCGATGCCGGCCACTTCCACCCGACGGAAGTGATCTCCGACAAAATCTCTGCCGCCATGCTCTACATCCCGCGCCTGCTGCTGCACGTCAGCCGCCCGGTACGTTGGGACAGCGACCACGTGGTGCTGCTGGATGATGAAACCCAGGCCATCGCCAGTGAAATCATTCGCCATAACCTGTTTGACCGCGTGCACATCGGCCTCGACTTCTTCGATGCCTCCATCAACCGCATCGCAGCCTGGGTGATTGGTACCCGCAATATGAAAAAAGCGCTGCTGCGCGCCCTGCTGGAACCAACTGCTCAGCTTCGTCAGCTGGAGAACGACGGCGATTACACCGCCCGCCTGGCGCTGCTCGAAGAGCAAAAATCGCTGCCGTGGCAGGCCATCTGGGAGATGTACTGTCAGCGTCACGACACGCCGGCGGGCAGTCAGTGGCTGGACAACGTGCGGGCTTATGAGAATACGGTTCTGAGCCAGCGCGGGTAATGCACGGGCTTTCCCGGGTCGCGGCTGACGCCTTACCCGGGCTACGAACTGCGCGATGTTGCCAGAGCGCACCGAACAGTTCCCTCTCCCCTGTGGGGAGAGGGTTAGGGTGAGGGGGTCAACCCCGCACCGAATCAACAGGAAAGACAAGACTATGCAGACCATTATCGACGCCTGGTTCGTCCAGGGCATGATCAAAGCCACCTCCGACGCCTGGCTGAAAGGCTGGGACGAACGCAACGGCGGCAACCTGACGCTGCGTCTGGATGAAGCGGATATCGAACCTTACGCGGCGGATTTCCACGCCAAACCGCGTTACATCGCCCTCAGCCAGCCGATGCCAATCCTGGCCAACCAGCCATTTATCGTCACCGGCTCCGGCAAATTCTTCCGTAACGTCCAGCTCGACCCGGCCGCTAACCTCGGCGTGGTAAAGGTCGATAGCGATGGCGCGGGATACCATATCCTGTGGGGCCTCACCGAGGATGCCGTACCGACCTCCGAGCTGCCGGCACACTTCCTGTCGCACAGCGAGCGTATCAAACTGACCGGCGGCAAAGACCGGGTGATCATGCACTGCCATGCCACCAACCTGATCGCCCTGACCTATGTTCTGGAGAACCACAGCGATCTGTTCACCCGCAAGCTGTGGGAAGGTAGCACCGAATGTCTGGTGGTCTTCCCGGACGGCGTCGGCATTCTGCCGTGGATGGTGCCGGGCACCGATGAAATCGGCCAGGCGACCGCCGAAACCATGCAAAAACACTCGCTGGTGCTGTGGCCGTTCCACGGCGTCTTCGGCAGCGGCCCCACGCTGGATGAGACCTTCGGCCTGATCGACACCGCCGAGAAGTCCGCCGAAGTGCTGGTGAAAGTCTTGTCCATGGGCGGGATGAAGCAGACCATCACCCGCGAAGAGCTTATCGCCCTTGGTAAACGCTTCAATGTGCAGCCGCTGCAGTCCGCTTTAGATCTTTATCCATAACAACATCGCGCCCCGCTCACCGAGACGGGGCGAAATATCACCTGCAAACCCTACAAAACTAACTCATGTGGAGTAAAAGCAATGAAAACAAAGACAAGCTTGATCCTCACCGTTGCCGCCCTGGCGTTGTCCGGTTCCGCCTTAGCCGAAGTTAAAATCGCCCTTGTGGCGAAATCGCTGGGAAATGGCTTCTTCGAAGCCGCCAACGTTGGCGCCCAACAGGCAGCCAAAGAGTTAGGTGATGTCAAAGTGATCTACACCGGCCCGACCACTACCACCGCCGAAGCGCAGATCGACGTGCTGAACGGGTTGATCGCCCAGGGGGTGGATGCGATCGCCATTTCCGCCAACGATCCGGACGCCGTGGTACCGGTGCTGAAAAAAGCGATGCAGCGCGGCATCAAGGTGGTCTCGTGGGACTCCGGCGTGGCGCCGGCAGGCCGCCAGATCCATCTTAACCCCTCGAATAACGCCTTAATTGGCGAAACCAACGTCAAGCTCGCCGCCGATGCGCTGAAGGCGCTGAACGTTGAGAAAGGCGAGGTGGCCGTGTTAAGCGCCACCCCAACCTCCACTAACCAGAACATCTGGATTGAGGAGATGAAAAAGGTGCTGCCGCAGTATCCGTCCGTGCAGCTGGTCACTGTCGCCTACGGTGACGATCTGTCGGATAAAAGCTACCGCGAAGCGGTGGGCCTGCTGAAATCATATCCGGACCTGAAAGTCATTGTTTCGCCGTCGTCGGTGGGCATTGTTGCCGCCGCGCAGGCGGTGAAGGATCAGGGCAAAATCGGCAAAGTCTATGTCACCGGGCTGGGGCTGCCGTCGGAAATGGCCGGCGCGATCAAGTCCGGCGCCAGCAAAAGCTTCGCCATCTGGAACCCGATTGACCTGGGCTACGCCGCCACCTATCTGGCCGACGATTTAGTCAAAGGCACGGCAACCAAAACCGAAGCCAGTATGGGCAAGCTGGGCAAAGTGAAGCTGGATGCTGAGGGGAATGGCGCGATGGCCGAGCCGTTCGTCTACGATGCGAGCAACATCGATAAGTTCTCGAAAATTTTCTAACCCTTGTTCCCTCACCCCGGCCCTCTCCCGGAGGGAGAGGGGGAAAGGCTGGTCCTCTGCACGATGTGGCCAGCGGACGCCGGACCGTTCCCACGCCCCTTTGGGGAGAGGGTTAGGGTGAGGGGTGATTTTTGTGGAGAACTATCATGTCAGCATCAACGCCACTGCTGTCGCTGAAGGGGATCACCAAGATTTTTCCCGGTGTGCGCGCCCTTGAGAACGTGCAGCTTGATCTCTGGCCCGGCAAAGTGACCGCCTTAATCGGCGAAAACGGCGCGGGGAAATCCACGCTGGTCAAAGTGATGACCGGTATTTATCAGCCCGAAGAGGGCGAGATCCTCTATAAAGCGATCCCTATTCATCTGCCAACGCCGGAATCGGCGCATAAGGTAGGGATCACCGCCATTCACCAGGAAACCGTGCTGTTTGACGAACTCTCGGTCAGTGAAAATATTTTCGTCGGCCAGTATCTGTATAAGGGACTGTTAAAAACGCTCGACTGGCCGGCGATGCACCGCAGAGCCAGCGAGATCCTCACCCGGCTGGAAGTCCAGATCGACCCGCGGGCCACGCTGAAAACCCTCAGCATCGCCCAGCGGCACATGGTGGCGATTGCCCGGGCGCTGGCTTTCGACGCCCAGGTGGTGATCCTCGATGAGCCGACCGCCGCCCTCTCCCAGCATGAAATCCTGGAGTTTTATCACATCGTTGAGCGTCTGAAGCAGGACGGCAAAGCGATCCTGTTTATCTCGCATAAGTTCGATGAAATTTTCGAGCTGGCCGATTATTACACCATCCTGCGCGATGGGGTGTACGTCAGCTCCGGGGCGATAAGCGACATCACCGAAGAGCGAATGGTGTCGATGATGGTGGGCCGGGCGATCACCCAAACCTACCCGAAAATCGACTGCACGCCCGGAGAAACGGTGCTGGAGGTGACCGATCTCTGTCATCCTACCGAGTTTGCCCATATCAGCTTCCGCCTGCGCAAGGGCGAAATTCTCGGCTTTTACGGCCTGGTGGGCGCCGGACGCACCGAGCTGATGCAGGCGCTCTCCGGTGTCTCGCGTCCCTCCTCCGGCGAGATCCGCCTGAACGGCAGCCCCATGCGCTTTCGCCAGCCCGCCGACGCCATCCGCGCGGGCATCGTCTGCGTGCCGGAAGAGCGGCAGAAACAGGGGGCGATCATCGCCCTGCCCATCGCCCAGAACATCAGTCTGCCGCAGCTCAGCAAGCTCAATCCTAACGGCGTCCTGAACGACGCCCGGGAATGGCGGCTGGCGGACGAGTACGCCTCGCGCCTGCAGGTTAAAGCCTTCAGCTGGCGGCAGCCGGTGGAGACCCTCTCTGGCGGCAACCAGCAGAAAGTGGTGATCGGCAAATGGCTGGCGACCCATCCCGAGGTGATTATCCTCGATGAGCCGACCAAAGGCATCGATATCGGCTCAAAAGCCGCCGTGCATCAGTTTATGTCCGAGCTGGTCAGCCAGGGACTGGCGGTGATTATGGTCTCGTCAGAGCTGCCGGAAGTGATGGGCATGGCCGACCGGATTATCGTGATGCACGAAGGGCTGATGGTCGCCGAATACCAGGCCGGGGAAGCGACAGCGGAAACCATCGTTAGCGCGGCCAGCGGCATCGGCCAGGAGGCGGCATGATGGGACACGCATGGCTTAAACATCGCGAAGCGCTGCTGGCGTTGGTCATCATTTTGATGATCGGCGCCATCGGCAGCCGGGCGCCGTCGTTCGTTTCACCGGGCAATCTGGTGGAGATGTTTAACGATACCGCCATCCTTATCATCCTCGCCCTCGGGCAGATGATGGTGTTGCTCACCAAAGGCATCGATCTGTCGATGGCCGCCAACCTGGCGCTGACCGGGATGATCGTCGCCCTGCTTAACGCCCACTATCCGGGTATTCCGGTGGTGGCGCTGCTGGCACTGGCAACCCTGCTGGGCCTGCTGATGGGGATGATTAACGGCCTGCTGGTCTGGCGCCTCGGCATTCCCGCCATCGTGGTGACCCTGGGCACCATGAGCATTTATCGCGGCATTATCTTCCTGCTGACTGACGGCGGCTGGGTTAACTCACATCAGATGAGCGCTGATTTTCTCAGTCTGCCGCGCAGCGCGCTCCTGGGGCTGCCGCTGCTGAGCTGGTGCGCCATCGCCGCGCTGCTGCTGGTGGGTTATTTCCTGCGCTACAGCCGCACCGGCCGGGCCTTGTACACCGCAGGCGGCAACGCGACGGCGGCGTACTACACCGGCATTAACGCCGGAAAAATGCAGTTCGTCAGCTTCTGTCTCTCCGGCACGCTGGCCGGCTTCTGCGGCTATCTGTGGATCTCGCGCTTCGCCGTCGCCTATGTCGACGTGGCGAACGGCTTTGAACTGCAGGTGGTCGCGGCCTGCGTGATCGGCGGTATCAGCACCATGGGCGGAAGCGGACGGGTGCTGGGCTGCCTGTGCGGCGCGCTGTTCCTCGGGGTCATCAATAACGCCCTGCCGGTGATCGGCATCTCGCCCTTCTGGCAAATGGCGATCTCCGGGGCGGTGATCGTCATGGCGGTGCTGCTCAACGAGCGCGGCAATCGCGGTCACGGGCGGTTAATCCTGCGCAACGCGGCGTTAGCCCGACAGAAACAGGCGGTAAAATCATGAGCAAGATGATGGTATCTGAAGAGATGAAAAACGCCCCGGCCGCGCCGTCGCCGCTGCGCCGCCTGCTGTGCTGGGAAGGGTTTTTACTGGCGGTCACCCTGGCGGTATTTATCGGCAACGCGGTGGCTTCCCCGTACTTCCTCAATATCTGGAACCTCTCGGACGCGACCTTTACCTTTACCGAGAAGGCGATCGTCGTCCTGCCGATGGCGATGCTGATTATCGCCCGGGAAATCGATCTGTCGGTGGCCTCGACGATGGCGCTCAGCTCAACGGTGATGGGCTTCTGCGCGGCAGCGGGGGTGGACACGCCGCTGCTGGTGATCATCGGCCTGGGCGTAGGTCTGCTGTGCGGCCTGTTCAACGGCTTGCTGGTGACTCGCTTTAACCTGTCGTCCATTGTGATCACCATCGGCACCATGAGCCTGTATCGCGGCATCACCTATATCCTGCTGGGCGATCAGGCGCTCAATCACTATCCGGAGAGCTTTGCCTGGTTCGGCCAGGGCTACGTGTGGGGGGCGCTCTCTTTTGAGTTTGCGCTGTTTATCCTCCTCGCGGCCGCCTTCACCTTCCTGCTGCATAAAACCAACTTTGGTCGCCGGACCTACGCCATCGGCAATAACCCGACCGGCGCCTGGTTTTCGGGGATCAATGTTAAGCGTCATAACCTGGTGCTGTTCGCGCTGGTCGGGCTGATGGCCGGGCTGGCGGCGGTCCTGCTGACCTCACGGCTCGGCAGTACCCGCCCCACCCTGGCGATGGGTTGGGAGCTGGCGGTTGTCACCATGGCGGTGCTCGGCGGCGTCAATATTCTCGGCGGCTCCGGCAGCATGCCCGGGGTGATCATTGCCGCCTTTCTGATGGGGCTGGTGACCTTCGGCCTGAGCCTGCTGAACGTCCCCGGCATCGTGATGTCGGTGATTATCGGCGCCATGCTGATCGTGGTGATCTCCCTGCCGATTATGACCCGGCGGATGATGCAGCGAAGACGATGTTAATTTCCCCCTCACCCTGGCCCTCTCCCCAAGGGAGAGGGGACTGCCCGGCGCACGCAGGCAGCCTGTAGTCCGGGACCGGTTTTCCCCCTCTCCCTGCGGGAGAGGGCTGGGGTGAGGGGAAACGGATTTTCCAAAATCAACATTAAGGAGAATTATCATGAGTTTTATGTTGGCACTACCTAAAATCAGCCTCCACGGCGCAGGCGCTATCGGTGATATGGTCAAGCTGGTAGCGGGCAAACAATGGGGCAAGGCGCTGATCGTCACCGACGGTCAGCTGGTGAAGCTGGGCCTGCTGGACAGCCTATTTTCCGCGCTGGATGAACAGCAGATGGCTTACCAGCTGTTTGACGAGGTGTTCCCCAACCCCACCGAAGCGCTGGTGCAGCAAGGCTACGCGGCGTACCAGGCG
>ENA-UEQM01000795-UEQM01000795.1-human-gut-metagenome-genome-assembly--contig:-NODE-795-length-17015-cov-172.900106_pt1 | contig 17015 bp, 14 predicted proteins | sample MGYA00242948_ERZ507948 | MGnify/ENA primary metagenome ERZ507948 (study PRJEB26167, sample SAMN06115440) | human gut metagenome | host: Homo sapiens | place: China:Hubei | collected 2015-07-28... | reverse complement strand
GCTGATGAGCTCTTCTCTCAGGCAGAGAAGATGGCTAAGCTCCGTTACCAGACTTACGTTCGTAAGAGCCAGGAGGATTGGAGCGAGCAGATCTAATCAAAGAATATTTTAGATTCTAACATAATGAGCCTTGGTTGCTATTTTGGCAACCAAGGCTTTTTTATTCTCTTTTTTTTCGTATCTTTCATGATTTCCCTCGCATAGGGTAACTGAATTTACTCACCCCACTCCTCCTTCACATCGAAGCAAGGACAATCCTTGCTGGCGAACTCATTGTGCCCGTGAACCGTAGCCTCGGGATATTCCTCCTTCAGCTGCTCAATGAGCGCTTTCAGCGCCGCCTTCTGCTCCGGGGTTCGGGTATCCTTCGGCTTGCCATCCTTGGAAAGGCCGCCGATGTAGCATACTCCAATGCTCACGGTGTTGTGACCCTTGCAGTGGGCACCCACCTCTTCTACTGATCTGCCCACGTGGATGCTTCCGTCACGGTAGATGACGAAATGATAACCGATGCAGAAAAAGCCACGTTCACGATGCCAACGGTCGATGTCGGCTACGGTGTAGTCGCGACCTTCTCGGGTCGCACTACAATGAATGATGATTTCCTTGATCTTGCGCATAATAGAATTAATTTATAATATACAATGTATAATTAACTAATGAATACAGCTTGCTAAAAATACAGTTAACTATAAAACTTTACCTGGAAAAAATGCCAGATACTTTTGTGGAATTTCTTTTTCCCCCAAGTATTTGATATGCAAGTCAATTATTTCGTTTTCATCAGCTAACTCTTCAATCTTCTTGCAAAACTTCTGGAAAAGATTTTCGTCGTAAGCCACAAGTCCCGTCATTAAAGACTTTCCCATTACAATGCTTCCATACTTCAATGCAAGCGGACCTAAACCAGCCGTGATATAAGGCTTACCAGCCACCGGAAAAATTTTATGTTTTCCCTTATGAATTACGGGCATGGTTTTATACTCCTCTACAATCTCAGTCTTGAATTCCTTCTCTTTCTTATGGTGCTTCTTCTTGACGTCCACTTCTATCTTCTTCTTAAACTTGAGAGGTAATGGTAAGATTAGATAATCGCCAGCTGGCAGGTAATTATAAGGATGTTCTACTGTGCCGCTGACAATTACACCATTGATAACCATTGTGCCATCTACACCCCATGGAGTGAAGCGACGGCGAAATATAGTAATATGCATAATGATTAATTTTTTTTAAATTGATAATTGATTTTTTGGGGTCATAATCGGTCATTAGGGATTTCAATGAATAAGAAAACCAAAATGACCGAAAATGACCATGACCGGAAATGACCGGATTTAAACTATAGACGATACTTTCTGATAACGCTTGTCAGGCAGAATTCCAATCAGTCCCTGCCGCTTCCAGTTCTTCAACATCTGTCTCACAGTCTCGTTGGTAACACTCGCCCCTTTTACGGAAATGCTCTGCTGCTGTGCCTGCTCGAAAGAGAAGGTCACGTCCAAACGTTCGAAGATGGAGTCGTTTTTGCCTCGGTGAGAGCGATCATACGTCGTTTGTCCGCAATATTCTTTCGAAGAGAATGCGTCCTCGATGCGGCTACGGAAGAAGTAAAGCGCATTGTCCAACTGATAGTCAGCCAGCACATTGAACACCCCCATCATGGTAGGTGTCTGCATCTTCACGATTAAATCCTTCCACCCCTGCGGATTCTGCTTCAACAGCTTCTCAGCTCCCTGGAAACCGTGCTTCTGAATCAACGTCTCTGCTACCTTGCAGAGCAGGATGCAGGTCATCATTCTCATCGTAGTAGGACAGATACGAAAACGCTGACGGGCTTTCACCTTGTCATCATTCTTCATGGTCTCCAGGCGAATCTGCTCCAGCCACTCCCTACCCTTGGCTTCCAGCTTCGGCAATTCCACCTCGCCTTCCATCAGGGGCAGCAGATGGGCTACCTGAATGATACGGTCGCGCTGGCGTTCAGTGAGCACATACAGATTATCCGTCAACGGAGTAAACGTATTATCCGGAGTTCTTGCCACGGTAATACGGCTCTGAAAACCATCCGTATAGTTATTCACCACACGGTAGAGTGCATCAGGCGTTCCGCACATCACCACATTCCATAACAGCCTGTCTATATGCACATTCACAGCTTCTGCACTTCTTGCCTCACGCTCGTAGCTCGTACCATCATACGCCTGTCGGAGCATTACGGAGAAGTCGCTCATTGCCGACTTCCATTTCTGCGCCACGGTGTCGGCTTCCGGGGTAAACGAGAAGGCGTGCTTGCCTTCGGTGTTAGCCAGTCGCTCGGCAAGATTCGCCACGGTGTTGTTTAGCGTCAGACATCTTACGGGCAGTTTCGGCTCTTCCGGCTGCTCCTTCTTGTTCTTCGCCGCACGCTTCTTGGCTCTCCATTCATCCTCCTTCTGCTGATACATTTTATCCATATCTTTTATCTCCGAAGTCCAAGCATCAATCACGGGGTCAATGCTTCCCTTACCAGAGGCGAAGTCACCGGCGATGTAGGAGATGAGGTTCAGTGAGTTCATCTTGCCGTGGACAGACACCTTTACGCCAGTAGCCAGCATTCCGATGGCTGGACAGATGGCGGTAATTACGGGCATTGCCAGGGATGGTCCCACCGCATCGAGCGAATCCCTTACGCCCAGCGGCATTCTGGGCAGGGCGTTGTAATAGAACAGGTCGTCCTGGGCATTTGCCTCGTCCAGCGCATTGATCAGCGCATCGTTGCCTTCAAGATTTCCGCCCTTTCCAGCCCCCATCTTCATTCTCTCCTGTCGGATGGCAGCAAGCACATCTTTCAGTCGCTTAGGCATTTGGGTGATTTTCTCGTTTAATGCCGAGTTGATGCAAGCCATCTTCTCCTGCTCAGGAAAACCATCGTAGCAGGGGATGATCTGAGCCATCAGGCTGCGGTCGAAGCCACAGATGTGGCGCAGGTTCACGGCAAGCTCGAAGGTCAACGTATTGCGGTTGGAGCGAACCGGCTCGTGCCCGTCATTATACATCTGCCACCACTTCGAGATGATTTCAGAATACGGGATTCCAAGGTAATCATTGCTGATGGATGATGAAGATGAAGTGGAAGGCGAAGTGATTGATGAAGCCGAAGCAGGCTGAGCCTGATTCTTAGAAGAATTCTGAGAGGATTGAACCTTTTGAGGATTCTGCTGATTTCCCTGGTCCTTCTGACTCTGATTATTCAGATTCGCTTGATTCATCTGTGAATCCAAAGCCTTCTCTTCCTCATTCTCCAACCAAGGCTTGTAATGCTTGTTCGCCTTATGTGCCCCTGGAGGCAGCTCCTCCTGTCCATACTTTTCACGCTCTTCCAGTACCTTGCCTTCAGCCGCCACGGCAGCCTCCTCATAACTATCATTGAAGAGTTCGGGAGACAAGTAAAGCAAATCGTCTGCATCAGCAGAAGTCGTGAAATAAACTCGGTTAATATCGTGAGCCGAAGTATCCATCTCGCACTCCAGCATCTTGGCGATTCTAACCTGATTTTCGAGAATCGTCTTGCCCATTTCTCGCTTGCAAACCGCATGACCACCTTGTCGTGCGCTGCGTTCCAGCATCAGCAGACCATATTTCTCAGGCTCCTGCAGCATCAGCTTGGCCGCCTTCTCGAAATCCTGCTTATCGTCCAAATCGAAGCCGAAAGCCCGGCTTGGCAGCTTCATACCCTTCACTACCCCCTGCGGATAATGTCCGGAATAATTAAACTGCACCAGTCTTCGCTTCGCCCCATCATTTCCTTCGCGAGCCAGTCGCAGATTAGCTTTCTGCTCGTAGCTTCCACGAATCAGTTTATATTCCTCTTGCGAGGTGATGGAGCGGGCAACTTTGTGCCCATTCTCCACCCTTATCAAATAACAGCTCATCTATGTGTTTCTACTAACTATTATTAAGTTGAACATCCATATATTTTATCGCTTCAACTGATATTCTACCAAAGCATCTGCAGCCTCTTCTGCCTCCTTCACCAGAGCGTTGCCGATATTGATTCCCTCATCGCAGAACACCTTCAAAGTGAGCTGAATAGCTCCATCCTTGGTCTTGCTCAATCGTCCATGCGCCAGCTTTCTGATCAGTTCCGACTGCGAGCGGACTCGGGGTTTAACCACGAAATCGAAAGTACCATCCGAAAGCTGCTGGGCAACGCCCTGCGAGCGGAACCCCTGCACCTTCTCTCCCCCTCCGTGCTCATTAGGCGCAAAGAGGAAACACTTGCTCTCGTCATAGAAAGCCATACCACCCAGCTGCACGTGCTGGCTACCATTATTCACCTGCTGATTATTTACCTGCTGATTGTTTACCTTTTTCTTCATATTCTGAATTGATTTGCGAGAAGAAACGTGTGGATTTTTGTGCGCTTTACCATGGAAGATCCTCCGCAGTCCCAACTCAGTTAATAATTAAAAGCTTTTGCCCCCTTTTTACTTTTTACCTTTTTACCCTTTTACCTTTTCAATGTCCGTAACGAGGATATCCTGGTAAACCTGACCATTATACTCACGAGCCGTGAATCGGAGCGTAACCGCTACCAGTGACCCCGGAGCAAACTTGCACAGCGCCATATTGCCCAGCATGGCGGCAGCATATTGGTTCTCGTACTTGCCGCCCATCTCCTGCAAGATGATGTTACATTTCATCATCTGGCCGTTCTCGCTCTTCTGGCTCTGCACGGCGAAAGCCTCGCCCTGCTTCACCACTCTCATAATCTGAGCATACATATTATATAATGAAGAAGATGTTTCAAGATCACCGAACCATTTCGGCGTTGTCTTGTTTCTTCGACGCTGCAAAAGTACTGCGAAAACCAAGGCAAAACAATCCTTTTCCCACAACTTCCCCGAAAAACCCGCGATTTTGGGAAAAATCGGGCATTTCTTGGGAAAAATAAAAAGCCTACACGCTCAGCAGGGAAAAATCAAAGGAAAATCGCATAATCTTAACAAAAAAAGCAAGAAAACACCCCCATTTTCCTGCAAGCCTTTTCCCACACTTTTCCCAAAAAACTAATGATTTTGGGAAAAAAGAGGGGTATCTTGGGAAAAATCGGTGTATTCGTGGGAAAAATCCCATGTTTTTGGGAAAATTGGTATTATTAGGAAAAATCTAGAATAACTTGGGGAAATCCTAGCATTAGGAAGAACAAGACAACTTTAAGAAGAGCAACGAAACCATGAAAAAGCCCTCGAACGTAGAAACATTCGAGGGCTGTATATATTAAAGTATCACTATATCTTTGTTCTTCTCTTTCTCTAGGGCTGCATATTTTCTTAAAACCCTAGCAACTTTATTTCTTAAATTGATGGTATTATCGGCAACCACAATTTCTTCCTTGTCGATAATGTGATTTGACACCAAAATAGAATAAGAATTGCCCATTTTGAAGAATGAAGACAATTTATTGTTAGGACTATACATATCCTCTATGGTGAGCCTTGGCGCATCTTCCTCACTCTTGCCGGAGAAAGAGGAAATGTGCTTGCTCATCTTTCCAAAAGCATGAAAAATGCAGAATGTGACATAAGTCATGATTACTGCAAAAATCGAGATACCTAACATAATTCTAAAGTTTATTATTATCTTTGTTGCAAATATAATAATAATAAACAGAATATGCAAGTTTTTAATGTTAAATCTTTGCTTTTACCCTATTGTTTAGGAAGGTGCGACCTCGCATCGCACCTTCCCTCAAAACTCCCCCTAATCCCTTCTCTTATATTCCTCCCTTTTCTCCAGCTTATAATACAGCTCCTGGGCGGTATGATAATCGGGATCGGAATCTGCCAGCCACTCATCAAAGGGGCGGTTGTGGTTCATCTGCGTTTCCTGCTTTCTGAACGATTCCACCACGCACCTCTTTTCAACTTCCGGAAACATCAGGTTCATGCGGGCGGCAAAGGCTGACTTGTCCTTATCCTCCTTCACCATGTGGAACGTATATTTCATCAGACACCACACAATGTACCAGTCCTGCTGCTTCGTGATGTTGCCCTTTAGCCAGAACTCCAGCTTCTCCTTCAGCTTGGCTGGATCCACCCAGTTGGCAAAGAACGAATCGCCATGACGCTCATACTCATCAGCCCTGGCTATTTCTACCGCCAACATATTATGCTCACCCTGATACATAAACAGATTTTCAAAATCCACGGGCGAAGCCTCCTCTCTCACAAGCATGTGGACAAGCTCCTCCTCATTCTCCTCATCCTCCACATTATTGAACCAGACTGAACACAGCGTATAATTGTTGTATTTCCCCTCTACTTCACTCATCACTTTCTGTAAGCTCAAAGTGGTAATATCTATTCTTCTCTCTTTCAGATGACGCTTCTGCACCTTGGCTACATGCTCCAGATGAGCAGGTAGCGTATGCTCATCAAAATCTCGCTTCACGTAATGATAAATAATCACAGCCTCCTGGTCGGTGCGGAAAACCCGGGTTCTATACAGGTCGGTAAAGTCATTGTAAATACAGGTAACCGTGGCGACGGTCTTCTCCAAAGCCAACTTCAATCCGGAAGAGATAAAGTTCTTGTAGTGAGACTCGTAGTTCGAGAGGTCAGCACCAGCCGGAGCCTCCTGCTTCTCCCACCGCTTGAAAATATCCTCAGCGCAGGGCATCTGACCATAATCCTCCACATCCAGCAGATAGTCTGCATGCTTTCGGGCGATGGTCTTAATGTCATTCAGCACCTTCTCTAAGATTTCCGTATAGATAGCCATCAGTTCATTATCATAGCTCTTATATATGGTAATATAGACTTTCTTATGGAGCTTATGAATATATTTAAGAAAATCTGTCAATTGCTCGGCAAGGTCTTGGTAAATACGATAATAATGAGTAAGACCCTTATGCTTTCCTACATTCCATCGGAAGTCTTCTATAGCATATTGAATCTCCTTACATAAATGTTCAGCCTCTCTTTTAAACAGGGCAACATCTTCCATGGTTATAGGAGTGTATTTCTTGGCTCCTGTAGCCTCATCTATAACAAACAGGTCTTCTTCTGATTTGATTTTCAGACGAACCCCGTAACGATTATCGGTTGTGGGTAATTCCTCAGATTCCATTTTGTTTATGTTGTTAAAAATGTAGTTGTTTATGAAAAAGCGGCGTGGGAGTCCCTGTAAGTACCGGTATTCAGGTACCTGCAAGAACCTTCGGCAAGGTACAAACAAGTACAGCCCACGCCGTAGAGGAGTGGACGCCTTGCTGTCACCGTCTTCTTGTCGAATTTCTGAATTTGCAGGTTCTGAATACCGTAGAAGTGTCAGATAATCAGCGTCTATCTTATTATGATTATTATCTATTTACTTTCTGTTTCTTACTAAAAATTTTAAAGGGTTTATACTACGTTTTCTTCTTTGTCCGCCCAGTGGTCGCATTGGCGCATCACGGTTTCCAGCGCCTTCTTTGCACCCTCAGGCGGATACTTGTATTTCTTGAGCAGTCGCTTCACCATCACTCGCATCTTCGCCCTCGCCGATTCCTTGCGGTTCCAGTCGATGGTGCGGTTGCGGTGCAGTACTTCCGTCAGTTCCCGGGTCAGCGCCACAAACTCCTCGTCGGAGTAAGCCTGGCGCACACCTTCCGGCGTGGAGAGCGCATCATAGAATGCCTTCTCCTCGGGCGAAAGTCCCAGATCGTTGCCCTCTTCCTCAGCCTGCTTCATCTGCTGAGCCATCTTCAACAGTTCCTCTATCACTTCCTCGTTGGTGAGCAAGCCCTTCAGATAGTTGGAGAGACTCTGGCTGAGCATGTCGGAGAAGAGGTCGCTCTGAACCACGTTGGTCTTCTGCTGCTGCTTGATTTTCTCTTTCATCAGTTTGGTGAGCAGTTCCACCGCCAGGTTGCGCTCCTTCATGTTCTTCACCTCCTGGATGAAGGCATCGTCGAAGAGCGAGAACTCTATCTGGCGGTCGCCGAAGAGATTGATTACCCCGTCGGTCTTCACGCTCTGACGGAGCAGGTCGCCGATGCGCTCGTTGATTTCATGGCGGCTAATCTTGCCCTTCTGCGAGAGTTTGAGCATCATCACACGCAGCGCATCCATATAGCACACCTCCGCCTTCTGCTGCTCATCCAGGAGCGAACGGCAGAGCGTGGTGGCGTTGTGAAGCAGATTGCTGTGCTCCATGAAATTCTTCTTGCGCTGAACCATGGCTGGAGAACTCAGGAAGTTGGCTCCGCTGGTAATGGCGAGTGCCCGCTTCGAGTTGTCCTGCTCGAAGAAGCCGGAATAGTCGAAACCATGAAGCTGGTCTCGGCAGATTTCCATCTCCTCCTTCCATTTCACCAGGGCGGTCTTGGCGATGTCGGGGTCTCCGAAGCGGCGGCGGTCACGGTTGGTGTACTGCTGCATGGCACTCTTCAGCGCCTGCGCAATGCCTACGTAATCCACTATCAGTCCGCCTTCCTTGCCCGGGAACACTCGGTTCACTCGGGCTATTGCCTGCATCAGATTATGACCGCTCATCGGCTTATATACGTACATGGTGGCGAGCGACGGAACATCGAAGCCCGTGAGCCACATGTCTCTTACGATGGCGATTTTCATCTCATCGTCGTTGTCCTTGAATTTCCTTGCCAGTTCCTTCTTGTAGGCTTCGTTGCCGATTATCGGCTGCCAGTCTTCGGGGTCCTGGTTCGAACCGCTCATCACCACCTTTACTTTCTCCGTCCACTCGGGGCGGAGTTCCAGCATCTTGCGGTAGATTTTGATGGCGATGCTTCGGGTGAGCGCTACGATCATTGCCTTGCCGGTGAGTTCCTGCGCACGGTTCTGCTCGTAGTGCTGGATGATGTCCCTTACCAGTGTGTCGATGGTGGCGTCTTCGCCCAGGAGTACTTCCAGCCGGCTGTGCTCCTGCTTCGCCTGCCTGATTTGCTCCTCGGTGGCTCCCTCATCGGCTAGGTTGTCGAACTCATCGTTCAGCAGCTTCATCGTGTCTTCATCGAGGTTCAGGTTCACCACACGGCTCTCGTAATAAACCGGACGGGTGGCTCCATCGTCCACCGCCTGACTCATGTCGTAAACGTCGATGTAGTTGCCAAACACTTCCTCCGTGTCTCTGTCGCGGTCGCTGATAGGCGTTCCGGTGAAGCCGATAAATGAGGCACCTGGCAGGGCTTCTCTCATCTTCTGGCTGAATCCCTTCTTCATCGTCAGACTCTTGTTGTCCCAGTGCTCCTCGCCGTATTGCGAGCGGTGCGCCTCATCGGTCATCACGATGATGTTGCGGCGGGTGGAGAGTGCCGAATCGCCTTCTTCAAACTTCTGAATGGTGGTGAAGATGATTCCCCCACTCTTTCGGTTGCGCAGCAGATTGCCCAGGTCTTCACGGCTCTGGGCGTTCTGTGGTTCCTGACGAAGGAAGTCCTGGCAGCGGCAGAACTGACCGAAGAGCTGGTTGTCGAGGTCCTTGCGGTCGGTTACTACCACGATGGTTACTTCGGGCAGCCGCTGCACCAGCTGGTGGGCGTAGAACACCATGGAGAGGCTCTTGCCCGAACCCTGCGTGTGCCAGAATACGCCGATTTTTCCGTTGCCTTCCACTGCTGTACGGGTGCGCTGCAGGGCTTTGCCCACGGCGTAGTACTGATGGTAGGCGGTGAGAATCTTGGCGTATTTGCCCTGGTTCTTGTCGAAGCAGATGAAGTTCTGCAGAATGTCGAGCAGTCGCTGCTGCTGGAACATGCCGAGGAAGAAGGTGCGATAGTCGGCAAAGAGGGTTGACTCGTATGACCCGTCTATGGTCTTCCATTCCATATAGCGTTCTAGCTTGGCGGTGATGGTTCCGGCACGTGTCTCGCTCATGTCGCTGATAACGTTGAAGGCGTTGTAGCTGAAGAGGCTCGGAACGTCCTGCTGATAGTTTCTGATCTGCTTGTAGGCATCTTCTACGGTTGCGTCTTCGGAGATGGCGCTTTTCAGCTCCACCACCACAAGGGGCAATCCGTTGACCATCACCACCATATCGCAGCGCTTGTTCTTATACTCTTCTACTCGCCACTGGTTCACCACTTTGAAGAGGTTTCTTTCGGGATGGTCGAAGTCGATGAGCCGCATCAGGGCTGTTCGTTCTTCGCCATCTTCCAGGAATCCCACCTCCAGACCGTTTTGCATCCAGAGTGTAAACTGCTCGTTGTTCTGTTCTAAAGTACCGATGCTGATGTTGGTGATTTGCTTGATTCCTTCATCCATTGCATCGGCTGGCAGTTCAGGATTAAGCCGTCGCATCGAGGCGACCAAATCGGCACGATAGAAAGGCTCCTTATAGTCGCGCTCCACCTCGTAGCCACATTCGTACGCATAGCCGAGTTCGTCCCGGAACAGGGCAATGAGCGTTTGCTCGTATGCGTCTTCGGTGAATTTCTTGTCGTCTGCCATAATGATATTATTTTATATTTTCTTTCTCGTTATTTTCTTTCGTTGCTCTTCTTATTCCGGGACTTCTATCTCGCCTGACATGAGGCGAGGGAGAAGGGTGTCACGGAGAAGGAAGAGGCGGGAGTTCTCCAATCTTAACGAAATCATCTTGCTCAGAATAGGCTCAAATAGTTCATGTGCCCTTTCCATTGAATCATTATCAGGAATAGCAACCAAAGCTTCTTCCAAGTGACCTCGTTTAATGTGTCCCATTGTTACCGCTTTATCTTTAGCGATATGGATAAACTCCTGAAGATGATGTTTCGTCCAATAATAGTAAAACCATTTTGGATATTCTTTCGATGTAACCTTGAAGAGGTGCTGATTTAAACCGCAATCTCCACCACACCAAACATCAACCAAAAGCGTTCCTGACCATGAGAAAATCACATCGCCATTATGAACTTTACATTCATCTTTAATGTTACAAGAACATCTGTCACTGTCGGGTCCACAGAATCCTTGACCAAGTTCTTTTATTTTAAGAACAGGTAATGAGTCCTCGTCGTTTTCAGGAGGGAATTTCTGCATAGCGAGACCATTCATATAAGAAGCAATCTCTGTTAGCCTTCCTACTTTCCATCCTTCCGGAATCATTCCCAATTCACTATCCACGAACTTACCATCCTTGAAAGGCTCAAAGTCAACGAACCAATTCTTGAAAATAGCCTGCGCCATCTCCTCCAAATCAGCATTAATCTTGTTGTTCAACTCTATCTTCCGGTCGAGAGAAGAAAGGATGGAGGCAATGCGGTGCTGGTCTTTAATCTCAGAAGGCGCACTAAAACTATATCCGAAAATATCTTTCAATGTTATACTAGCCTGATTAGCACTTCCTTGTGCTGTCCCAACTAAATATTTTGAAAAATGTTCTTCCTTCAAAAGATAATAAAGATAGTCACTATCAACTATTCCGTTACTTCTTATTCTTACCGCATTTTGATTTAATAACGCATTATTCGCAGATTCAGGAACTCTTACTACTTTACCAACAATAGAAGCAGGATTGGTTGGCCATGAACCTACTGTAGCAATTATTATATCTTTTGTTTTTAAAGAATAATCAGTATATTGATGCGCTAATTCAGGAGAAATGCAATTGCACAATGATACATCAACCGAATTGGCTGTTGTATCAGAAACTCTGACAATATAAGTCCCAGTATTTTTGTACATTGATGACTTAAAAGCAAAGCCCTTTTTATAGTCTATTACATCCCCCAGTCTTACTTCTTTCCACTCCATACTTACACCTCCCATCCAATTTTCTTCAACAGCAATCTGATTTCCTCTTCCTGCTTCTTGCTTTCCTCAAACAGCTGCTTCAGCTCACCGGTAAGATTCGTCATTTTTTCCTCGAAAGGCACTCCGTCGCCTTCGTCTTCGGCGATTCCTACGTATCTGCCAGGAGTCAGGATGAAGTCCTGAGCAGCAATCTGCTCGGTGGTGCATACGGCACAGAAGCCCTTTTCATCCTCCAGGGTTCCCTGCTGGAACGCATGGAAGGTGTCGGTAATTTTCTTAATATCCGTATCAGGCATCAGCTCACGAAGCTTGCGAGTAACCATCGTGCCCATGTTGCGAGCATCGATAAACACGGTCTTGCCCTTCTGCGCCTTGTTGCGGCTGATAAACCAAAGACTTACAGGAATACCCGTACTGTAGAACAGCTGCGAAGGCAAAGCTACGATTCCCTCTACCAGGTCGGCTTCGATGATGGCTTGGCGAATCTGTCCCTCGCCGCCACTCTGACTCGAAAGCGCACCATTCGCCAGCACTAAACCAATCTTTCCGTTAGGTGCCAGATGGTGAATCATGTGCTGCATCCACGCAAAGTTGGCATTGCCAGCAGGTGGCAAACCATACTGCCAGCGCACATCTTCCTGAAGCGCACTCTGTCCCCAATCGCTGAGATTGAAAGGAGGATTGGCAAGAATGAAATCTGCCTTCAGCGTTGGGTGCTGGTCATCATAGAAAGTGTCGGCAAAAACTTTTCCTAAGTTCGCATCCAAGCCACGGATGGCAAGGTTCATGTGCGCCATCTTCCACGTATCAGGGTTTGCCTCCTGACCATAGATGCTAATCTTGCGCAGGTTTCCCTTGTGGCGCTCTATAAACTTGGCGCTCTGCACAAACATACCGCCGCTTCCGCAGCAAGGGTCATAGACTCTTCCCTCGTAAGGCTCCAGAATCTCTACCAGCGTGCGGACAATGCAGGAAGGCGTATAGAACTCGCCACCATTCTTGCCCTCCAAGGAAGCAAACTGCTGCAGACAGTATTCGTAGGTTCTGCCCAGCAGGTCTTTCTCCTCGCCAGCATCGTGCATTTCTATGTTCGTAAAGAGATCTACCACATCGCCCAGACGGCGCTTGTCCAGCTCCGGACGGGCGAAATTCTTAGGCAGAATGCCCTTCAGTCTTTCGTTCTCACGCTCAATGGCGGTAAGCGCTTCATCTATCACCACGCCTATTTCCGGTGTGTGGGCAGCAGCACTAATCTTGCTCCATCGGGCTTCAGCAGGCACGAAAAAGATGTTCTCGGCAGTGTATTCGTCCTTATCTTCCGGGTCGGCGTATTCGTCGCCCTGCAGCTCCTGGAACTTCTGGTCGAAGCGGTCGCTGATGTATTTCAGAAAGATGAGTCCGAGCACCACGCCCTTGTACTGAGATGCATCGAGACTGCCTCGCAAAATGTCGGCAGCCTTCCATATTTTCTCTTCAAAACCAATGCTGATGGTATCTTGTTTCTTAGCCATTTTATCTTTGTTTATTGGATATTACACATTATTTATATATAAAGACCCAGTTATTTATCGATAAGCACGAGTCTCCACTTCTCGTTTTCGAGAAGGATGGACTGGTCTTTACTGGTCATTTTGAATGTCTGACCGTCGATGGTTATCTGATCATTCTTGATGGTATAGGCATAGTTTCCGCAGGGAGAAAGCTGGGTAGAGGTGTGCAGGATTTTGCCCTCCTCATCAATCTCTGTTACCGTTTTCTCCACGTTGAAATATACGCTATCGGCGGTGAACTGGCAATAGACAGCCCCCGCATCTACATCTAAAGTAAGGTTTCCAACACGCTGATAAGCCTCGGAAATCGCCCATTCGTGGGCTGAAATTTGGGTTTTGTAGTCGATTTCCCCCGAATTTTCTGCATTTTCATCGCTCGAACAGGCGGAAAATGAAAACGCAAAAAGGACGAATACCAGCGCCTGAATCCACGCTGCTATTCGTCCTTTAATAAGTACACGATGATTTGAGGTTAATTTTGACGAGCCAAAATTACCCCCCCCCTAAAACCTTGATAATCAATTTGTTATGCATACACATTATCATTTAAACAATTGAAATTTTATTTAAGTTCGTGCAAAGGGGGCTTGCCTCTCAGCATTCGCAAAAGCAAAGTTATTAAAAACCTGGCTAACTACCAAATTTTATCACGTTATTTAACGGAAAAGTGGTTTTGAAGGCATAAATGAGGCTCAAAAGGCATTTTTCACCCCCTCAGAAAAGCAAAATAAGAGTGGAAAAAGGCAGATTTGCAAGGGACAAAATGAGGATTTATCAGAATATATTTTACACATTTACAGATAATCTGATACAGAGAGTGACTGATGAAGGTGGAAAAGGATATGAGAAAATGTAAAGATTATGAAAGTAAAGAGCATGAAGAAAGTAACGCACGAAGAAACATATCAGATTAGTAACCAGCATTTTACACAGACCAATAATCCTCAGATAGAGCATCCTTGGAAAAGCTCTATCCGGTCATTTCCGGTCATGGTCATTTTCGGTCATTTTCGTTTCGGGGGCGCAAATCTCCCCTATAGCATAATATAAATATTATTTATATTATACTATAGATTAAAATGACCGAAGTGGATTTTGAAAATGACCGAAAATGACCATGACCGGAAATGACCGGAATGCAAGCAATGTGTAAAAATAGCATTTACTTACATCGCTCATTATCAAGTGCTTACACCATTTTTACCATCTTATTTCGATAAAAACTTGATTTCGCCTTTGAAATTTTGTATCTTTGCACCGGCAATCGAAGGAACAGCCTATTGTGCCGAAAACCGGTCATCTATTAAGACCGGGGCGGGGCTTAAATGATGGCAGGCGCCGGTCATCTATTAAGACCAGAAAAAGCACAGGAAACGGGGCTTCCGGGTAGTTGTGATTCAGTGAACTCTTAAACACAGAACAGAGTATGATTAACTACAGCATCGTAATGCGCAGCGTGAACGCAAACCTCCTTGAGATCAACCAGGCAAAGTCACGTATCAACCAGGCTAAGAAGGACGGCAAGGAGCCGGACAAGAAGGACACCGACCTGGTGAAGACCGAGAAGCAGAATGCGTTCGCCATCTCGCAGTACACCGATGTGATGACCATCGAGAAGTTTGCCAAGCACATCACTTCTCACGGCAGTGTGTATTCCAGAGCCGACATCAGCGCCATCCTCTACATGGCAGTGGACTGCATGAGAGAGATGCTGCTTGAGGGCAAGAAGATCCGACTGGGCGACCTGGGTGACTTCTCTCTCCTGCTCAGCTCCAAGGGTGCAGAGACTGCCGACAAGTTTACGGCGCAGAACATCACCAACGTGAAGGTTCAGTGGGACCCAGGCCAGCAGTTCAAGAACCTGCTCGACGACGCAGAATTCAACCTCGTAGCTAGCCGCAGCGCTCAGGCAGCCGTGATCAAGGCGATCAAGGAGGGCAAGACCAACGTGGACCTCAACGTCCCTATCAATCCTGACGGCGATGGCGATGGTGATGGTGCCGGCGATGGAACCACTGGCGGCGGCAGCGGAACCACCGGAGCTGGCGGCAGCGGAACTACAGGTGACCAGGGTACCAGCGGCGGCAATACCGGCGGTGAAGACGGCAGCGGCGACAATGTAAATTTTTAAATCTTGCTTGATGCGGATTGCAAATCCGCAAAGCTAAAAGAGGTTAGGACGTTTTTTAACGGCGGATTGCAAATCCGCCGGAACGCCTAACGGAATTAAACATTAAACACTAAACACTAAACACTAAAAGACAATGAAGAAAGATACCTGGAAAATGGTGATTCAGATTGCGATTAGCATTCTTACCGCAATAGCCACTTCGCTCGGTGTTACAAGCTGCATGTAAGCAGCAGGAAAGCAGAATGAAATCTGCATGTGATTCGTTTTTGAGATGATTTTATCTACTACAACCGCTCTTCCTATATATAAATAGGTGGAGCGGTTTATTTATTCCCGGTAAGAGTCATTTCCGGTCATTTCCGGTCATGGTCATTTTCGGTCATTTTCATTTTCTACTTCGGTTATTTTCATTGTATATTACTTTTTTCGCAGCTTTCCTCTATAAATCAATGATGTTTTTTATCATACTGGCTTATAATTCGGATTTTTTATCTAAATTTGCAAAAGATATGCTGCACTCGGCATCATATTGGCAAGGAATTTTGAAATAAAAAGGAACATACAATGATAGATACAAGACTGAAAGTTTTCAGAAGTGTGGCTACACTCCTGAGTTTCACTAAGGCTGCCAACGAACTATTCATCAGTCAGCCTGCCATCAGCAAGCACATACAGGAGCTTGAAAAGGAATATGGGGTGCAACTGTTCGACAGAATCGGCAATCGCATCCAGCTCACCCGTGCCGGACAACTTATGCTTGACCATGCCTGCAAGATCATCGATGCCTATCAGAATCTCGATTTCGACATGAAGAAGCTCACGGAGAAATCTGGTGGTGAACTGCGCATCGGAGCCAGTACCACCATCTCGCAATATGTTCTCCCCGAACTGATAGCTGAATTCAGGAAACATTATCCCGACATTCGTCTTACCCTGCTCAGCGGAAATTCTCATGAGATAGAGGATGCGCTTGCTGCAGGAAGGATAGACCTGGGTATGGTGGAAGGCATCAAGCGGCAGCCCACCTTCAAATACACTCCTTTCATGAAAGATGAACTGGTAGCGTTCGTACATTGTTCCAATCCCCTAGCCCAGCAAGATGAGATTTCTCTGGACCTTCTCAGGCAGACACCGATTGTACTGCGTGAATTAGGTTCCGGAACTTTGGATGTCATCCAAAAAAAACTGCAGGAAAACGGCATTGCTCTTTCTGATCTGAACATTGAGATGAATCTGGGTACCACAGAGGGCATCAAGCATTTCGTGGAACATTCCTTAAGCATGGGTATCATCAGCGTAAGAGCCATCTACAGAAGTATCTATGGACAAGTATTCAAGGTTCTGGAAATTGAGAATCTGAAGATGGAACGAGATTTTATGTTTGTTGAGAAGAGAGGCGAGACCGCCAAGCTCCAGCAGACATTCAAGAAATTCATAACCAAAGATTATAACGTATAGTTATTATATATATACAACATCTCATATTTTTTCGTACCTTTGCACCCGCTTTAAAAAAAGCGAATAACCGACAAAAAAAATGAAGAATATGAGATTATCAGAACAAAGGAGCAGTATGCTGCATGGCGTATTGCTCATCGCACTCTTCGCATGCGCTGCCTT
>ENA-UEQM01000790-UEQM01000790.1-human-gut-metagenome-genome-assembly--contig:-NODE-790-length-17169-cov-11.667622_pt1 | contig 17169 bp, 19 predicted proteins | sample MGYA00242948_ERZ507948 | MGnify/ENA primary metagenome ERZ507948 (study PRJEB26167, sample SAMN06115440) | human gut metagenome | host: Homo sapiens | place: China:Hubei | collected 2015-07-28... | reverse complement strand
GCCGCCGGGCTCTGTCGGCCAACCGGCGAAAACCATGACCGAACGCAGCCCCGATTACGGGGTTTTCTCCGGGCGAATCGGAGAAACCTTTTACGAAAACCCACAGGAGCGGCTTCCGGCGGAAGTGTACCGGTGACAAGTACACAGTCACCGCCGCCGGAAGCCCTGATTTTTTACATGTTAAACCCGAACAAAACGGGGAGGCCTCATGGATTTGACAATGTTTATCAATGCCGCGTTGAGCGCGGCGGGAGGCGGCGGCGTGGTCGGCGCGCTGGTGCTGACGCTGTACAAGCACAATCTCAAGCAGGAGCGGGCACAGCGCGAAGCGGAGCGGCAGGAACGCGCCGCTTTGGCGGCCAAGCTGGAAACGCTTGAAAAAGAGAAGTTCGCGGCGCTGGAACTGGAGCTGAAGAGCCACATAAAAGACGACCGCTCCCAGGAGATTCTGGTAAAATTGGAGAGTCTCACCGGGGCGGTGCAGAAATTGACGGACCTGACGACGCGCGCTCTGGAGCGCAACGCCGGTCAGGAGGCCCATCTGGCCGCGCATGATAATTTTCTGAAAAACATTGACCGGGTGCTGCAGGATCACATCAAACACCCGCTTCCCAGGAGGTGACAACATGATAAACGAGAAGGCGTTTTGCATCCGCCGCGCTATCGTCCGGGCGCTGTACAGCTATGCCGGCGGGCAGGACCTGGACACGGTCGCGGCCCACCCGGCGGTGATGATCGACAACCCGCCCCCCGAACTGCTGCGGCAGGAGTGGGACACGCTCGCCGCGGCGCGGGTGATTGACCCGCTGCCCGGCTACGGCGGCGGCGTTGCGAAGCTCGCGCCGGGAATCCGGCAGCAAATGCAGCAGGGGGGCGGCAATCTGCCGCCGCTGCCGATTCTGTTCGGGCCGGAGGTGTTGTAATATGGGCGGGCCGCGGAATAATCTTTCCTGGCACCCGGCAGAGGTCCGCTATCGGGTCTATGCGCTGCATCATGAAGGCTATTCCGCGGCGCAGATTAACGCCGACCCGATGGTGGCGGCCAGCGTGGCCAAAACCGGCTACCGGCTGCACAACAACACGCTTGCCGCCGCCTGGCGCAGCGCGGAATGCAAGCGTTACATCGCCGGCTTGGAACAAACCTATGCTGCGAATATGGGCGAGCTGGTTGCACAGCGGGTGCTGGAGGATGTCGGCGCGCTTTCGAGCGTGACGGACGTTGCACGCTACGAACTGGCGCGCGAAATCCGGGAACTGATCAAAAAAGGTCCGCCCGGCGACGGTGAAAACCCGGTCGAGCGGGTCGAACGGCTGGCTCGCAGTCTGGCGACCGTGTCGCGCGACGAAACCGCGCGGCTCAAGGCTGAAAACGCGGAACTCAAGGCGCGGATCGCGGAGCTGGAACTTCAACTCCATGAGGCGGGGGAGAGCCGGAAAATCGCCTCCGGGCTGAGCGATGACGCGATCAGGCAAATCGAAGAACAGGCGGGGCTGCTATGAGAGGACGGGCAAAAATCATTCCGCAGCGCGACGTGCTGCTGCTGCCGTTTCAATCGCGGTGGGTCAATGACCCGGCCCGGCTGAAAATCATGGAGAAATCCCGGCAGATCGGTATTTCCTGGTCGAGCGCCTATGGCCTGACCCGGCGCAAGGCGCTCGACAGCGCCACGCTGGACGGCTGGGTGTCCAGCCGGGACGATATTCAGGCGCGGTTGTTCCTGGATGACTGTTTGAAATTCGCCCGGATTCTGCACGTCGGGGCCGAGGACCTCGGCTCGCAGGTGCTGGACGCCGCCGGCTCGACCTCGTTTGTGCTGCGGTTCGCTTCCGGCGTCAAGATCAATTCGATGAGCTCGAATCCCGACGCGCAGGCAGGCAAACGCGGCGACCGTCTGCTCGATGAGTTTGCGCTGCACAAGGACCCGCGCAAGCTCTACAGCATCGCCTATCCCGGCATCACCTGGGGCGGACAATTGGAGATCGTCAGCACTCACCGCGGCAGCGGAAACTTCTTCAATGAGCTGGTCCGGGAGGTGCGGGAAAAGGAAAATCCCAAAGGTTTTTCGCTGCACCGCGTCACGCTGCAGGACGCGCTCGATCAGGGCTTTTTGTACAAGCTGCAAAGCAAGCTGCCGGCGGACGATCCGCGCCAGGAGATGGACGAGGCGGATTACTTCACGTTCATCAAGGCGGGCTGCGCGGACGAGGAGAGTTTTCTGCAGGAATATATGTGCGTTCCGGCGGACGACAATTCGGCATTTCTGACGTATGACCTGATCGCGGGTTGCGAATATGAGCAGACGCCTGCCCATTTGACAGATACGGATGATTTGTCCGACCTTGCCGCCGCCGGGACTCTTTACGTTGGCGTCGACCTCGGGCGCGAACACGACCTGACGGTGATCTGGATCAACGAATACGCCGGGGAGCGGCATTTGTGCCGGCGGCTGATCACGCTGGAAAAGGTCGACTTCACCCGGCAGGAGGAAATTTTGTATTCGTTCCTGGAGCTGCCGAACATGCGGCGCTGCTGCATCGACGCTTCGGGCATGGGCATCCAGTTCGCGGAGCGGGCGGCGCGGCGTTTCGGCAAATACCGGGTCGAGGGCGTCAAGTTCTCGGCCCCGGTCAAGGAAGAACTGGCTTACCCGTTCCGGGCGGCCTTCGAGGATTGCAATATACGCATACCGTTTGACAGAAAACTCCGCGCCGACCTGCGGGCGGTCAAAAAGGAAACCACCGCGGCGGGGAACATCCGGTTTGCCGCCGACCGCGGCGAGAACGGCCACAGCGACCGCTTCTGGGCGGGCGCGCTGGCGATTCACGCGCATTCGGCCAACGATGGCCCATTTTTTTGTATTCCGGCAGAACCGCCGAAGCCGGCGGCACGGGACTTAACCAACCAGGCTTCGGACTGGAACGATTTTCCGGTCCGTGATAATTGGGGATACTGAGCATGATACTCGATCAATACGGGCGGCCGATCCCGGAGCTTCGGTTCAAACGGCCCACGGCAGGATTGCAGATGATTCCCGACCCGGTTTCCGACCGCGAAGCTCTCGACGTGTCGCGGAGATTGACGCCGGCGGCGATCGACCGGATCATGACTGCGGCCAACGGCGGCGATGTCGAAGACCTTTGCCGCCTCTGCCGGGAACTCCCGGAGAAAAGCCACGACGTCGCGCACGCCCTTCGCGCGCGCCGTAACGCGTTGTTGGGTTGTAAATGGGAAATCATGCCGGGGAATGATCAACCCTGCGCCAAAATGGCCGCGGAGGCCCTTAAAACGGCTTTGGATAACACGGGTGGGGATTACGGCGGGGAAATCGGCCGGCTGGAGAGTTTCCGGCGGCTGCCCCGGCTGCTTTCCGATGCGCTGCTCCCCGGCTTCGCGGCTGCGGAAATCGTCTGGAAGCCGGGCGGAGTCGGCTTTTATGGTTTTCGGGCAGTCGAACAGCGTTTTTTTACGTTCGCCAAGAGCTTTTCGCCGCGGCTGCGGCTGCGGGAAAACTGGAATGGCGTTGAACTGCCGCACGGCAAGGTCATTTTTCATACGATGGATGAAAACGGCCCTGACCCGGTTCGCGGCGGCCTGATCCGCCCGCTGGCCTGGCTGCACTGCTTTTCCAACCTGACGCTGAAAGACCTGCTTTCATTCGTCGAACGGTACGGCATGCCTTTTGTCGTCGCTAAAATCGACGATAAGGCTCGCGACAAGGAGGGGAACCTGATCAACTCTCTGATCAGGAATTTCGGTCCGAACGGAGGCGGGATTTTCAGCCTCAATACCGAGCTGGAGCTTCTGCAGGCGGCGAATAATACCGGCGACGTCTATTTCCGGTTGCTCGAATACGTCGGGGACGCGGTTACAAAAGTAATTTTGGGCCAGACCGCCAGCAGCGGCGACAGCTCCGGCCTCTCAAAAGGGGACGCGCAGAGTGAAGTGCGTCAGGATATCCTTGACGCTGACGCTCGAAGTTTGGAGGACACGGTCAATCGCGACTTGTTCGCGGTCTGGACGCACTACAATTACGGTCCCGACGTCGCCGCCCCTCAATTGGTCATTCAGAGCGAAGCCGGCAAGGATACCGCGGCATTGGCGACAACGATCAAGACCCTTTATGAAAGCGGGTTGCAAGTGGCCGATCCCGACGATGTGGGCGAACGTCTCGGCCTCCGGCTGGAACGCCGCTCCGACCCGGCGGCACAACCGGCCTCTCCCGTAGCAGACGAAGAACAACCGGCGGCCGGCGAACCGGGCGAAGCGGATGATGCGGCGCGCAATCTGAACCTCAAGCAGAAATACGACGCAATGGGCGTCGCAATCCGGGCCGGACTGCTGACCGCGACCCCGGAGATTGAGGAGATGGTCCGCAAAGAGCTCAGGCTGCCACCGGTTTCCGAGGCAGTTTTGAAAGCGTGGGAGGCGACCGGAGGAATCCGGCAGCCCATTACGCTGAAGAGTGCCGAGGCCGAGGCGGTCAACGACGCGTTGAAAGTCGAAGGCGATAAAAAAGGCGATGAGACGGCGCTGCAGTTGGCGGAGAAAAACGGATTACCGGAAGCGGGGGCCGTCTCCTCCGGCGTGCGGGCCTGGTTCGGACCGGCGGCGGCGGAACTGGCGGAGCTGATCAATTCCGATTTGCCTGCGGAAGAGTTCGAGCGCCGTTTGAAAGCAGTTTGCTCCGGCGAAAAATTCGGCTCCAGCGATGGGGCGGAAAAAGAGATGGCTGAGGCGGCGTATGACGCCCTGGCCGCGGGGGCGGTTGCCGCCGACCGGCGGCTGACAAAGAAAGGCGGCAAGCATGGATTACGAGGCGGCAAATAAATACCTGAAGCGGCGGCTGTCGGTCGCGACAACGCTTGGCAGCGGCGGCATTTCCGCCGCTGTCGACGCGCAGCTCCGGCAGCGTTGTTTCTTTTCCGCGCGGGTGGCGGAGGCGCGGGTGCTGCGCGCGCTCCGCCGGATCAGCGACGCGCACAGCCGCGGTGACCTCAGCCTCGCCGAAGCGCGCACGCTGCTGAAACGCTGGCTCGACCGGGAGCATCCGGGCGAACGTGATCCTGACGACAACCGGATCACCAGTCTCGGCAGCACCGCCCGGCTTGACCTGATCCTGCGTCAGAACGCCGCGCAGGCGGCCGCGGTGGGACGATATGAAGTCGGAATGGACCCGGACATCATGGAAATTTGGCCGAACTGGCGGTATGTCGCCCACCCCGACGCGCGCCCGACCCACGCGGCGCTCGACGGCATGATTCGCCCGAAGACCGACCCGATATGGCGTCGCGTGTTCCCCCCGTGGGACTTCAATTGCCGCTGCGATGTGGAGGATGAGGAAGGAGAAGCGACTGACCCGCCCGGCTTTCGCATTGAAACGCCGGAATCCGGTTACCGGTTTGACCCCGCGGAAGCGTTGCGTTATTCGCTCGACGATGTCGAAGACCCGGAAACGCGCAAAATCGCCGAAGAACAGATTCGAGCACGTTTCCGGGGGAAAGTACCTGAGGATACACCTTCCGAACCGGGTAAACCCGTTTCCGGGAACACGCAAAAAGTGAAAGCCGGGGCGGCAAAGCAGCCTTTGAATAACGAAAACATTGCAAAGGTTATGAAGCCGAGCGGTACTCCGGTCGGCGACGCGCTGGAAGTGACCATTTCTGATAAGCGGCAACGCGAAGCGGTCAATCACGCGATCGACGTGATCAATTCGATTCACGGCGACGGGGAGTTGATGGCGACTCCGGTCAACGGTCGTGCGCCGGGCGGCGGGGCGCTGGGTTGTTTTACCCGTTGGACCAATTATGCCGGCAAGGTGGTTCAGACGGAAATCAGAATTTTAAAGTCCGGCGATCACCGGAGCCTGACCGCAACGCATGAAATCGGGCATCTGATCGACGCATTCGGACTCGGTACCGGCAAAACCACGGGGGCAGAACTTCGCAATACCCCGGAGCTTAAAGGCTGGTGGCGGGCGATTACCAAAAGCAAAACGTATCAGGCTTTGTCCGAATTGAATAACCAGCACGCGATGTATTTGCGCAACCCCAAAGAATTGTGGGCGCGAAGCTATGCGCAGTACATCGCCCGTAAAAGCGGCGATAAAATTTTGATGGAGGAACTTGAAAAAACGGTCAAATGCACCTATAATGATTTATACCATGCCCAGTGGGACACTGACGACTTCGCTCCGATCATGGAAGCGATGGATCAGTTGTTCCAGGCTAAAAAATGGATAAAGGCAACATGACACTGGAAGACGCAAAAACACCGGAGGAAGTCGCTCAGGCGCTTGCCGAGCTTTACCCCGATAAAATCGAAATCGAACCGGGGAAGTTTGCCGTTTTTGACCCGAATCGCGGCGTTTGGTCGCATTCGGATAAAAACGGGGAAACCATTGTCAGCCTGTAATTCCGAGAAAACTACTGCAAAGCGTAAACTTTAAAACGGTTTGCGCTTTTTTTGTGCCTCTATACCGAGCCGAGTCAATTTGACCCGGCTTTTTTCATGTCCAAATTTCCAATCAGGAGCTATGTATGGAACTTGTCACGCTCGATTTGCTGGAGATGGCGGAGCCCGCCGTCGAACGCGGGCCGGATGGGCTGCCGCACGGCTGGCCGCTGCTTCGCGCCGGCGATAATTACCTGACCGTGGACGGCCGCCCGGTAAACCTGAAGTTATCCGAGGACGATCTGGAAGCAATCGCCGGTTATCACAAGAGCAAAGGCGTCAAAATTCCGCTTGATTCGGTCCACGTTCTCAGCAACCTTGCCGGAAAACTCAAAATCGATGAATCGGAACTCGCCCGACGCCTGCCGCGCCTCGGCGGAGTTGCCGGGTTCGGCGACCTCAAGGTCAGCGACAGTGCGCTCTGTCTGTGCGATGTCGAATGGAACGAGCTTGGGGCAGAGGTTATGCGCCACGATCAGATTCGTTACTATTCCCCGACGATTCGCGGTCTTGACGGAAAAAGCCCGCTGCGGATTACCTCCGTTGCGCTGACCAATTCGCCGCGCCTCAATAATCTGCCGAGCCTCACCGCCAGCGAGGACGAGGAAGAAACGCCGATTACCCCGGACGCGGTCCGGGAAGCAATTCAAACACTCACCAACCCAAAGGAGGCAAGTATGCCTGATCCTGCCACCCCATCCACCGCGGCAAAGCCGCCCGCCGCCCCGCCGGAAGCGGGGAAAGAAAACGAAAAGGAGCCGGAACTGCTCGCCCTGCTCCGGGAGGTCCTGGGGGGCGATGTGACGCCCGCCAATCTCAAGGTCAAACTTGCTGCGCTGAAGAGCAAGGCCGATGCGACCGCGGAACTCTCCGAGTCGGTCAAGTCGCTGCAGCTCGCCGAGGAGCGGCGCAATCTCACCGCAATCCGGGAAAAGTGCCTGGCGGAAGGCAGCCTTACCCCTGAAAAACTGGCAAAGCCCTTTTTTCAGAGCATGACCGCCGCCGAGCTTGCGGAGTATCATGAGGCGATGAAGGGCACCGTCGTCCCGACCGGCGTGCTGGAACTCGGCGACCCGGTCGAAAAGCCCGCTGCCGCCCCGAAACACTATAACACCACCGCCGAGGCGCTTGCTGCCGCCCCGGTCAAAACTATGGAGGCGTAATCATGCCCGAACCGATCAGAACGTACTCACTCACCAACAAGGCCCGTGATCTCAGTTCCGTAATGCACACCGTCGTTGAAAAATATGGCGGTTTTCTCGCTCTGTTCAAACCAGCGGCACGGGCCACCGCCCAAAAGCACGAATGGCATCAGGATAAAATCGCGGGGCGCGCTTTTGTCGTAACCGCCTACAGCGCCGGCACCGGAGCCACCGTCAGTGCAGATGACTATGCCAAACTTCGCGTTGGGACCCGGTTCAAAGTCAAAGGCTACCCGGTGATTTTCAAGGTCACCTCTCTGGAGGGAAGCAATAAATTCAAAATTGCAGTTCACGCCGAGAACGGTAACACCACCAAAACCGCTCCGGCCGCGAATGACGTATGCCAGATCGTCGGAACTCCGACCAAACCGGGCAGCAAACTCGGCGAGGGGGACGATACGCACCGGACGGTCGGAACCGATTACAACTTTTGTCAGATCATTCGTAAAGATACCGGTCTGACCAATTCCGATCTGGCGGTAACAACCACCGATCAGGTGGAGAACTCCATCGCGCGGCAGACCGAACACGCGATTGACGAAGCGCGGCGCGACCTTTCCCGCGCGGCGATTTGGGGGACCCGGACCGAACGCGACGATTCAAACGGTATTCCCGGCGAGGCTGGCGGGCTGTACGCCTTTGCATTGGGGGGAATTGAAGTCGACGCGGGCGGCAAACGGATCAGTACCAAATTGATCAATGACGCCGCGCTGAGGATTACCGAGGAGGGCGGCAATCCGACTGCCGTATGCTGTTCCCCGGCAAATGCCCGTGTGCTCGGCAACGAGTATAAGGACAAGCTCACCGTGATGCAGGACGATAAAACCCGCGGCGTCTATGTCGCGATGGTTGTCAATGAGGCAAACGGCAAGGGAATCAAAATCGTCGGCGACGCGGATTTTGACGACTGCGACGCCTTTGTGGTCGATGAAGAATGTTTCGGAATCTCTTATCTGCGCCCCCTGTACGATGAGGATTCTACGACCAAAGGCACCGATGGGATCAGCAGAATGGTGATGACCGAGTTTACATTTGAGTTTCATAACTCAAAGCAGCGCTTGGCACGCATCAAGAATCTGCAGGACCCGCAGACTGCGCTTGATGAGATTACCGAAGAGGCCAAAGCGGTCAACGTGACAGCCTCGACGATGTCCATTTCCGCCGGCACGGTCAACGTTACGCAGACTCCGGCGCAGGGGTAAACCATGTATGCGGCGGTAGAGGACTTTGAAGAGCGGCTCGGCAAATCGTTCGCGGCCATTTACCGCGGCGACTCCGAACCGCCCGCCGCAGACCTCACGGCGGCGAGTGCGGAAATCGACGGTTATCTTGCCGGACGTTACGTGGTGCCCGTCACCGCGCCGGAGGCGCAAACGCTGCTGAATGACTGGTGTCTGACACTCGCCGAGGAGCGCGCTTACGCCAGAGCCGGCGGCAGTACGATTCCCGAAAAAGTCACGCGGCGCGTCGACGTAGTGCGCAAGCTGCTGCGCGACGCCGCCTCCGGGGCGTTCCGCCTGCCGGCCGAAGCCCCGGAGAGCGAGGCGGGGTTCGGGGCGGCTCTGATCGCGGAATGCGACCCGCCGGTATTCGGCAGGAGCAACATGGAGGGATATTGATGCAAGTCAAAGTTGATACTCCCGACCTGAATCCGACACTGCGCCGCCTGGTCGCGATGATTCGCAACAAGGCGGTGTTCGTGAAGGCCTGGGCAAATGATGCGGCAAAAGAAGCGCAACGAAATGCCAAGGCCAAGCCGGGCCGGCGCTGGTGGCGCGATCTGGCCCGGAGCATCCGGATGCGCAGCGTCTCCGAGACGGCTGCGGAAGTTTCCAGCGACCAGGTCGGCGCGAATCTGAAGCAGTTCGGCGGCATAGTCCGGCCCAAGAACAAACGGGCTTTGACAATTCCGATCGCCCCGGAGGCGAAAGGCAAAACCGTCTACAGTATGAAGCGGCCCAACCGGCCGCTTTTTGTTTTGCCCGGTTCCAGGTTGCTCGGTTATGCGACGCCGGATAAAGGCTTCCGCGCATTATTCGTCTTGGCCCCGAAGGCAGTGCAAAAGCCTGATCCGTGGTTTCCCGCGCCGAACCGGCTGTACCGGCTCGGTATTGACAGAGCCAATTACCTGATTAAAAAGGAACAAATCCAATGGAATACCCAGCAATAAACAAAATTCTGGCGGCAGTTTGCGAGCGGCTGCAGAAAATTTCCGATCCGGCGGCCCCGGCACAGCCGCTGCTGCGGGAAATCCGCACGGCTTGCATCACCGGCTATGAAAATTTGTTTGCTTTGCTGCCCGACCTGACTGCCTTCCCCGCTGCGATCGTCGCCGCCGGAAATCTTTCTTTCCCGGAAATGGCGACGGTCCGGGAGGTGGAACTGGCGGTTATCATTATTGACGAGTTTCGGGCGTCGCCGGAATTGGCGGTTGCGGGGTACGACCTGGTCGACCGCTTTGCCGGGTGCCTTACCGGCTCGTTTCCGGGGGCGGCGCTGGAACTTGGCGGCGTCCATTTCATCACCGAAGGTATTCAGCCGCTTGAGCTGGACGGTGATCACACTGGTTGGCAATACACGCTCAAGGCAACCGCCGGTTTCCTGAGCTGACACAAGAAAGGGATTTATTATGGCAGAAGAAGTTTCTGAACTCACGTTCGGCGTCGAAAAAGTTCCGGCGCTCGGTATTCTGCAAACCAAGAATATCAACAATTCCGCAGAAATGGCGGAAGCCCGCGGCGAGGACGGTAAAGTAATTGAACAGCGTGTTTATTCGGTCTCCGGTGAACGGCAATATGAGTCACTGATGGTCAAAGCCACCAATCCGCAACCCAAGATCGGTACGATTCTGACCGACGGAGAGTGGACGGGACTGATTACTTCTCTGAACGAAACTCAGAGCAACACCGAATACCGTAAATATTCGATTACCGCTCAGAAGAAGGATGCCGCGGCCCTGATTCCGTATGCGGAGACTGCAAGTGAATAAGCAGGACCTCGGCAAAGACCCCGAAATCCGCCGGATCATGGGAACGGACTTCGGGCAGACTCCCGCCGACCGCGCCGAGTTGGCGGTCGCGGCCGGCGGCGTCGCGGAAATCGTCGGACACGAGTTTCCTGCACCAACCGCGGCGGCGTTGGCGCTGCTGGAGGCGATCCAATCTCCCTTTGTTTCCGACGAATCGGACGGAACAATCGGGCCTTTGGACGTGTTCAGGGCGCTCTACATCCTGCATGAGCGGGAAAAGGCGGCGTTGCCGGTGCTGCGCATCAATCGCCAGCGGGCCGCGCTGGACAAGCTCCCGCCCCCAAGCGATCCGGCGCTTGCAATGGTACGTGCGGATCAACAGGAGAAGCTCTCCAACGAGGAAGCCCGGTTTGATGAGGCTGCGGTCCGGTTCGCCGACACGCTCGGCGCGTTCAGTCCGGCTGAAGCGGCCGCGGACCTCGGTTTCTATCTCCAGCTCGCGGGGGGATTTACAATGCTCCCCGATTCCGGCGAGGATAAAAAAAAAGGTACTACGACCTCGACTACCTGACCGCGCTGGCGGCGGCGGTCGCGGAAGTGCAGCCCGGCCTCACGGTGTTTGACGTGATGTGGCGTCTGCCCTTCTGCACCGCCGGTTATTTGCTGGTTCAGGCGGGACGTAAAAACGGGGTCAAAGGAATCGGCCGCCCGGTCCGGGATGAGCTGCTCTGGCGGCGCTGGCAGGAACTGCATGGCACCGATTCGCCCGGCAAGTGATTGAATTGTTAAACATGGTTTGCGCAAAATGAGAGAATTTAAAACCCGCTTCACCGCTGACATCTCTTCTTACAAGCAGCAGATGTCTGAAATGCGCAACGCGACCGGCCAGGTCGGCAGCGCGATCAAGGGCATGATGGTCACCGCCGCCGCGGGCGTCGGCGGTTGGAGCCTGGCCTCCGCGATCAAAGAAACCGTGCGGCTCGGCGGCGAACTTCAGAATACCACGACCAGCTTCGAGGTAATGATGGGGTCGGCCAGACGTGCGGAGCAGGTTCTCGCGCAACTTAACAAGTTTGCAGACGTCACCCCCTTTGACAACGAAGAGGTGATCCGGTCGGGCCGGGTGTTGCTGAACGTCGGCGTCAGCGTCGATAACCTTAACTCCAAATTGGAATTGCTCGGCAATATTGCCAGCGGCGTCGGAGCGCCTCTGGTCGATATTGTCAATATTTACGCTAAGGCAGCCAATAAAGGCAAGGTACAGGCGGAAGAACTGGCGCAGCTCTCCGAGCGCGGCGTGCCGGTTTTGCAGGCGCTCTCCAAAACGCTTGGAGTGACCACCGAGGAAATCATGGACCTCGGCAGCAAAGGCAAGCTCTCGTTTGCGCTGCTGGAGGAGGCGCTTCAATCGCTCGGCGGGGCCGGCGGCCAGTATTTCGGACTGATGGAAAAGCAGTCGCAGAACTTTCTGGCCAAAGTCGACGGCATCAAAATCGCGGTTCGGAATTTCGCGATGGATGTCGGTTCCCGGTCGCTGCCGGCGCTGACCAAAGTCGCCGATGAGGTGATTGCCAAGATTGAGGAACTGAGCGATTCCGGCCAGCTTGAAGCGTCCGCGCAGCGGTTGGCCGACGCACTCGGCAAAACCGCGACCGCCATCCGTGACCTGGCGGTGTGGCTTGCCAAAAACAAAGACGGTTTTATAGCACTCGGCAAGGCGGCGCTATATTACGCAGCCTGGATCAAACTCAACTCGGCAATCAATTTGACCCGGAAAACCCTTGCCGCCCTCAGCGCCGGCAACGTAGTCGCCGACCTGAGGAACAGCTCCGAAACTGCCCGGCTTTTTACGACCAATCTTCAGGCGTTAACCCGGACCATCGGCGGCGTTCGGACCGGACTGCTGGCAATCGGCCCCGCGGCGGCAGTCGCGTTCGCGGGGTGGGAACTTGGCAAATTCCTGGGGAATCTGCTCGACGTAGAAAAAGCCTTGACCAGAATTGAGCTGCGCAAGCAAGGCAAATCGGCAAAAGAGATCGACGATTTGCTTGACGATAAGCCCGCCGCTCCGGTCAAGGCGTCTGTGCAGGGGCGTGACCTGGCTGCGGACGAAGAGCGGAAAGCGCAACTTAAAAAAGAAATCGCAGACTTAGAGCGCCAAGCCGGCGACAAGGCAACAGCAAAACCGCTTCAGGATCAGGCGGCCGCCAAGCGCAAGGAACTCGACGAGCTGGAAAAGGCCGGCGAGGATTATAAGAAAAAGGCAGAAGCGCAAATTGCTCAAATCAGCGAGCTGGCCAAGAAAAAGGCCGCAGCGGAAAAACGATACCGGGAATCCACCGACAAAATGAAGAAGGCCCGTCAGGGAGGCGGCGCGACCTTCGGTGTGATGGGGACCGGCGGCCAATCGGTACGCGGAAATGTCGCTGAAACAGCATTAAAAAAAGAGCATGATAAACGGTATCATGAACTAAAACAGGCGGAGGCTGATCTTCAAGCGGCGGAAAAGACCAAGGCAGAATACGAGGCCTCGCTGAAGAAGCTGGACGAATCGAAAAAGAAGAAAGCCGCCGACCAGGCTGCATCCGACAAATTCCGCGCCGAGCAGGCCAAGGAAAAGGCAGAAGCGGAAAAGAAGGAAAAAGAAAAGCAAGCGGAACTGGAGAAGCAGCGCAAGCGGACCGAGCAGCAGGTGGCCGACGCCCGCAAAGCGGTTGCAAAAGCCCGGCAGGACCTTGCTGACGAGGATTTTCGTGATGCGATGTCCGAAAAAATTGATGCCTGGCGCAAAAACATTGCGAAATATCAAGCTGATATCGACCGGACTAACGCCAAACTAAGCCGCTTCGGAGTGGACGCCAACAGCGATATCCTCAAAAGCAAGGAGCAGATTAAACAGGAACAGGCCGACGCCGCACTGGCGGAGAAAATCGCAGCCCACAACCGGGGCGAGCGGGTTCGATTCAACCAAAGCGATAAGAAGCGCTTGGAGGAATTGAAAAAAGAGCAACAGGAAGCCCGGAGAAATCAACGGCGGGTCAGCCAGGCGGAGCAGCAGATTAACCGGGCGGAAGGCACGCTGGATCAACGCGACAAACAACGTCGCGGCGAGGACAGGAAAGACCGGAGGGCGGGGCTTGATCAGAAGGAGAAGAACCTTTCTGCTGCCGAGCAGCAGCTAAAGGCGGCCAAGGCGGCCAATGCTCCTTTGGAGAAGGCCTTGAAAGATATTTCAGAAATTCTGAGAAACGGGTTACCAAATGGAGATTGAGTATGGCAAGCACGGAATTTTCCGCTGCGGTTTTTATCCGCACCGGGGGAAGCGTCAGCTTCGAGGAGCGTCCGGCGACTTCCTCTGACCTTGATCTGCAGCAGGCGATAAATGCCGCCAACAGCCCCGACTACGTCCCGCCGGATGACGCCGGGTTGTCGCCTCGGGAGTTGATTCTCCGGGCAAAATCGACGCGCCTCTACAACATCGACGGCAAGCTGGTCAGGATTCCCAAGACGATTTATTCCGACACCACCCTCGACGGCTACGTGGTACGCCGGGCGGTCGTCACCGTTTCCGGCAGCCAGCGGGTCGAAACGACGACTCTGCAGGCCGGGCAGCTCGCCGGGTTTCTGACGCCGGGCACGGTAACGCCGGTCAGCTTCAAAATGCCGGACGGGGCCGGCTCGGCGATACCGGAAGGAAGCTATATGCTGCAGGAGTTCAGTTTCCGCGATCAGCAAAACGGTTATACCGATGTCGAAGTGACCTATCGAATGTATCAGAAGTGGGAGCTGATCAAATTATGAGCAATGACGCGGTTTGGATCAGGCGCGTATGGCGCGACACGGTATGGGCGCTGCTGCATAACATCCGCATTCGGATGTCCTCCGACGTCGAGCGTCCGAGTGTGCTGGTTTCCGGCAGCGGCAAAACCGCCGCAATCAACATCACGCTGCCGGCCGCCCCTGAAATGGAAGAGGCGGGAGGCGACGCATACAGCGGTTCGTTCGCGGTCACTTACAACAGCAAAACCAAGAAGCTCGACGTCGGCCCCGGCTGGCTGTGCTGCAACGGCACATTCAGCGAAGTTGCCGCCTTCCAGGACATCCAGCCGGAAACCGGCTGTTTGTGCATCTCGGCCAAGCTCACTCCTGCGGGGACCTGGAGCGTTCCCACCTTCAGCTTCACCACCCCTGCCGCAGACGCCTTTCCGCTCGCGGCGGTCACGGTCAAAAAGAGCGCGGGCAAGCAGCAACTGGAGATTCGCCAGTACCCGGTTACCGTCGCGTATCTTTTCCAAGTCAAGATTTGCCCGCTGGCGGAGATTTGATCATGGCAGAGGAAAAAGAATATTACATAGATGAACGTCCTGAGGAGGAGAAGCTCACCGGCGGCTGGATTTATCCGGGCGGCGGCTGGTGGCAAGGCGCGTGGGGCCACGGCGGAGGAGGAGGAGGCGGCGGTGGCGGCGGCGCGTGGGGAAGCGGCGGTCCCGGCGGGATGTTCGATCCGTCGCCGGCCCCGCCCGCACTGAATCTGACCACCAGCGGTTATTTGCTGGCCGACGGCGACGGGCGGCTGCTGCACTGCAAACAGCGGTGCGTGGTGGTCCCGGCGCTGCTGGCCTGGCTCTCCGGCGAAGGATGCGACAGCCATTATCGCTGTGTATTGTGCAAGACCTCCGACCCGCTGCGTCCGGTGACTATGGAAAACATTGCAGGCGTCGTCGACACGGCAAAATATCCGCTGGTCAGCGGATACTGGCGGCTCGGCGCTCCCGGTACGTACCGGGTTTACGCAAAATGGCAGGCCGGCCACTACGATTACAGGAAAATCAAAAACGTCAAGTTTCAGATTTACGGAGTTTCGACCGGCTGGCGGACGCTTCCGCTGACGCACTGGCTGCAAATCGCGACCGTGACCGTCGACGAACGGTATCACATCATCGTGAATGGCCAGGTTGCCAGGCGGGCGGGCAATCAATCAACTTTGGAGAAGAAGTAATGCAGACAATAAACCGAATCCTGCGTGTTACCGGTTGCGCCGGGACCTGGTGCGGCGAACTTGGAAAAACCGCCGAGCTTCCCGAAATCATCCTGGGAGTCTGCCCGGTGCTGCGGTTCGATTTGCGCTCTTCCGACAAAGACAAGGTGAGCGGCGCGCTGCTGCCGCTGCCGCCGGATGACGTCCGCAGCGACGCCTACTGCCTCGTGCTGGACGCCGATTACGACCAGGAAACCCCGCCGAAGCTGCTGGTATCGACTGATATCGCGCTGCTCGCGACGGAGGACCGCACCTATATCGACGCGCGGCTCCCCAATACTGCGATCCCGGCGCTGATTCAGGTATTGGCAAAGCAGAAAACCGTTACGCTGCATGGCGAGCTGGCGGGATATTCCAAGTCAAATCAAAACGCCGGTCCGGCCGACTTCGCGATCCAATTCGAGTTGACCGTGCGCAACCGGGTTCACCTGCCCGGCAGCGAGGTGCCGCCGGAGGTGGTCGAAAATCCCGACTACCTGACCAGAGTGCAGATCCTGGCGCTGATCGAAGCGATGACCCGCCCCGATCCGGGGCCGCCCGGCAAATCCGCCTACGAGGTCGCCGTCGCGGCTGGATTTAAGGGAACCGCCGACGAATGGCTCGCCTCTCTGGTCGGTAAGGAAGGGAAAAGCGGTAAATCCGCCTACGAGCTGGCGCTCTCCGCCGGGTTTCAAGGAACGCTGTCTGACTGGCTCACCAGCCTGCGCGGCCCGGCCGGCCTGACCGCCTACGACCTGGCGGTGCTGGACGGCTACGAAGGGACGCAGGAGGAATGGTTGAACAGCCTGCACGGGCGCGACGGCCAGGACCTGCATTTCGATGCGACCGGCGAACTTGACGAACTGGAGGTATACGCCGACGAACCGCAGGGCTTCACATTCGGGGCGGCGGTCACGGACGCGAAAAACAAAACAACGAAACTTTACATTTACGTCAAACGGAGCGATGATTATAACGACTGGTGCAATCCAACAGTCATCACCTATTATGAACGCTATGCGGAAATCAAGGCGCTGGCACCGGTCGAGTTCAAGGCCCCCGAATCCGGTAACGCGGGATATTTCAGCTTCGACCTGTCCCGGTATCCTTACGCGACCGTCGCGTCGGTCTGCATCGACACTGACGAGGGCGAGCTGACTTTGCCCTATGATTCCGCGCTCGGCATTCGCAAGGTGATCAAGACGAAAAAGAATCAACTGCTGATCTACTTTGGAAAGCAGTGCCCGGCATACGAATCCGGAAAAATCTATCTGACGCAGTTCCTGGGTGCGGCCGACTCCGCTGCGCCGGATATTCCGGAAGCGACCGTCTGCTACGGCTACATCGCCGACGGCGTCACCTGGCGCGTTGCGGACATCACTTCCGACATGCTGACCGCCGAAACCGTGGTTTCGGGGCCGCTTCCGACCGGAAAAATTGCAATCGAAGCCCCGGCCGGAGCGGTGGTGTTCGCGCTGGTCCCGGCCGGCTGCATCGTGACCAAAGACGACGGGCTGGGCGGAAAAACCGC
>ENA-UEQM01000748-UEQM01000748.1-human-gut-metagenome-genome-assembly--contig:-NODE-748-length-17935-cov-225.277803_pt1 | contig 17935 bp, 18 predicted proteins | sample MGYA00242948_ERZ507948 | MGnify/ENA primary metagenome ERZ507948 (study PRJEB26167, sample SAMN06115440) | human gut metagenome | host: Homo sapiens | place: China:Hubei | collected 2015-07-28... | reverse complement strand
TTAAAGTTTTAGAAAAAACTATTCCAAACAAACAACATAGAAGCCTGCTCATACCTAGAGCAGGCTTTCTTCGTTTAACCCCCATAAAAACCACGAAAAAACTTTAATTCTACCCTTCTCTGCAAAAAAGTTGGCATTTTTTTGCGCTATCACAAATATTTTTTGTAATTTTGCCTTCAAATAGGAAAATTAATATAAAAAAGAAATATTATGCTTACACTTAAACTCATCAGTGAAGAAACTGAACGTGTAGTTAAAGGTCTCGAAAAGAAGCATTTTCCAAATGCTCGTGAGGCAGTAGAGAAAGTTTTGGAGTACGACAAGATTCGTCGCGAAGCTCAGCAGAAGTTGGATAACAACAAGCAGCAGGCTAATCAGTTTGCCAAGCAGATTGGTGCCCTGATGAAGGAAGGCAAGAAAGAGGAAGCTGAGAGCGCTAAGGCTCAGGTAGCTATGCTCAAGGCTGATGCCAAGGCTCTGGAAGAGATCATGGAGAAGGCTCAGAACGATATGACCAACCAGTTGCTCGAAATCCCTAACATTCCTTGCGAGCAGGTTCCTGAAGGTAAGGATGCTGCAGACAATGTAGTTGTAAAGGAAGGCGGCGAAAAGCCTAACCTCGGCGCAGACGCTCTCTGCCACTGGGATCTCCTGAAGAAGTACAACCTCGTTGACTTCGACCTCGGTGTGAAGATCACAGGCGCTGGTTTCCCTGTATATATCGGCAAGATGGCTCGCTTCCAGCGTGCTCTTGAGGCATTCTTCCTCGACGAGGCTCGCAAGAGCGGATATCTGGAGATTCAGCCTCCATACGTAGTTAACGAGGATTCTGGTCGCGGCACAGGTCAGTTGCCAGACAAGGAGGGTCAGATGTATCACGCTAATCTCGACAACCTCTTCCTCATCCCTACAGCCGAGGTTCCTGTAACCAACATCTTCCGTGATGTTATCCTCGATGAGAAGGATCTCCCTATCAAGCGCTGCGCTTACTCTGCCTGCTTCCGTCGTGAGGCTGGTAGCTATGGCAAGGACGTTCGTGGCTTGAACCGTCTGCACCAGTTCGATAAGGTAGAGATTGTACGCATCGACAAGCCAGGTCACTCATACGAGAGCCTGAACGAGATGCTCGACCACGTAGAGGGTCTCTTGAAGAAGCTGGAGTTGCCATACCACATCCTCCGTCTCTGCGGTGGTGATATGAGCTTCACCTCTTCTATCTGCTACGACTTCGAGACATGGAGTGCAGCACAGGGCCGCTGGCTGGAGGTTTCATCAGTATCTAACTTCGAGAGCTACCAGGCTAACCGTCTCCACTGCCGCTACCGCCATGCAGAGGACAAGAAGATTGAGCTTTGCCACACCTTGAACGGTTCTGCTCTCGCCTTGCCACGTATCGTAGCAACCATCCTGGAGAACAACCAGACTCCAGAGGGTATCCGCGTACCTAAGGTATTGGTTCCTTACTGCGGATTCGAGATGCTCGATGACAAGAACTTCGATTAATTCGATTCATTCGATAAAACATCGATTCATTCGATAAAATTAAAATAAAACATATTGTACGAGGATAACTTCGGCTACCCAAAAGGCGGCCGCAGTTATCCTTTTGCATTTTATATACCATGAACAAACATCAAGACAACTAATTAAGAAATAGAATCACAGATAGTATTCAACATAAAAAGTTAATAGCCCATGAACAAGATTATCAAGAAAATACAATACTCTGAAAAGGTATTCCGTTTCGATGTGGAAGCTCCACTCATCGCCAAGAGCCGCAAGGCTGGCAACTTCGTCATCATCCGTGTAGATAACAACAGCGAGCGCATGCCGCTGACCATCGCCGATGCCGACATCGAGAAAGGCACCATCACGCTGGTTGTACAGAAGGTAGGACTCTCCTCTACCAAGCTCTGCGCCCTGAATGAGGGCGATGAGATTCACGACGTGGTGGGACCACTCGGAAACCCTACCCACATCGAAAACTTCGGTACCGTGATCTGTGCCGGTGGTGGCGTAGGTGTAGCTCCCATGCTCCCTATCATCAAGGCACTCAAGGCAGCAGGCAACCGAGTGCTCAGCGTGATTGCTGGTAGAAGCAAGGACCTCGTCATCATGGAAGATGAAGTGCGTGCATCCAGCGACGAACTCATCATCATGACCGATGACGGAAGCTACGGCGAAAAAGGCGTAGTAACCGTGGGCATCGAAAAGCTCATCAACCAGGAACATATAGACAAGGTGTTCGCCATCGGTCCTCCTATCATGATGAAGTTCTGCTGCCTCTTAACCCAGAAATATAATCTCTCTACTGATGTATCGCTCAATACCATCATGGTAGATGGTACCGGTATGTGCGGAGCCTGCCGTCTCACCATCGGCGGCAAGACCAAGTTTGTCTGCATCGATGGTCCGGAGTTTGATGGCGCCCAGGTAGATTGGGATGAGATGTTCAAGCGTATGGGCACCTTCAAGGATGTAGAGCGCGAGGAAATGGAGCACTTCGAGGAGCATCTGGCTACAGTGGATGCAGGGAAGAAGAAGGAGACTACAGACATTACGATGGATGTGGAGCCTACCGATGCACCAATAGAAGAGCTGACAGACCGTAACGCGGAGTGGCGCAAGGAGTTACGTGCTTCGATGAAAGCAAAGGAGCGCACCGCTATCGAGCGCGTCAAGATGCCAGAGCTGGACCCAGTTTATCGTGCAACTACCCGCACCGAGGAAGTAAACATCGGTTTGACCAAGGAGATGGCTATGACAGAGGCAAAGCGCTGTCTCGACTGTCCGAAACCAACCTGTATGGAGGGCTGCCCAGTGAGCATCAACATTCCATCCTTCATCAAGAACATCGAGCGTGGACAGTTCCTTGCCGCAGCCAAGGTTCTGAAAAACACCTCTGCACTCCCAGCCGTTTGCGGTCGTGTTTGTCCTCAGGAGAAACAGTGCGAGAGCAAGTGCGTACATCTCAAGATGAACGAGCCAGCCGTAGCCATCGGCTACCTGGAGCGCTTTGCAGCCGACTACGAGCGTCAGAGTGGCAACATCTCTGTGCCTGAGTGCGATGAGGCAAACGGCATCAAGGTGGCGGTAGTTGGTTCAGGTCCTTCCGGCTTGAGCTTTGCTGGCGATATGGCGAAGAAGGGATTCGACGTCACCGTGTTCGAGGCTCTGCACGAGATAGGCGGTGTATTGAAATATGGTATTCCAGAGTTCCGATTGCCAAATGCCATCGTGGATGTGGAGATAGAGAATCTCCAGAAGATGGGTGTGAAGTTCATTACCGACTGCATCGTGGGCAAGACTATCTCCGTGAAGAATTTGGAAGAACAGGGATTCAAGGGATTCTTCGTTGGCTCGGGAGCAGGACTTCCTAACTTCATGAATATCCCTGGCGAGAACGCCTTGAACATCATGTCATCCAACGAGTATCTTACCCGTGTGAACCTGATGGATGCAGCCAACCCTCATACCGACACCCCTATCAACCTGGGTAAGAAGGTGGTGGTAGTAGGTGGTGGAAACACTGCAATGGATAGCTGCCGCACCGCAAAACGTCTGGGAGCCGAGGTAACATTGGTTTATCGCCGTTCGGAGGCAGAGATGCCAGCCCGACTTGAGGAGGTGAAGCATGCCAAGGAAGAAGGCATCAACTTCATGACCTTACATAATCCAAAGGAATATGAGGCGGATGAGAAGGGCGCAGTAAAGGCTGTGGTCTTGGATGTGATGCAGCTCGGTGAGCCAGATGCCAGCGGCCGTCGCCGTCCGGAAGCTACAGGCGAGACCATCACATTGGAGTGCGACCAGGTAATCGTAGCAGTTGGTGTAAGCCCTAATCCTCTCGTTCCTCAGAGCATCGAGGGATTGGAACTCGGCAGAAAGAATACGATTGCCGTAAATGACCAGATGCAGAGTTCTATTGAGGAAATCTACGCTGGCGGCGACATCGTAAGAGGTGGCGCTACCGTGATTCTTGCCATGGGAGATGGTAGAAAGGCTGCGCTCAATATGAGTGAGAAGCTTTTGCAGAAATAGAATAAAAAAAAACAGAACTTTCGCATGTGCGAAAGTTCTGTTTTTTATACTATAGATTGAATCTCAAACCGAACTGGAGATTGAAATTCAACTTTTTATCCTTGAAGGTATTTTCCACATGGCTTCCGTTATCGAAATAATATTTAGCACCCGGTTCGATATACAGACCCACCTTTGGCGTGATGTCATACTGCGCACCGAGCGAAGCCTTTCCAGAGAACTGCACCCTGTCTCGCTTGGCATTCTCTTTCTTTACTCCCTCTTCTTCGGTATCATTCTTCACATTGTAATCAGCCTCAGCACCAGCCATCACGTAAGCATGGAAGCCTCCACTCTGCCAGAATTCATAATTCAATCCCACCGGAATACCCACATAATGAAGCACCTGATGAACATTGTAGTTACTACTTGGTGCGTATGGATAAAAATCAGAAGAAGTGCGTGTATATACCAAACCCGTACTCAAAGACAGACGAGGTGCAATGCCAAAGGCTACCTGCAAACCTACGGAAACCGGAGCATGATGCTTGGCATTCCCCTGTTGGCTTCTTTGAATCGCCTTATAGGATGCCAAGAGATATTCTTCTCCATATATGCCTCCAGCCGTTGGATCAGGGATCACTCCCGGCATCGGTTCTGCCATCGTTCCATAGCTAAAATCATTATAGCCTCCAGACGCATCTGAATTAACCCCTCCCAGACTTGGCGTCAGGTTTTCGGCATAGAGTTGCATCGACCAGCCAGAAACCTCCTCATTTTTTTCAAAATGATAAGATTGAGAAGCATACGCTGCCGCATGATGATCGGTAGAGCGGGTTAAGGCCTTATAATCGGAAGACTTATCGGTAGCCTTATCCTCAGATACTGGTTCTGCCGGCTCAGGGTCCTCGGCAAGCAAAGAGATTTCATTCTCAGATTCTTTCTCAAGAACATTACCCATCTTGCTTTGGGATGCAGCGGATTGCAAATCCGCTGAAACAACGAGGGATGGAGCTGGCTGGGATGCAGTGGATTGCAAATCCGCTGAAACAACGTGGGATGAAGCTGGTTGAGATGCAGCGGATTGCAAATCCGCTGAAACAACGTGGGATGAAGCTGGCTGGGATGCAGCGGATTGCAAATCCGCTGAAACTGCAGGAGAAGAAAGAGATGCCAATTGCAGATTACCCTTTTCTACATCCTCCTGGTGCAGATAAACATAGCTTCCTCCTATTCCCAATAAAGCCACAGCTGCTGCTGCCGCAGACCATCGCTTGAAATAGACTATCCTGGCATCCTTTTTAGCCTCTGAACTGTCGTGTAAAATCCTGGCATTCTTTTTAGCCTCTGAACCAACGTGCAAATCTGCAGATTCTGAGCTTTCTGAAGCTATCGTCTGTAGATTCGACGAACCTAATTCTATATTTTTCTGAGCAAGCGATTGTTCAATGCCTGCCCACAAGTCGTGGCTGACAGACTCCTGATAGCCTGCCAACTGGTCTTGAAGTTTGCTTGTCCAATCTTGATTACTCATATTCTTTCTCGTTTATATTATTTAGATATTCATTTATTTTCTTTGCCAGAAACTTCTTGGCTCTTAGATATTGCGAGGCAGAGGTACTCTCCTTGATGCCCAGCAGATCAGCAATCTCCTTATGGCTTCTTTGCTCAAACACAAACATGTTCAGAACCAGTCGATAGCCCTCGGGCAATTCACCGATCATCTTCGTCAATACGGCAGGCGGCACCCGTTCCACCTCCGGTTCGTCGTCACTCACATCTTCCGGAACTTCATCCACGAAAGTAATGCGACTCTGCTTTCTAGTAAAGCTAATGGCCTCATTTGCCACAATCCGAAGAAACCACGCCTTCAGCGAACCTTCTCCCCTGTACTCGAAGTTGGCAATACCAGAGAAAAGTTTCACAAAACTATCCTGCACCACATCCTCCGCATCATCACGTAAAGGGACATACCTCAGCGCTACCGCCATGGCATATCCTACGTAGCGGTCGTAGAGCCGGTGCATCGCCGCCCGACTGCCGCCTTTGATGTCGTGCAAAAGTAGTTTTTCAGATTCCAATTTTCTCTATCTTTTATATATTAAACGAATATCAACACAAAACCTTGCACCAAAAAACAAACTTTTTTTGATGCAAGGTTGTTTTTATACCGAGATAACCATTCCTTCATTGGTGAGATAGCTTTCCTCGAAAAACTCTTTGGCTTCTTTCAGCAGAACCGTCTCATCATTATATCTCGCACTATAATGTCCCAGGAGCAACTTGCCTACCCCGGCAGCCTTTGCCACCATCGCAGCCTGCTTCGCCGTACTATGGTTGTAGATCTTAGCCCGGTCTTCCTGCTCCGAAGTATAAGTACTTTCGTGATAAAGCACCGTAACCCCCTTCACCTTCTCCCAGAGATTCGGAATATATCGGGTATCACTCATATAGGCATAACTGCGGGGCGTGTCGGCAGGTGTCACCAGACGGGCATTCGGAATCACCTCGCCATCCTCGTTGGTCCAGTCAGCCCCATTCTTGATGTTGTTGATCTGACTGATTGGGATGCCGTAGTAATCTATCATATCCCTCTTGATATGAGGCAGCGTAGGCTTCTCTCTGAAGATATAGCCGCAGCATGGCAGACGATGCTTCAGAGGCACCGTCTCCACCGACAGAGAATGATCTTCGTAGATAATCTGCTGCTTCTCCGTATCCACCGGAATCATCTCCATCTCATACTCCATCGTCTGCATAAAGAAGTCAACCTGTTGTTTAAACAGAGGAGCATAATCCTTTGGAGCATAGACTCTTAACTTAGATGTACGTCCGAGCATTCCGAGCGTAGAAAGCAAGCCCATCAAACCAAAGCAATGATCACCATGCATGTGGGTGATGAAGATGGCATTGAGCTTGGAGAAATGGATATGAGAGCGACGGAACTGCATCTGTGCACCCTCGCCACAATCTATCATATAGCACTTTCCCCGCATCTCTATGAGCTGCGAGGAAGCATTGTGTTTCAGGGTTGGCAGCGCACTGCCACACCCCAGTATATGTATCTTAAATGGTTCCAACTTAATCTAAAATTTAGAATGACAATTTACTCCTGGCGCTTGAAGACATAGATGCCCTGGGTATTCTCCAGCATCAAGCTGTCAGAGCCCAGTTTGTCGATGGCAAAGGTATCCTTGTTGAGCAGGAGCTTTCCGTTCAGGATTTTCCAAGAAGTCCAAGGATTGGTCTCAGCCTTCACATTGTTTTTTACCTCTCCACCTTCCAGCAAGTCGAAGTTCTTGTCAAGTGAAGTCCACTTGCCCAGGAGTGAAGTAAGATTGATGATTTTCTGTGCCATCATCTCTCCATCCTGTGCCTTGTAACCGACAAGAGCGATGCGGTCGCCTGCCAGCAAACCACCCAGCACGATGTCTGGCTGTTCATCATCGATGAAGACAGAGAGCGTATCTCCCTCATCAGAAATCAGCTCCAGATTGTGCATGGATGTTCCCTCACCACATACACCGTAGATGGTTGAATCATCGGCAACTTCCTCCAGATCGAGGGAATCTGTAGTACTGATTACCTGTGCGGTTTTCTTATCCTTGCAGCTATTGGCAGCAAAGAGTACCACCAAAGCCATCATCATATAAACTAATCTTTTCATAATCCTTATAGTTTTTGTTGTTATAAAAACGTTTTATCTTGTTTATCATGAAGCTCCTCCTATTGAAGCTTACGATTCTTTCAGAAGTCTTTCCTGTTTCTTGGCTTCATCCCACAGTTTATCCATCTCCTCCAAACTCATGTCTTTCAGATTCTTACCCTGTTTGAGCGAATGATCTTCTACATAGTTGAAACGGCGGATAAACTTCTGGTTTGTCTTCTCCAGCGCATTATCCGGATTGAGCTTATAGAGACGGGCAGCATTGATCACGGAGAAGAGGAAATCGCCGAGTTCCTGGGTAGAGTTTTCCTTATCTCCCTTGGCAAGTTCAGCCTTGAGTTCTTCCAGTTCTTCGTGTACCTTATCCCATACATCCTCCTTCTCCTTCCAGTCGAAGCCCACGTTTCGTGCCTTGTCCTGAATGCGATAGGCCTTGATAAGGGATGGCAGGGAATTAGGCACACCGCTCAGAACCCGTTCGTTGCCATCTTTCTCCTGCTGCTTGATCTGCTCCCAGGTTTTCTCTACCGAGGAAGCATTCTTGGGTTTGCTGGCACCAAGAGCCAGGGTTTCTTCCGTATTGGCAGTTTCTGCCTTCCCGGTTTCGGCCTCAGCCTTCCCGGCATCCGCTTCTTCAAACTCCTTATATACCACCTGTCCTTCGTCGTTGATATACATATCAGGATTCGAAACAGTCCAGTTACCTTCCTCCTTCCAGTTGATGAAAGGATGGCGGAACATCAGTTTGTCAGCTTCCTGATTGCAGACATCGCAGATATCGAACTCGCCGTCTTCTCTGCCGATGATGCTATAGAACATCACGTGCTCCAGCACATCGCCCAGCTCCTTCTTGATATCCTTGTAATCGCGCTTCATCAAGGCGTCACAAAGTTCGAAAGTCTCCTCGATGGTATTCGGACGAAGACTCTCGAATGTCTGCTTCTTATCCCATGGACACTGCAGGCGCAAACGGTCCTGTACATCCAGCAAGCGGCTGAACGCCGCCATTTTCTCTTCTTTCGTATGCATGATTGTAACCTAACATTAAAGATTATCTTTCCATTTCTTCCCGGCTTTCGTGTTGAGGAAAATGACAAAAGACAATGCAAACACAAACATCATTACATTAAAAAACAAATATGCTTCCATAACCATTACTTTTTATACTTCAACAAATCATTGGCACCAAATGCAAGTAAGAACCCACATATTGAACCAACAAAAAAACACACGATATTAAGCAAACCGAAATCACCTCCAATTATCAGAGGCGACAATCCTCCCACAGCAACGCTGCCAAACATCAGCTTCGCCATATCATAGAGAAAACCGGCTAGCAGTTTTCTTCTATCTTGCTCTGAAACTTCTTTTACTGCATTACTAACCATCGTTTTGTGCAAAAATTAATAATTTTGATGCAAAGATAGCATTTTTCGCTCAAAAATTCGTATCTTTGCACCGTTTTTTAAGGAAAAAGAAAGAAAAAGAATAAAAATTAGATAGAAACAATGGAATTAGCAAGTAAATACGATCCACAAGCAGTGGAAAGTAAATGGTATCAGTACTGGCTCGACAACAAGCTTTTCAGCTCTAAGCCAGATGGTCGTGAACCTTATACGGTGGTAATCCCTCCACCAAACGTAACGGGTGTGCTCCACATGGGACACATGCTCAACAATACGATCCAGGATATTCTCGTTCGCCGTGCACGCATGGAGGGCAAGAACGCTTGCTGGGTACCAGGTACCGACCACGCCAGTATCGCTACCGAGGCTAAGGTGGTTAACCGCCTCGCTCAGCAGGGTATCAAGAAGACCGACCTTACTCGCGAAGAGTTCCTCAAGCACGCTTGGGACTGGACTCACGAGCACGGCGGCATCATCCTCAAGCAGCTCCGCAAGCTCGGTGCCAGCTGCGACTGGGACCGCACTGCTTTCACCATGGACGAAACCCGCTCTCGTGCCGTCATCCACGTATTCTGCGACCTCTACAAGAAGGGTCTCATCTATCGTGGCGTGCGCATGGTTAACTGGGACCCTCAGGCTCAGACTGCACTCTCTGACGAGGAGGTTATCTACAAGGACGAGCACTCTAAGCTCTACCACTTGAAGTATTATGTAGTAGAGCAGGACTGCCAGCAGGTGGACGAGGAGAACGTGATGCACAAGGATGAGAAGGGATACTATGCAGTGGTAGCAACAACCCGTCCGGAGACCATCATGGGCGACTCTGCCATGTGTATCAACCCTGAGGATAAGAAGAATACCTGGTTGAAGGGCAAGCACGTGATTGTACCTCTCGTAAACCGCGAGATTCCTGTCATCGAGGATTCATACGTAGATATCGAGTTCGGTACCGGATGCTTGAAGGTAACTCCAGCTCACGATATCAACGACCACGCCCTCGGTTTGAAGCACGGTTTGGAAACCATCGACATCTTCAACGACAACGGTACCATCAGCGAGGCAGCAGGTCTCTATGTAGGTATGGACCGCATGGACGTGCGCAAGCAGATTTCCATCGACCTTCAGAACGCCGGACTGATGGAGAAGGTTGAGGACTATAATAATAAGGTGGGCTTCTCTGAGCGTACCAATGTGCCTATCGAGCCAAAGCTCTCTACACAGTGGTTCCTCAAGATGCAGCACTTTGCTGACATCGCCCTCCCTCCTGTAATGGACGACGACATCGAGTTCTATCCTAAGAAGTACAAGAACACCTATCGCCACTGGTTGGAGAACATCAAGGACTGGTGTATCAGCCGTCAGCTCTGGTGGGGTCACCGCATCCCAGCCTACTACTTCGACAATGCCGGCAAGAAGGATTTCGTGGTAGCTGAGACTGCTGAGGAGGCGCTGAAGCTCGCTCAGGAGAAGAACGCCAATATCAAGGCTGAGGATCTTGAGCAGGAGAGCGACTGCCTCGACACCTGGTTCTCTTCATGGTTGTGGCCTATCTCTCTGTTTGATGGCATCGAGCATCCAGACAACGAGGAGATCAACTACTACTACCCTACTTCCGACCTCGTAACAGGTCCGGACATCATCTTCTTCTGGGTAGCACGTATGATCATGGCTGGCTACGAGTATCGTGGCAAGATGCCATTCAAGCACGTATATTTCACAGGTATCGTTCGCGATAAGCTGGGTCGCAAGATGAGCAAGAGTCTCGGTAACTCACCAGACCCATTGGATCTGATTGACAAGTTTGGTGCCGACGGTGTCCGTATGGGTATGATGCTCAGCGCTCCAGCCGGCAACGACATCCTCTTCGACGAGAGCCTTTGCGAGCAGGGACGTAACTTCAACAATAAGATCTGGAATGCCTTCCGCCTCGTAAAGGGTTGGGAGACTGCGGATATCGAGCAGCCTAAGAGTGCAGAAATCGCCGTGAAGTGGTTTGACGCCAAGCTCAAGGAGGTGAACGAGGAGATGCAGAAGCAGTTTAAGGACTACCGTATCTCTGAGGCATTGATGACTGTATATAAGCTGTTCTGGGATGAGTTCTCATCCTGGTACCTGGAGATGGTGAAGCCAGCTTACGGTCAGCCTATCGACCAGAAGAGCTACGACGCTACCCTCCGCTTCTTCGATGCCCTCCTGAAGATGTTGCATCCATTCATGCCATTCATCACCGAGGAGTTGTGGCAGCACATCTACGACCGCAAGGATGGCGAGAGCATCATGCGCGAGAAGCTGGAGATTCCTGCACCTACAGCCGAGGAGCAGAAGTTGGCAGCAGATATCGAGGCTGTGAAGCAGATTATCGCAGGCGTTCGTACCGTGCGCAACCAGAAGAACATTGCCCAGAAGGAGCAGTTGTCTCTGCAGGTAGTAGGCAAGAACGATTTCGAGGCATACAACGACGTAACTCTGAAGATGGCCAACCTCGACAAGATTGAGGTCATCGCCGAGAAGAGTGCCGATGCATCCAGCTTTATGGTAGGCACCGACGAGTTTGCCGTACCATTGGGCGACCTCATCGACGTGGCAGCCGAGATTGAGAAGGCAGAGGCTCAGCTCAAGCACCTGGAGGGCTTCCTGATGGGTGTACGCAAGAAGCTCAGCAATGAGAACTTCGTAGCTCATGCTCCTGAGAAGGTAGTAGCCCTGGAGCGCAAGAAGGAGAGCGACTCTGTAGAGAAGATTGCTGCCCTGAAGGCTACCATCGAGGAGCTGAAGAAGAAGTAACAGATTCTTTTTATATATGTTGAATGTTGAGTGTAGAATGATGAATGTGGAATCAGACGGACTAATTCGTCAGCCATTCTGCAACTCAACATTCAGCATTCAACATTCAACTTTTTTATTATGATCAAGAAGCTTTTCACCTTATTTATATGTATGTTTTCGTTCGCCATGACTTTCACCAGTTGTAGCGACGAGGCTTTTGATGTGGATAGCGTCAACAAGCAGACCATCCTGGTATATTATCCATGGACAGGCAGTAACACCAGTTCGGGGTTGAAGCAATACCTTGCCAACAACATCGACAGCATCTGCCAGGGTATCGTAGCCAAGAAAGGACTTAGTGACTCACGTGTGATGGTATTTTTCAGCGAGAAATACAATAAGAGCACACTCTACGATCTGCAGTACGATGCCGCCAGCAAGACGGTGAACCGTGTGCCCGTAAAGACCTACGAGGACAACAGCTATTGCACGGCAGAGGGATTCGCCAACCTTCTCAATGAGGTGAAGCAAAATGCCGAGGCACTCAACTATGCCCTCATCATCGGAGTACATGGTTCCGGATGGACCTATGCAGAAGATTGGGTGAATTATCCGAACTATGCCCGTCCTGGCTTCGGAAGCACTGCCACAACCGGCAAGCCATCCAGTACATTCAGCGGCATACAGTTTGGCAGCGACCCAGACCATCCAGTCACCCGCTTCTTTGGAAGTGTAAATTCCAAGAGTTATGCCATGGACCTCCCAACCCTGGCAGAAGGAATCAGACAGAGCGGAATGAAGATGCAATACATTCTCTTCGATGCCTGCTATATGGGAAATGTGGAGACAGCCTACGAACTGAAGGATGTCACCAACTATCTCATCAGTTCGAGCAGCGAGGTGATGGCTATAGGCTTTCCATACCGAAGCATCTGGAGCATGCTCAATTCCGCAACGCCAAACTATTCCGGCATCGTAAACGGCATTGTCAACTTCTACAAATCCAGCGACGTACCTTATTGCAACATGGCAGCCATCGACTGTCGCGAGATGGATAACCTGGCTAGCGTCATGAAGGAAATCAACAGCCAATATACGCTCGATTCCTCCATTCCTCTAGAAACGATCCAACCTCTCGGCGGCTTCACTCCTAACCTGTTCTATGACATGTCGGTATATGTAGATAGCCTCAAGCCAAGCGGTTACCTGAAAGATCAGTTTGCCGCCCAGATGCAGAAAACCATCAAGGCTGCTGCGCATACCGATGAGGCATTTACCATGCTGAAGGACCCGTATAGAGGAACCACCTTCCAGGTGAAGAGCTATTGCGGCCTTTCCATCTCCGACCCGAGCCAGCACAGTGTAGCTCTGAAGGGAAGAGAGAAGACAGGATGGTGGAAGGCAACACACTAATAAAGTTGAATGTTCACATTTAAAAATTAAAAGGACAAAGATGGAATTTTTTATAATCGATCATAATGGACAGCAGGCTGGTCCTTTCAGTTTCGACCAACTCGTACAGAAGGGCATCAGTCCCGAAACACTGGTGTGGAAGCAGGGTATGGCAGATTGGACTCCTGCCTGGAAGGTAGAGGAACTGAAAGCTGTACTGGAAGCAATAAGAGCCAACCAGCAGCAGGCTCAGCAGCAGGATTATCAGAAAGCCCAGCAGGAAGCCTATCAGCAGGGATTCCAGCAGGGAGCAGCAATGAATTCGAATTTCCAGCAGCAGCCTAATAAGAAGACGAGCCATTTCGCTATGAAGATAGTGATAGGTCTCATCATTTTCATCCTTGCCATATTTGCCATAACCAATCCGAGCGCAGATGCTCATAAGGAGAAGGTTCGCACGGAGGCAAGCAAGGCAGTAGAAAAGGCGGTAGGATCTACCGACAACAATTTCTTCTCTCAGGCACTCCGCTCTGTAGCCAAGATGATGGCTGGCAGCATGATGGACGAAGCGATGAACCAGCTTTTCGAATACCACAACTATATCGTTTGCTCTACGGGTTCTGTGGAGTTCAACGGCAAGCCGCATACCGTGAGTTTCGGTATCCTCGGCAACGTCTATACGATGAATGCCGACGATATGGTGAAAGCACTGGAATCAGCCGATAATCTCCATATCGAGGAGTCAGAATCAAATGTATCCTCTGACACTCCCAATATGGATGGATCAGATTCAGAAGCCAATGTCAATGAGGACCAGGCTGACAGCGATGAAGGCAGCCTCAGCACAAAAATGCAGAAGAAACTGGAAGAGAAAGCCAATCAGGCTTTCGATAAGGCAGCGGATAAAGTGAGCAAGAAGGTAGAAGAGAAAATCAACCAGAAGCTCGAAGAGACCACCGATTCTTCCAGCATCGAAAAGATTATCGATAAGATCCTGGAGTTATTTTAACGGCATATAATACAAATCTCCCTATAAGCAGGCGACATACGTCAGGCTTATAGGGAGATTTTTTGGTTAAAATAGCCTATCAATAGCTGCACAGATATCAGGCTACTTCCAGAAAATCGGGAGAGCGGGATATCTTGACCACCACTGCGTGATGACGCACAAACTGCATGCGAATGCGGGCAATGAGAAGATCATAGCACGCCTCGCTATGAATGAGGAAACCCAGATGGAGACACTCTCCTACGATGATGCAGTGGTTGCGCCAACCGTGAATGCCATTACCCCTGGAGAAGGACACACGGGAATCAACACGGGAGTCAACCCCAGAATCAGCATCCGCCAGTCTTATATAATAAGGTAATGCCAGCTTGCTGTTGCGCTGCAGGGCATACTCTCCTTCCGGCAGACAATGCACATCCTCCTCCAACGTATCACAAACATGCTGACCATCAATCAGCAATCTACCACTTACGGCATGATGATAACTGCCAAAACGTTCTATAACTATTTCCATAAACTTTTGATTTTTCCAAACTGTTATTTTTTAAACCTTGCCCCCATCCCCATCTTCTCTCCATATCCGTGTAAATAATATTCAAGGAAGAGAGAATCAGGCAAAAACGCCCGAAAAATGGGGAAAAAAGAGATTGAGAATTTTCCCTTAAGGGTTTTTATTTTTTTCCTTAAGGGTTTTTAATTTTTTCCTTAAGGAAAACGACAGCATCTCTTAAGAGATTTTTCCGCCACGCTTAACTTGTAAAGTTATTTATTACTATCCATGCTATACTCCAACTCCATCCGGCTCTCCGAGATAGTAAAAGATATAATCTACCATCTTGGGCGTGAAACTATGCAGCGAAGGTTTATAACCCAATTCCTGCAGTTTGACATAGAGCGGAGTGCAGCGCTTCACCCAATCCATAAACTCATCTCTCGCAGCATGCCCCTTGGAACGGCTGTGAGGACAGTAGAGGTGAGCAAGCTCCTGCTTGCTCATCACTCTACGTTCTACGAAATGTTGCTTGGTAACATTCATCTAGTTTTAATTTTTAGTTAGTAATCTATTCTTCTGCGAAGATACAAAAAAATCGGATAGGGTGTTTCATCTGATTACAAAATTTAATATTTACAATTCAGATGTAACAAGGGCTGCAGCGTGGTGGCATCAAAGCAGGGACACACCTTCTGCACTCCAGGCAAGTCACGATGCCCCAGGATGGTGCGGATGCCGGGGAACTGTATCTTCAGCTGCACGATCAGTTTCTCCATCGCCTTCTTCTGCTCCCCGGTACGGGTATCCGCCACATAGCCGTTCTCATCCAGTCCGCCCTCATAGCAGATACCGATGGAATGTGCATTCCAGCCACGGGCATGGGCACCCATGCGCTCCAGCGGACGGGTGGCATGTACCTTGCCGTCACGGCTGATGAAGAAATGATAACCGATGTAACGCCAGTGGTTCACCTCCACGTGGTCGTGGTAAAGCTGATGCACGGTGTAAGGGTGGTTGCAGCGGGTTGCGCTGCAGTGTACCACAATCATTGTAATTTCTCTAGTCATAAGCTGATGTTTTTAATGTTTCAACACAGCAAAGATAAGACATTCTCCTAACTCCAACTGGCGATAGCCGTCGATTTCCGGCGAATTTCCGCCTACCCCGGAATGCTTTATATTTAGTTAACTAGTTACCTCTCGTGGGAGAAATGTCTAGATAGTTACTTCTCGTAGGCAAACTTGCCAAAGGGTTACATCTCATCAGAGGAAACCGTTACATCTCGTGGAATACCGCTTTCTGCTAGTTACCTCTCATTACAGCAGCATTTTTCATCAGCTTGATTATCTGATAGTTACGTCACAAAACAGCCTCACAAGAAATATGATCATATGATATATAAGAAATAAACAAGAAAAATGGTCATGATGGGTTCTCAAAGTTTTTTTCTCTTTTTTCTAAAAAAACTTGTAAAATACTTGTTAGTTTCAGAAAATTTATATATCTTTGCAGCGCTCTTTCAGTAGAAATACCGGAGGAGCAGACATACGGCATCCTATTGGCAGGATGCCCAAGCATGATAAATGCTGAGTTTACATCTCAAAATCCCTTGTAAGGTGCGGAGTTAAATCCTTGCATGGGGTACTCAATTGTAAATTCAGGCTAGATTTTTCGTGCGCATTCTCTATGAATGAATCATACGGGGGTGCGACATGGGAAAATTCTGGTCTGATGTGAAAATTGAGTTAAGGACCAGAAAAAAAACTCCGAAATATTTTTGGTCCATTTGAGATTTCGCATCCCCCAGAATTCTTTTCATTGCCACCCCCATTTTATAACTTTATAAAACAAACGAGCAATGAACAAGAACCTAAAATTCAACGTAGCCGAAGCCACAGAGCTTGGCACTCATTGCGCCCTGCATCACAGCTACAGCCCGCAAGAACAGAAGTACATCTTCAGACTTGACGTGTACAATCAGAAACAGATCAAAATGGCTATCAGCCAGAACGCACACCACGGACAACTGGACCTCAATGGTTTTGAGCACCTTGAAAACAATTTACGTTTCGAGGTACCCTACAGAGCTTTGGAAGCTACCAAATCTCATTACAACAATCTGGAGACTGCCCTTATCGACATAGGCAAAAAGCCGGTCTATATCCCTTACACCGTCGCTGATTCTGGCAATCCTGGAACAAACCACTTGTGCTACAAGCAGTTCGACTACCTCTACCACTTCGTTGACTACACCAAGAAGGGTCAGGAGAAGAGAGCCATCCTGGAGATGCCGATTCCCGTGGCTCAGTATTACTTCGCCCTAGACCTGGGCTACTTCAAGGTTTCGCCGCAGCTTTACGAGTCATTCCATCACCAGTCTTCCCGCTGCCTTTATCTCCTGACAGAGAGCCGACTGAAGAAGGGCTACACCAAGTTTACGCCTCCCGAGATCCTTGCGCTCCTCACCAGCCACACCCAATATCGCGGCACGGGGAATCTGGAATATACCCAGCTTTCTACCGCCGAAGAAGAGATCAGAAATGCCTACAAGCTGAACCGTCTCGACTATATCGTGATACACACGCTAGAGACTACCCGTAACCAGGTAGTAGGCAAATACGGCTGCTTGGTCATCTTCGGCCTCAAGTACCGCAACGATGACCCAGATATGCTGAGCGATGAAGACAGAACAAAGCTGGCAATGAAGAAACTAAACTTTAGAAAGCTACTCACCTCTTCCTACTGGAACGTGAGCCACAAGGTGGCAGAGGAGTTGAGCGATCGCCTCACCCTGTCAGACCTGGATGCCGTGAACCAGTGCTTTCTGGCAGCCTATGCGGCGAAGAGAAAGCACGAGATCAAGAATCCCGCAGGGTATATCGTGTCCAGCCTGGATAAGGTTCTGAGGAAGAATCAGCCAGGCAGCTCTTCAAAGCCATAACCACTAACGGCATATAAACAGCAATCCCCCCATCCTACTTTCTCAAGCCGGATGGGGTTTGCTTATGTAATAGAGAGATTTATGAATGTCTATCAGCCAGTTTTCTCACTTTTTATTTGGTCGTTTCAGGAAAAAAGCGTAATTTTGCAGTGAAACAAATTATGGAATTAAATGAATGGCGTATGAAACAGGTAGAAGAAAGATACATCAGCTTGCTGACCGACTTCGGCTTCAAGCGAAT
>ENA-UEQM01000746-UEQM01000746.1-human-gut-metagenome-genome-assembly--contig:-NODE-746-length-17957-cov-61.730872_pt1 | contig 17957 bp, 21 predicted proteins | sample MGYA00242948_ERZ507948 | MGnify/ENA primary metagenome ERZ507948 (study PRJEB26167, sample SAMN06115440) | human gut metagenome | host: Homo sapiens | place: China:Hubei | collected 2015-07-28... | reverse complement strand
CACGCCCACATCCCCGTGGTGCTCATCACCGCCTTTGCCGACGTGCAGCTAGCCATCAAGGGATTGAAAAGCGGAGCCGCCGATTTCGTCACCAAGCCCTGGGATAATGACGAACTGATAAGGGTGCTCAAGGATGCCATCGACAACAACACGGAAGTGGCAACCTTGGAAAATTTCGAGAACGATTACATCCGGAAGGTCGTGGATAAATGCCACGGCAACATCTCGCGTGCAGCCGAAATGCTCGGCATCACTCGCCAAACGCTTTATGCCAAGCTCAAGCGATAATTCTTTATTACAATCATTCATGATTATAAACATCTGATATGAACACCATTTTCCACATATATATAATAGGTATCATACTCCTCGTCATAGGAGGTATCATCTATCTCTTCTTGCGTCACCAGCGCAACCTGAAGAGCCGTGCCTTCTTGATGCAAGAGGCTATTCGCAATGGCGATTACTCCTTCCGCCTATCCACCAAGGGATTACTCTTTGGAGAACGAGCCTTGCAGCAAGCCCTCAACGACATGGAGAACGACATCGGCAGACTGGTGGCGCAGCATGAGGTGGAATCTTGGCAAAGGCTAACCCGTGTGCTCACCCATGAGATTATGAATGCCACCGCCCCCATCTCCAGCATCTGCCAAGCCTATCTTAGCAATCCCGACATCCAAGGTTCGTCCTATGAGGAAGGCATCCGAGCCATTCGAGATACCAGCAAATCGCTCACCAGTTTTGTGGACAGCTACCGCAAGCTCACCCAGCTACAAAATCCTGTCATCGAGAACATTCCACTCAAGGATTTCGTGGAAGGCATCAAGCCGCTCTATCCTCAGATAGAATGGCACATCCATATCCCCGAAGATGCCACCTGGTCTGCCGACAAGAACATGCTGCGCCAGGTATTTATCAATCTGACCAAGAATGCCATCGAGGCTCACGCCTCAGCCATCGATATTCGAAGCTTCCACAAACATCCAGAGAGCATCGAGAGTTCACAATTCTCAGGCATCTATTTCAGCAACAATGGCGACCCCATCCCTGCCGATGTGGCAAAGGAGATGTTCATCCCCTTCTTCTCCACCAAGCCATCAGGTTCGGGCATCGGCCTCTCCATCTCCCGCCAGATGCTGATGATGCAATCCATCAATCTCTCCCTTGCCGAGCACAATGTGGCAGGCTATCATGTAACATTCCGGATGGAATGAAATATATGATAAAGAAGATGAAACAAAAACTTTTGGTGGTTTCAAGGCTTTTATGTACTTTTGCAAGCGAAACTTACAAAATAAAATAATAACATACAATATGAAGAATCTAAAAACAATTATCTTTACCGCTTGCGCCCTGTTCTCACTCGGCGCAGCAGCCTCAACCGAGCATACCACCGTGCAGGGCGACCATGGCAAACTCGATGTAGTCATCCAGCGTCCAGACAATGATGCAGCCAATGACAACGGAAGCCAAGCAAATGCCAAAGCGAAGGCAGGCAAGAAGACTCCGCTCCTCGTGCTCTGCCATGGATTTGGCGGCAATAAGGAGGGAAAACTCTTCGACTGCCTCGTAGACAGCCTCAACAAGAAAGGCATTGCCGTGATCAGATTCGACTTCAATGGCCATGGCAAGAGCGAGGGAAAATTTGAGGATATGACCGTACTGAATGAGATAGAAGATGCCAAGTGCATCTTGCGCTATGCCTCCTCGCTGCCTTGGGTGAGCAAGATTGCGATGGGCGGCCACTCACAAGGTGGCGTGGTTACAGCCATGACCAGCGGACAGCTAGTCGCACAAGCTGACAAGGATATCAAGAAGATACAAGCCGTGGTGCTCCTTGCCCCTGCCGCCGTGCTCCGTGACGATGCCCTGCGTGGCAATACATTCGGCAAGATGTACGACCCCAAGAATCCTCCAGCCAAGATAGAGATGTGGGACGGCAAGGCCCTGGGTGGCAACTATATCCGCACAGCCACCACTCTGCCTATCTACGAGACGGCCAAGAACTACCACGGAGCCGAGTGCATCCTGCATGGCGATGCCGACCGAGTAGTGCCTTACACCTATGGTCAGCGTTTCCACTATCTAAACAAGAAGAGCGAATGGCACTTGATGACCGATGCCGACCACGGATTCGGCGGTCAGGAAGAGCAAGCCGCTCATATCGCCAGCGATTTCTTGGCTAAAGTTTTGAAGTAAAACATCCATTTACCAGCAATAGCATAAAAGTCCTTAACATATAGTACAATCCACTATATGTTGAGGGCTTTTTATTTTTTTAGCAAAATAATTATGGCTATTTGTGGATAATTGTTTATTTTTGCATTGTCATTACGACAAAAGCATTATTAGATAAATTGTAAAACAGCATTAAGTAAGTTATAACAGAAAATATAAAATAATACATTAAACTTTACAACAAAGCGAATGATGACAATAGAAGAATACAGAGCGGCCATCTTACAATGCCTGCTCGATGCAAAGAATGAGGACGGCACTCCTGCCATCACTCCTAAGGAAGCCCAAGAGGCACTCAACGGTTTTACCGATGACGAACTGCAGGATGGAATCCTTTGGAATTCACCAGAAGACGTGGCTGACATCATCCTCGAAGGTTAAGAGATACCAAGCAAGAGCCTACGCAGATGAGATATTTTTATGTATTGTGCAAAGAAACAAGTCGTTTTCTTTGCACAATCCAATTATTATTTGTAATTTTGTAGCCGCTTAGACAAAAAGGGGATGCAAATGACCCTTGAGCGGGCATAAAGAAAAGATATTTACCGGTAAAAATAGATATTTAAATAATGAAGATAGAAAACGAAATCATCAGCTCAGTCATCGCGGCGGTGAAGGAGCTTTATGGTCAGGACGTACCAGAAAAGATGGTAGCCCTGCAGAAGACCAAGAGTAATTTCGAAGGTAACCTTACCCTCGTCGTATTCCCATTCCTCAAGATGTCAAAGAAAAAGCCTGAGGATACTGCTCAGGAAATCGGTGAGTACTTGAAGAAGAACTGCGCCAACGTCATCGCAGACTTCAATGTGGTGAAGGGTTTCCTCAACCTTTCTATCGCTCCTGCCGCTTGGGTAGGACTCCTGAACACCATCAACGCTGACCCTAAGTTCGGTGAGAAGCCTGTTACTGAGAATAGTCCACTCGTCATGATCGAGTACTCTTCTCCTAACACCAACAAGCCTCTCCACCTCGGTCACGTGCGCAACAACCTGCTCGGTTGGTCATTGGCCCAGATTATGGAGGCCAACGGCAACAAGGTAATCAAGACAAACATCGTTAACGACCGTGGTATCCACATCTGTAAGTCAATGCTCGCTTGGCTCAAGTGGGGCAATGGTGAAACTCCTGAAACTTCCGGCAAGAAGGGCGACCACCTCATCGGCGACTACTATGTAGCCTTCGACAAGCACTATCGTGAGGAAATCGCAGAGCTCAAGGCGCAGTACATGAAGGAGGGCATGGAAGAAGAAGCTGCCACAGAGAAAGCAAAGGCAGAGGCTCCATTGATCAAGGAGGCTCACGAAATGCTCGTGAAGTGGGAGAACAACGACCCTGAGGTTCGTGCTCTCTGGCAGAAGATGAACAGCTGGGTTTACGCAGGCTTCGACGAGACCTACAAGATGATGGGTGTAGGTTTCGACAAGATATATTATGAGTCAAACACTTACCTCGAAGGTAAGAAGAAGGTAGAAGAAGGATTGGAAAAAGGTCTCTTCTTCCGCAAGGACGACAACTCTGTATGGGCAGACCTCACCAACGAGGGTCTCGACCAGAAGCTTCTGCTCCGTTCTGACGGCACCTCTGTCTATATGACTCAGGACATCGGTACTGCCGACCTCCGCTTCAAGGACTTCCCTATCGACAAGATGATTTACGTAGTAGGTAACGAGCAGAACTACCACTTCCAGGTGCTCTCTATCCTGCTCGACCGTCTCGGTTTCAAGTGGGGTAAGGACTTGGTTCACTTCTCTTATGGTATGGTAGAGTTGCCTAACGGAAAGATGAAGAGCCGCGAGGGAACCGTAGTAGATGCAGATGACCTGATGGCAGAGATGATCAAGGATGCCCGACAGACAAGCGATGAGCTTGGCAAGTTCAAGGACATGAGCGAGGAAGAGCGCCAGGAGATTTCACGCATCGTGGGTCTCGGAGCGTTGAAGTACTTCATCCTCAAGGTAGATGCCCGCAAGAACATGCTCTTCAACCCAGAGGAGAGTATCGACTTCAACGGCAACACAGGTCCTTTCATCCAGTACACCTACGCTCGTATCCGCAGCATCATGCGCAAGGCAGCAGCCGAGGGCATCGAGATTCCTGCAGAGTTGGGCGCAGATGCTCCAATCAACGAGAAGGAGATTGACCTCATCCAGAAGATGAACGACTTCGCAGTAGCCGTAGCCGATGCCGGCAACAACTACAACCCTGGTGGCATTGCCAACTACTGCTACGAGTTGACCAAGGAGTTCAACCAGTTCTACCACGACTACAGCATTCTGAATGCTGAGAGCGAGGCAGAGAAGACCACCCGTTTGGTTCTTGCAGCCAATGTTGCCAAGATTCTGAAGAACGGTATGGCTCTGCTCGGTATCGAGGTTCCAGAAAGAATGTAATATTTACATAAGATATAATAACCTACAATTGAATATTGACTATTGACAAATAATGAGCACCCCCAGAGCCAGACTCTGGGGATTGCTCATTTCGTTTTTATAGAGGATAGGATTCTAAAACAATAATCAACAGGAAATAAAAGAATAGAAAAAAATGAATAAGATGCCCGTAAATCCTCCTTCATGGAGAAACGATACCGTGTTGCCTTTGCCCAACGAGGTAAAGGCGAATGCCTGGGCTGTGGATGCTGCCTGTTCCGGCAATCCGGGTCCGATGGAATACCAATGCATTGATCTCCAGACTGGTGAGCAGGTTTTTCACTATGGTCCCATTCACGGCACCAACAACATCGGCGAGTTCCTTGCCATCGTCCACGCCCTAGCCCTGATGGCCCAGCGAGGCATCACCGACAAGGTAATCTATAGCGACAGCGTGAATGCCCAGCTCTGGGTAAACAAGAAGCAATGCAAGACCAAGCTGGAGCGCACTCCTCAAACCGAGCAGCTCTATCAGGTCATCGCCCGTGCCGAGAATTGGCTCCGCACCCACCCCGTCACCGTACCTATCTTTAAATGGGATACGAAGAAATGGGGCGAGATTCCAGCCGACTTCGGAAGAAAAGGATAGGCGAGGAAAACGCAAGAGACTGGATTCAACAGGCTTCTTGCGTTTCATCTTTATATTTTCATAGCCGTTACAATTCTATGGTTCTGCAGTAACCATCATTACCTTTTACTTCAACCCACATTGTCGATAATCATGCACACCTTATCCTTGTTCTCATGGTTGATGCGCAACCCACGCCCCACCCCTCTCCTTCTTACCATTCTCATTATAGAATGTACTGATAGCATCGGAAGTCAGCACGTTGATAATGTCTTCCAGCATCTTCTGCTGGTAGTCATAAAGCTTGATTTTCTTCATCAAAAGAAATTATATGAGAAGACAATAGCCAACAAGATGAGCCGAGCTTTTATTCAAAGCTCAACCCATCTTATCGTATATAATAAAAATCTAAATTCTAATCCTTTTGTGTTTCTCTGATATTATTTATATAACTTTCCCAAAGTACGACTTTTTCATAACCACCAAGAAAATCACAAGAAATCTGCAAGTTATCAGCAGATAACTACAAAATCAACTGTAAACTATAAACTATCAACCGTAAACTATAAACTATTAACAGTAAACTATTAACTGTAACCTGCTTTCCCCCGGCGGTCCCATCCCGCAAAACATGGCGAGGGCTTTGATGCCCCGCCAACCTTATAGCGAAGCGGTTCCGAGCACCGGAGGGCGGTTACATTCTAAAGTTTAATCTTTATTAAATTACGAGCCATTCTGCACCATTTTACGCCATTATGATGTATATTTGCAGTCAGAATGTATAACTTTATAATTACCGGCTTATGGCACAGACAGCAATGACAGTCCGTATGGACAACCAGCAGAAAGCACAGTTTGATAAACTCTGCGAACAATTCGGCATGAGTGCGAATACCGCCATTAACATCTTTGTTAAGGCAGTAATTCGCAGTAAGAGCATTCCTTTCTCTATCCAGGTTAAGGAAGAAGACGAGGTGACTGCAAAAGCAAAGGCAGCGTTCAAAGAACTTAGAGCTAAAGCCGATAGAGGCGAAACGCCAGTACTCACCCTCGATGAGATCAATGAAGAAATCAGAGAAGTCAGACGATTAAGAAAAGAACGCAATGATATATGCAGTCATTGATACAAACATAATTGATTCTTCCCGTTTTCCCTATGATGGCGAAATGCTAGATGAGGATGACCGAGTCTTCTATGAAGTCTACCTGAGCAAGGAAGATTCCTTCTTAGTTACCGGCAACCTCAAACATTTTCCAAAAGAACCGCAGGTAATTACAGCTGCAGAAATGATGGAAATCTTAGACAACGAACTATAAGATATCATTACAGCAGGTGTCTCCAGCTTTCGTAGTAGGCGACGCCTGTAACCACTTTTTTTACCGGTATCATTTGAGTGATACAATTAGGTAGTAAAAATCTTGTTATTCAGTTTCTCCACCTTCTCAGGTACCACATCTACAGCAGTCACCTGATGATGTTGTGCCAACAAAGTGGCAATACTCAGTCCCACGTAGCCCGTTCCGGTCACGGCAACTTTAATGTTCTTAAAAGTATTCATATTGTTGATAATAATAAGTTAGAAACAGCCTATTACCAGTAAAAAGGCAATAAGCCAATTAGATAGGCAGAGCTAAATTTAAAGCCCTGCCCATCTTATCGTATATAATATTAAATCTAATTCTTCTGTGTTTTTCTGATATGAGTATTTAACAATTATAAATTTCTTCTTGACTTAATTTCATAAATTTTGATGTAGTATCAAGTGCTGTTTTAGCTTCCTTTTCCAAAGGGGTATATCCACCATGTATAATATGATTTCTCAATATCGCCATTGCCCCTAATTCTTTCATCGTTCCAGAATCAATAGAAAGTTGTAAACCGACTTTCTTGCAAGCCTCTACAATTGCATTAAATCCATTCAGTTTTTTAAAAATATAATCTACAATTTTATTATCTTTGATATTCGATTGTAAATAAGACCTTAATCGTTTGTTAAGGATAATCTCAACAATTGTACTACAATTAAGGATGACAGATCTATAAATTTCACGATGATAATCATTCCTTGCAGAAGACAGCAAATCATATGTTACATTTACTGAATAACTAAATCTTCTAAGAAGATTGAGAATATGGCATCGCTTTAGATATACGATGTTTCTCCTCTGTAAACGAATCGTATTAGATACAGCCCTGAGACAAGATTTATTGGAAGCATGAACAGAAAATCCAGAACGAGTATCACAATAATCTTCAGACTTCGAGTGATAAGTCATGGCATCTGGAAAAACAATATTGATTCGTTTTAAAAATGCATTAAAAAGCGGTATTATTTTTTCTTTAATGAGATGAATGTCACTATCCATACCATTAAGGTAAAAGAACTTGCACTCTACAGCATGCAAAATCAACATTTCCCTATTACCACCAAAATATCCTTCACCCCAAAAACCTTCTTTATAATAGTTTTCTCCCGCTGGCGTTAGAAAATAGCGATGCCAATTATTTTCGTCAAGAGTAGCACATTGAGGGAAATTTACACGAAGATATACATTATCTTGGATTCTAACACAGAAATGCGCCCCCAAAAGTTCACGATCTATATAGATAAACGGATTAAGTTCTAAAGAACATGATACATATTCATATTGCTTTTCCATTTCACGACACATATTCATTCTCAATAAAACTAATATTTATAAAAGATGAAGAAAATACCAATAACAATAATCTAAGCCATAGGACATTCCAATATCTGAGTATGCAATAAATCCAAGAACATGAGCCTGGTATAAACAGGAGAAGTTTCCGGAAAATGCTGTTCTGCTCTTTCTAATTCCTCTGTGGCATATAGATACTTGAACTTGTTGCGCTCATAAAAGCTAAGAACTTTTGGCTGATTATACGCATCAACAACCAAGAATCTACATCTTGTTTTGTTATCCTCCTGTACAAACCACGTCTTGATAAAGTTCATCACTTGTTGACCAACTAAGAAATTTCGTCCTTGATATTTCTTATTAACCCCTAGTCTTCCCAAGTCGCTCTTGAGCATACAACAAGGCATTGTGATGAAAGAAGTCTTCCAGGTCTTTATCTCCTTCTGTTTCACCACAACAAAAAGGCAAAGATGCAAGTTCTGCGGTCAAAGGCATGAAGTCGCATCTTTCCATAATATCAAATTGATAATTATTCACCAGCCAATTTAATTAAAGAGGAAGTTTAATCTTTACATTTTTTGAGCGTTCCATCATACGACGGATTGCATCTTGTGCTCCTTCAGGAATCACAGTTGTGGCAGTATTTCTACTACTCTCTGCAATCTCTATAAAGCGCTCTGCAACATCACCAGTCAATACTGGAATTGTTTTAATAGCTATTGCCATAATCTTATCTCCTATTATTTAGTTTATATAACTTGCCGCCAAAGTTACGCTTTTTTCTCGAAACCACCAAGAAATTAACAAGAAATCTGCAAGTTATCAGCAAATAACCACGAAATCAACCGTAAACTATAAACTATTAACTGTAAACTATAACCTGCTATTCCCCTGTCGGTCCCATCCCGCACAATCTGGCGAGACCTTTGATGCCCCACTCATCCCCAGGCGGTCCCAGCCCGCACAACCTGGCGAGGGCTTTGATGCCCCGCCAACCTTATAGCGTAGCGGTTCCGAGCACCGGAGGGCGGTTACATCCTCTCGTCCCTGAGGGAAGAGAGGCTTGGTGAGAAAGGTGGAGCCTTCTTTAATGGTAAAGAAGGACGGGATGATTTTAGAACTCCCTTCTTTAAGGGTAAGGAAGGTTTCTGTCCCCTACAAGGGGAACCGAAGGGGTCGAAAAGACTATTGAAGGTTGGTTTTCGAAAAATCCGCCTTTATCTAAAGAGGAACGTGGCGTTTCGATAACGCATACCCTCCAATCACCCCATAACATACCAACGGTATAAGAAAAGCAATCGCCATACTCCCCGTAGTATCCGCAATATACCCCATAATTACTGGAGCAACAGCACCACCCACTATCGTCATGATGAGTAGGGAAGAGGCAAGTTTGGTCTTTGTACCCGCATCCCTCAATGCCAGCGAGAAGATAGTCGGAAACATGATGCTCTCTCCCAGATACAGGGCGAAGAACGCAATGAGCGATAAGGTTCCGCTACATACCACCACGATCAGTGTGGCAACGAAGGTGAGGATGGCACAGGCCAGCAGTACCAGCCTTGGCTGGATATAATTCATGATGACACCACCAGCCAATCTGCCGATAAAGAACAGACCCATTCCGCCAAAGGCGAGATACAGACTGGCAGCCTGCTTCTCTATATGAATGCTCTCCTCAGCATAGTTGATGAAGAAACTGTTCACACCCGTCTGGGCAGCCACATAAAGAAACAAGGTCAGCATACCGAAACCGAATGCCATCACTCGCATCGGCTTCTCCTCCACCTTCTCGTTCGTATCCGCCTCATGCGCTCTCCTTGGGTCCGGCAACTTAATCCTTGACAGGACCAGCGCCACAGCAAGCACGAAGATACCCACCAGAACATAAGGAATGGCTATGTTGACACCCGAGAACAACTGTTGATCCTGCTTCCCGGTATGAACATCAGAGCACCGATACCGAAGAGAACCAGTCCTGTTATCACTCCCCTCCTGTAGCCCCACTTCCGGATAATCCATCCGGCAGGCAGCGCCATCAGAAAGTAGGCACCATAGACAGCAGCCTGCGTCAGGGCCGACATCGCCTTGCTGATATGGAACGACTCCTGGAAATGCGGATTCAGCACCTCGAGGATGCCATGGGCAAAGCCCCACATAAAGAAGAGACTGCTGATGATGAGGAAGGGCACCAGATAGTTATGCCCTTCGTATCTGAAGATGGATGGCTTCGTCATGATTCTCTGCAAATTTGTGACTGTCCTTTGTGAATGAGGAGTTTCCTCTAAGTTGTTTATTCTTTCTTTCCTTTTTTCCATTAGTAATAGTTTGTGTTATAAATATGTGATTTTAAATACTACACTACACTCCACTACACTGCTTTTTTGATTTATACGAGGTATAAATACGAATCCGTTTCCGCTTCATTAGAAGAACAGAAAGAAATCGAACTGAGCCTCATTTGAATCCGAAGTGAATCTCACGTAAACCTTAATAGAGCCCCACGTAAACTTTATCTGAGCCCCAAACCAATTCGAAATGAAACTTACTTCAAAAGCAAGTGAAGCCAGTTTCAATCGCAAAAAAGCCTTTTTGCTTTACAGCATAAGCAAAATCGTGAGGGATAAAGCCAAAATCGTGACTGATGCGTGAGGGATAAAGCCCCATTTTAGCCCATCAGTCACGCATACGAATCCTTTAGCAATCAGCATCTTATCAAATTTATATCTGAAAATCGTGATGGGTGATAGATGAGATGCAAAAAAATCTGCGTCATCTGCGAAATCTTTTACCTCAAATTTATTGAGCCAACCTTTGATGAAATGAGTTTTACCACATCCCCATTTACCCCTCAACATAATAGCATACTGAGGATTTGGAGTAGAAGCATAAATATTGAGATAATCAAAAATCTTAGTATTCATAATTTATCCTCAAATATAATATTCTATACATTTTGAATTCATACTAATGCTAGTTCCTGCCTTTCCATCTCATCCCATTTGTCTTCACCAAGCAAACATTTATCCTTTGCAAGTTTCAAGATTTTACTTCTACTATCTTTTTCTGCCATACATCTTTCCCAATTAACCTTATAAACTTGCTTTATCACAAAAACAACGAATGCAGCAGGTGTTAACAACGAGGCACAAGGAATTCTAATATCATTACTAATGCCTATATGCAAATGTGCATATGAATGAATATTAGGCATATATCTTACAGAATCTACATCATACCGAAAATACACTACCTTACTATTTATTCCTTGTTCAGATAACATCTGCTCATAGTCATTTTCAAATGTACATTTCAATTCCATCATATCTGACGAATCTTTAGGAATATCTTCAGCATTCATAAATGTCAATAGAAAATCCTCAAAAGGTACATAATTATAAGGAGCTTGAATATACGCATAACGCAAATCTGAATTTTCAAATTCTTCAAATTGGAAAATAGAACCATCTACTAATATTAAATTATAATCATAATGATTTATAGCAGTATCATACATCTGTTTATAATCATCTTGCTTTGATACTTTGAGGAAATCATCTGAAGGTGTTTGCCAAGTTAGGTTAGCATTCCTAAGAAGTTCGAAATCCTTCAAAATTGCACTAGCATCAGAAACAGAAGCTACAAACTTACCTGATCTTGTATTACTTTGCCTTGACATGATTCATAATATCCTCAAAGGACATTCCCTCATTTTGTAGTTCTTGAATAATACGTTGAATGTCATTAAATTGATTTTGCCGTTTAGTACTACCACCAAAAATTGTCTTAGTACTTTCTTCACTAGGCTGAATAAAATGCAATTTCAATCCTTCGCTTTGAAGTTTTTCCATCTCTTCAGAACAATATTCTATCGATTTTTCACCAGAAAGAACAACCCATCCTTTTGTTCGTGTAATTGCCGTGAAAAGGCGATTTCTTAATATAACGTTATTTCGATCGTTGAAGATTTTATCTACTCCCATAATATAAACCATACCAGCCTCATTACCTTTAGCCTTATTTAAAGTCCCTAAAGTAACATGACCTTCTTGATAAAATGTTGTTGTCGTGTATGCAGCATGAAGCAAATCATATACCCTTATGCCCTTTGACAATAGCAATTGCCCCAAATAGGTATAATATGATTGAATATTTCTGTCGTCCAAACAAATCACACAAATATCCTCTGGATTCAACCCTTCCTCTTGTATATCTTTTGTTATCAAAGAAGATATCTTTTCACATTCTGCAGCTAAAGATTCACACTTTATAATCCCCACAGAGAATCCATATTCTTCATTAAGGTAACTTGGAGAATTTTCTTGTGGTCTTGAAATCACCATTTCACACCCAACAGAGGAGTCTCCTTGCTCCACGACAAAACCTAAGCTCTTCCAATGTTCGTTATCTGTAAGTCTCTGAAGAACCCTTTCATTATAAATTCCCAAACCTAAGCTGAATGCAAAAATTAGAGCTGTGCGTGGGTTTCGATAACAAACATGAAGTATTATATCCCTATAAGGATTTGTCATCTTATTAAAATCCACATAATAATTACCATTCTCATCCTTACCAAAAGTTTCCTTTTCATCTTGAAGATTAACATCAAAAATATTTTGAAAGTCATCATAAGCCCACACTATTTTTTTATTAACAGAAAGCTTATAGCACAAGCGATAAAAAGAATTTGGAAAATCTTGTCCCTCATCAATTAATGTCAAATCATATTTGGGCTTTAAGTTGTTCTTTAACATTTCAGAACAGACAAATTCAAAAGGAGTTACCCCATGTCCAACAGCATTACTATAGGTTAAAGCAGAAATTCCGTTATCTAAACAAGCTTGATAATATACTCCATTGACTCCTGCTCCTCCCCAACCATGCAGAATATGAATCTTATTCCAATTAGGCTCTTTATTATCAGAAAAATCTCGATAATATCTATCTATCAATCCATGTATTAAGCCATACAATGATTTAGTATAATATGTATATAAGATTTCCTCATCTGGGTTTTGTAGATGATACAGGGCAGCCTTCATCGTCAAAACAATAGTCTTACCGGAGCCAGCCAATCCCCTAATTCGCTGCGGTCCCTCAATTGTCACTAATGCCGTTTTCTTTTGTTCAACATCAAAAGTTGCTTCTTGTTCTTGAATATCATTCAATATTTCGGATTTTGTTCTTTTCCCATGGATACCTTTAATTACTTTTCTATTGCGTTTTTGCACAACTTTGCGAGTACCTTCAACACAAGTAATCAAATGCTTAAAAACAGCATCAGGGATAACAGCCTGAGCTACATCTGCAAAAAGTTCATTCAGCTTTGATAAAGAAACATAGAAAAAATCAGGGTCTGAATTATCATACCTAGAAGAACTATCGCATATAACCACAGCAGAGGTTATACCAACATTCAACTCTTTTCTGTTTTTTCTAAACAATGAATCTTTACTTAATCTACTATATATGTTTTCATACAAATCATTGACATAATCCTTTTCTTTATCATTCAACTTACGATAGGAATTTATGCACTTAAAGTATACAATGCCATAATGACAAGACACCATCATGATTTCCACCTGACGTAATTCCTCTTGCAAATCCCCCCTATAAAGAGGAAAATTATAATAGACTATCGTTTCGTCATCAACCAGCTTTCCTAATGCTGAAACCAAAAGATTTGCAGGCTTATTCTGATTAAGCTTTTCAATATCCGCTATAAGTTTCATATTACAAGTTTTATCATAAAAGACCTTCACATAGCTAAAACGTGAAAGTAAAAATTATACTAATATCATTTTAAAGATTTAGCAAGGACTTTCCCTCTGAAAGTCCTTACCAATCTATTTTGCTAAATATATAAAATCTTACTATTCGTATTTTTCAAAGTAAAAGTAAAAGCCAATGCTACTCCGCCAATTTTTCTATTTCCTCCTTCGACAAGCCAGTAGCAGCAATGATGGTTTCAAAAGGAACATGGAGCGAAAGCAAATTCTTCGCTATTATTATTGCCTTTTTTCTTTCACCTTCTAGCACACCATCATCAAAGCTACCCTCCAGCAAGGTTTTCTCGCTGCTCACTACATCCCAAAACTTATCGTAGGCACGCAGTTCTGCATCAGTAAAGGCTGAAATCTTCACCTCCTCTAGAGCCTTATTAATCTCAGGATTTTCTAGAAGCTCAGCAGGAGCCTCCTTGGTTTTATCATTAATCTCTGTCAAGAATCGCAGCCAAAGAATCGTCATGCGCTTTTCCTTCATCGTATGAGGCTCAAACTTTGGCAGCTCAATAAAGGTAAAGCACAAGCCCTCTATTACCTTATTCGTATCCTTGTCATGCACGATGCGATAGTTATGGATACAATCCTCCATACCCCTCTCAAAGATATCGTTTACCAAGTTAAGGGAATATACAGGCTGCAAGTCCTTGTATCTAGTACCCATTTCAGCTTGGCTCACGTATGCCTTGGAAGCATTAAACAGCACACGCTGCTTAAACGCATCCGTCCATGCCATTTGCATTTCCACCACAAACTGTCTGCCCAGAATATCCTTGCATCTCACATCCACGATAGTATCCTTATGGATAGGATCCACAGGTATCATTTCTGTAGGCAGATACTCGATGCTCTCAATCTCCTGATCCTTCTTCAAAGGCAACAAGGCATTGAGAAGACTGATCAGCAAATCAGGATGATTGCCAAAAATCTTCTTAAAAGTCAAGTCCGCCTTCGGATCCAAATATTTAATGTTTGCTGCCATATTCTCACGATTAAACGTTTAACTGGTTGCAAAAATACGTTTTTATTTTGAAATCACCAAATATTTTATAACATATTTCTTTGCAGGAAGCAATATAGCCTCTACCACCTTATCCTCTTAACCACCTGGTGATACCCCACAGCCGCTACATACGATAGGTAAGCATCCAACCCCTATGACAATACAACTCCATCCCCAGTGTTTACTGGGGATACAGAGTATTTTAAGAATTTGAACTTTTTCGATTTTTAAACAGGTTTAACTAAAAGTGCCTCTGTCATCAAGGCATAATCCCTTCTTCCAGCTACAATCATGTCAAAGAATCCCCTGAAGAAATCCAGTGGAGCCATTGCCATTAGCTTGCAGGTTTCAATGAAAGTAAGGTAGGTCGCTGTAACTCTGGCACCCTGCTCGCTGCTAAATCCGCCGAAGTTCTTTCGGAGATTTGTGAATGGGCGGACTGCGCGTTCACAACAGTTGTTGTCTATCAAGACGCTGCCTATCTTCGTATATACCATCAGCTCTTCCCAATGCTTGGTCATATATGTCAAGGCTTGTTGCAACTTAGCAGAGAGCTTTATCTCGTTTTTCTCAAACTGTTTCAACAGTGCTGTCGCTTGCAGATAGAGGTCGTGTAAAACTGGTAGGGATTCATCACCTCGATGCTTGACTATCTCTTTATCTGTGCGACCCAATACTTGATTTTCAACTTCGACCTTATATAATATACAGATCAAGTCTATGAATGCCTGTGCCAAGGTATCCTTGTAGTCACGATTCGCCGAGACAAACAGTCTTCTAACGTGCGACCAGCAACATATCTATATATATTTATATATCCGCAGTAGAACCACCTATATCAGAAGGCAGTTTATTCAATATTTCATCAAATGCATCCATATCAACTTTCAGTGTTAAGAATTATACATAAACTCCATTTCAATTCACCGAATACATATAATACTGCGCCATCTGGTAATCGAAGATGGTTACATTACCGGCATTTACCGTAACAGAGAAATAGGTGGCGGTATGATAGTCAAAGCCATTGATGGTATTGCCAGACATCATCATGTTTACATATGAGGCAGTAGAGTAATCAAAAAGGTTAGGGAGATAACCAGAAAGATAATTACTCCTCTGATAATCATATACTGACAAGAAATTGCCAGTATGCGAAACACTCATCGGATGATAACCACCATTGGTAAAATCAAACACACTTGAAGCCACCCTGTTTGTCACCATAACATAAGAAGCTACGGCAACAGCTCTTCTTACATCAGCTATCATCTCTTTCTCCTCCCATATCATTAGAATGTACGTCATCCGTTTGAGGCGCAAGAGGAGGAACTGGTGATGGTGGTCTCACCCCATGCCCCTTTTGTTGCGCCCGATATTCTCAGAACTCTTACTCTTCACATTCTTACTGCTGTTTAAGACCTGCTCAAACACCCAAGCATCCTTCCGTTGCAAAGCCACAATATCATTTTGCGCCTGCTTATAACAACAGGAAAGATAAGCAAATGTTGCACAAGACACAAGAATCACAAGAATGACACAAGCTACAAATCTATGCCTACCGCTAATCGTGAAGACTGATTTTGTTTGACTATTCTTTTCCATACAATTCCCTTATTTTATATTCTTTAGCACTTTGAAAAATTCTCATTACCTTTGCGCCCATTCATTGGGCTTACAAGACTATCCGAAGATTCTTTCTGCGATAAACTTGGCTGGGAAAAGCAAGCCATCCATGAGGTAACCACTTGACAATCCCAGTTCTATTACCATCCGTTGCCACCATGCCTTTCTACAAGGCAATACCCAGCCTATCCCCCACCTTTCCCTATGCGGTCCCATCCCGCAAAACTTGGCGTGACCTTTGATGGTCCGCCAACCTTAGAGCGTAGCGGTTCTGAGCACCGGAGGGCGGTTACATCCTCTCGTCCCTGAGGGAAGAGAGGCTTGGTGAGAAAGGTGGAGCCTTCCTTAAGGGTAAGGAAGGACGGGTAGGTTTTCGAAAAAACTCCTTTTGCAAAAAGGAGGCAGAGGGCTTCAAAAGTGCATACCCTCCAATCACCCCATAACATACCAGCGGTATGAGAAAAGCAATCGCCATGCTCCCCGTAGTATCCGCAATATACCCCATGATTACTGGAGCAACCGCTCCACCCACTATCGTCATGATAAGCAACGAAGAAGCAAGCTTGGTCTTTGTACCCGCATCCCTCAATGCCAGCGAGAAGATAGTCGGAAACATGATGCTCTCTCCCAGATACAGGGCGAAGAACGCTATGAGCGATAAGGTTCCGCTACATACCACTACAATCAATGTGGCAACGAAGGTGAGGATGGGACAGGTCAGCATACCGAAACCGAATGCCATCACTCGCATCGGCTTCTCTTCCACCATCTCGTTCGTATCCGCCTCATGCGCTCTCCTTGGGTCCGGCAACTTGATCCTTGACAGAACCAGTACCACAGCAAGCACGAAGATACCCACCAGAACATAAGGAATGGCTATGTTGACACCCGAGAACAACTGTTGATCCTGCTTCCCGGTATGAACATCAGGGCACCGATACCGAAGAGAACCAGTCCTGTTATCACTCCCCTCCTGTAGCCCCACTTCCGAATAATCCATCCGGCAGGCAGCGCCATCAGAAAGTAGGCACCATAGACAGCAGCCTGCGTCAAGGCCGACATCGCCTTGCTGATATGGAACGACTCCTGGAAATGCGGATTCAGCACCTCCAGGATGCCATGGGCAAAGCCCCACATAAAGAAGAGACTGCTGATGATGAGGAAGGGCACCAGATAGTTATGCCCTTCGTATCTGAAGATGGATGGCTTCGTCATGATTCTCTGCAAATTTAATAATGTCACTTAAAATACTACACTAACACTACACTTCACTACACTGCTTTTTTGATTTATACGAGGTATAAATACGAATCCGTTTCCGCTTCATTAGAAGAACAGAAAGAAATCGAACTGAGCCTCATTTGAATCCGAAGTGAATCTCACGTAAACCTTAATAGAGCCCCACGTAAACTTTATCTGAGCCCCAAACCAATTCGAAATGAAACTTACTTCAAAAGCAAATGAAGCCAGTTTCAATCACAAAAAAGCCTTTTTGCTTTACAGCATAAGCAAAATCGTGAGGGATAAGTAAGCGGCTCCGCGTTTATACCTTGCATAATTCAAAAAAAACAGTAACAGCTGATTAAACAAATGCTGTTACTGCTTTTTCCATCGGTCAGGAAGTAAGTCTCTATATTTCTCCAGTG
>ENA-UEQM01000745-UEQM01000745.1-human-gut-metagenome-genome-assembly--contig:-NODE-745-length-17987-cov-7.389782_pt1 | contig 17987 bp, 10 predicted proteins | sample MGYA00242948_ERZ507948 | MGnify/ENA primary metagenome ERZ507948 (study PRJEB26167, sample SAMN06115440) | human gut metagenome | host: Homo sapiens | place: China:Hubei | collected 2015-07-28 | study... | reverse complement strand
GGAGAACTCAAGCCCGGCGAAAAGCCCAACCTCTCCGTAAACTTCTTCACCGGCAAGCCCGAAATCGAAGGATTGGGGTATAGCTTCCTGTTCCGCAATTATCGCGCCGATTTAGGCAAGTGACAGACCACCGATCCGCTCGGGTATCCCGATGGGTGGAATAATCTGGCGTATGTCAATAATAGTCCTTATTTACGATGTGATCCCTTTGGGCTCTGTAGGTATGTGAGTCCAGATGGTTCGTCATGGTGTTCTTATGATTCTCCTTATATTCCAGATGGTTATGAAGAAGATTTTTGTGATTCTTATGAGACAGTATCTACAACCTTGGCATGGGTTCCGTACATTCATGCTACTGATGTTATATCATGTGGGCAAAAATTAAGTAAAATAGCAGCTATGGATGCAGATGGAGAGTGGATTGCAGGATATTTTCCGGAAATGAGTTATAAGTGCGCCGATAGCCCTGATTGTGATAAATCAGGATATGCAATAGTGGAAAGTATAGGTGAAGTGACAATGAGAGAATATATTAGAATATATTATCCGAAACTTGAAGTTTCAATTGCCGATTTTAAACGTTTTCCCGATCTGGAATATTTATCCTTATCGGGTTGGGGAGTTATTGATTTAACTGGCTTGGCTGAGTTGAAAAACTTGAAGTACCTGAATGTTTCGTATGCCGTACTCAAGCGGTTCAATGAGGCTTTTTCGCCTTCGATTGTCAAACTCAATCTCTCAAACTCCCGCTTGGAGAAGGGGGAGACCACCTTGAAATTTCAACCGGAATGGAAAAACATACGGGAATTGTGCCTTGATGATTTTTCGCCTTCAGCCGCAATACAGGGCTTGGAGCATCTGCCGTTGAAATGGTTGCGGTTCAGGAATTACCGGGGAAAAGAACTTGAATTTTTGGCGGGTACACAGGTTGCGGAACTGGATATTTCCGGAGACGACGGCAGCACGCTCGACCTTTCCGGAATCGAAGGTTTACCCCTGGTACGGCTGAATCTGGGACGCTATCGAGCTGTCAGGAATTTGAGAGTTCTGGGAACATTGACAAAATTGGAGGAATTGGAAACCTCCCTTCATGGCGATCCGGATTTTTCCTTTCAGGAAATTTCACGGCTTCCATTGACCAGGCTGACGTTGTGGACTTCCCAATGTATTTACCCTGCCGTTGAGGCTATCCGGCTGGCCAAGCTCCCTTTGAAGGAATTATCGTTGAATCAGGTCTATTTTGCCGATTTGTTGCCGATTTTGAAAATGCCGCTCACGACATTGAGGATATTCCAGATTCCAGTTCCGGAGAATATCTTTCAGGAACTTTCCGATAACCGGAAACTGCGGCGGCTCACGATCGGTAATCCCCTCAACGGCAGAGGGCGTCTTATGACCGGTCAACTCGACTGGAAAGAGCTTGCCGTTTTCCGGTTGAAGGAGCTTGACTTATCTCAATGTCATTCCATTCCCGACTGGTCGTGGGCAACGGTTATGCCGGGTCTGGAAATATTGCTTCTGCCTGCCGACGTCAAAGAGCTGGCTCCGTTCAAAAATATGGAATTTAAAGTATTGGTTGCAACCGGAATTAATGATGAAGAATTTTCCCGGCAGTGCAGCAAATATAATATCGCAGTCGATTCACTGGAAAATAAATGAAATGGTTCCGGTCTCTGTAATACGATGAATTGTAATATATTAAATTGTAAAATGATTTGTCGTTTAATAAAGGAAACTTGGAGCGAAGGGGCTGGAAGTAGATTCGTTGACAACAATTTCAAGTAGAAAAAAACACCGGAAGATTACGTTGTTCCCATAACGGGGAAAAAGGGGCCGCAGCAACTGGATTTCGACCTGCTCGATGCAAGAACAGTGGATGATGTCGGACAGGGGGCGGCTGAGCTGGCCGCCCCTGATTGTTCATCACCCGTAAAGGGGATGGATACTGATTGCATCAGGGCAGGATCAGTTCGCCCCATTCGGCGGGCGCTTTCCGGTCCACCAGTCCGGGGAAGAGCTGGAGGGACTTCTCGTAGCCTTTGAGTTTCGGCAAGCTGACGGTGTCGTCCCCGTCGTTGTCGCTGACGGCCAGATTCCAGTGGATACCGGTCGCTCCCGCCGCCGGACTGAAACCGGGAGCAACCACCTCCCACGGGATCGTGATGCGGTAGCTGCTCCGGCCGCCGTCACGCCGGAAAGAGCACCGGATTGCCGACGGGTCGGCCGCGCCGCGTGTAACGCCGATGACCGGCCCCTTCGCCGTATCGCTGACGGCAAGCTCCAGAAAACTTCCTCCCGGTTGCGCGAAGGCGATCTGCAATGCGTCATTTGCCCAGACCATCGTCGGGTCGTCGAAGGGAGTGCAGTGCCGGGAATCGCGCACTTCGACTTCAAGGGAAAGCCCGCGGGCGTCGCCCGAGGCGCGCAGTGTCGCGGAGAGATCGTCCGCTCCGCGCCATTCGGCTTTTTCATAGAGGGAGACGAACTGCCGTTTCCCGAGTTCGACCGGCTGCCCGTCCAGCCGCAGGCCCCGGTATTCCAAAGCCCGTTCCCCCTTGCTGCCGGAGACGGTGACCGGAACTTGCAGCAACGGACCCGAACCGGAAAGCGGAACGTCAAACCGTTTCGTTTCACCAGGAGCCAGTCGGAACGGCACTTCTTTTCCGGCCCGGATCACCCCGGTGGCTTCTGAACCTTCGTCATTGGCGAGAGTGACTCCGAGCGTACCGCCGTCCAGAAGCGACAATGACGCCGCAAGGTTGCGCACGGTCATCCCGTCGAGCGCCCGGATGAACTGCTGATCGGTGATCCCCTGAGGGTAGAAATAGAGCGCGCCTCCGGTCAGCTCCAGCATGCACTTGTCTCTCCCTGCCGGGCGGACCGGTTCGCCGACCAGATTGAACACCTTGAGCTGTTCCGGCCGGAGCGGCAGTTCCACCGGGTGTGTTTTGTGGTGCGGATCGAAGTTCCACATCGCCGCGAAAAGTTTGCCGTCCTTGCGGAAGAGGTAGCCGCAGCTGCCGTTTTCAGGCTGCTCGAAACGCCGGACCGGCTCCGCCCCGGAAAGGCGTTCGACCAGATTTGCGAATGCCGGAAAGAGCGTTTTGGGGCGGATGCCGTTGCCGCCGTCCACGAAGGAAAAGCAGTCCATTCCTGCGGCGCCGCTGTACAGATAGAAGGTGGCGTTGCGTTCCATCCCTTCGCCGAATGCGATCAGGTTCTGGCGCACCATCTGCTCGGCCTGGTCAAGCTCGGTGACGAAGTTGGGATAGTACATCGTCTCGAAATCGATGCCGTCGTAGTAGAGAGTGTCGAGGCCGCGCGCCCCGGCTTCGGTGCCCCAGACCGGCAGCAGCTTGCCGCGGTTGTGCTTCGCCATCGACTGCCGCAGCCGGTCGAGCAGCGGGCGGAACTGCGCGTCGAAGCCGCCGTAGGGGTGCAGCGACAGGACATCCATGAATTGCAAGGTCCCGAGCTTGAAGTGGGCTTCAAGCTGCTGGAGCAAAGTGGGCAGTCCATCCTCGCCGCAGGCCACGACGACGCACTCCGGATCGCCCTCTTTCAAGCCTTTCCAGGCATGCGGAAGCACGGCGGCGACGGCCCGGGCGCGGGAGTCGAGCGGGTCCTTCATGAACTCCGCGAAGATTTCATAATATTTCACCCGGCCCCGGAACCGTTTCGCCATTGCGAAGCAGTAGTCATAGACCTCGCGCTGCTCCTTTTCGGTGATGACCGGAATACCGTCCTTGTCTCTGGCGGCGAAGGCGGGAATCGGTTCGTACACGGTCACCAGCGGCGTGAAGCCGTACCGTTTGAACTCCCGCAGCAGGAATTCCAGCGGCTGCCAGACCGCGTCGTTTTCCCGCCAGTTTGCCGGGGCGCGGCTGATGTAGTTGGTGTGATAGATCGGCATCAGTTTCATGCCCGCGAGCTTGTTGAGTTCAAGCACCTCCCGCTGGTTGGGCCCGTTGGGGGCGGCGATCAGCGATGCGAAAAAATCGTTGCCGGTGATATTGCCGAGATCGGGGATGACCGCGACGGAGGTGGTCGCCCGCTGCGGCGGTTGGCCGGAAGAAGTCAGTTCGCCTGCGAGCGTCACATGGCGGAAACCCGCTGGAGCGTCGAGTACATATTCGGCTCGTCCCCGGGCTGGAAGCCGGAACTCACGGGTTGTCTCACCGACGGTCCGCCGCCGGAAATCGAGGAAACGGAACTTTATGGTTCCGGAACGCTCCGCTTCACTGCCGTTGAAGACCGTTGCAACGAATTGCGGTTTTTCACCCGGCAGGAAAAGTCCGTAACGGGAAACGGGGCGGACGGCCAGCTCCGTGATTCCAGGGGAGTGATATTGCTTTTGCGCTCCCCGGGCGAGCTGAATGCCGTCCAGCCAGACGGTTTCCGTGCCGGAGTCACAGCGGAACGCGAGGATGAACCGCCCCGGAAAACTCTTGCCGTTCCAGCGGGTGTACGGTTTGATGCCGGGAAAATTCACCGTATGCCGTTCCCACTTTTCCGTGACCGCGACCCGGCTGCCGTTGACCTTGACGGCGCCCGGCTGCGAAGCCTTCGCCCAGAAGCTGACCGTGTAATCGGCTCCGTCCTCGATCGCGACCGGGATGGATTCGACGGCGGCGCTTGAAGCGATTCCGGCCGGCCGCCCAAGCTCCAGCACCTGCGAACCGTGCGGTGCATCCGCCATTGTCACGGTCTTGATGAAATCGGTGTGCAGCGGCAGCGGATCGGGCATCTGCGCCGCCTGTCCGGTCCAGTTGAGATCGAGCCGTGGAATCCAGTTCGCGAGACCGAGTTCGAAGCTGGAATTTTTCAGCCGGTTGACCGATTCCGCCGGAAATTCCCGGTAGAGCGATGTGTAGTTCACCACATAGGGATCGTCGGAAATCACATCCCGGCGGCCCGCTTTCCCGGCGTCTCCCGAGAGATTCACCGCAGGCGGCGCGTCCGTTACTGAAACATCGTCGAGAAACAATCTGACCCGCTGCCCGTGAAACGGCTTGCCGAACGGGGCGCGCAGGATCAGCTGCCAGCCGGTCATCACCGCGCCGGAGTAGCGTTGGCCGACCAACTCCGAGACATCCCGGCTGAACACCAGCCACCCTTCGGAATCGGCCCCTTTTTTCTCGAAGTACAAAGAGCCGCCCTTGACCGGCTTGCCGGTCTGCCGGTCCACCCCGTCGAAAATCACGCTCAGCAGCGGCGTCACATCGGGCGGCAGCTCTTCCGCGAGAACATAGGCGTTCAGATAGACCGGTTTGTCGAGCGGCACATTCAGCGGCGGCCCCTGCCACATTGCGGAGGCGCCCCAGCGGGCGACCAGCTTATCCAGCGTCACGTCGAGCGCGAAGGAGCGCACACCGGAGTGGGATTTCCCCTCATTCTGGTCGGTCAGGACTTCCCGGCAGATGGTCAGGAAGCCCTGTTGTTCAGCCGTTTTCCGATCCGATATCCACTTTTCGCCGTTGACGGCGCGGAAACGGATGCCGCTTTGCGCCTCGAAGTCATTGGAGTAGTAATCGGCGGCGGAGAGGCCGGCGGCAGCCAGCAGTCCGGCGGTGAAGCAGAAGAAGAGTTTCATAATATGATTTCCTGTCGTTTGGTTATTTCCAGATATCCCGGTTGAAGTCCGCCCAGGCCAGCGGGTAGACTTCGCCGTCGGTCACGATCGGGGCGTGGTAGTTCAGGTGGGCGACGTGGCCGTCGGCGAAACCGGCGTTGCTGCCGCTGCTGTGGCGGGGCGCGTAGCCGAACGAGGCCGACATGAAATCATCGGTCGTGCCGAGACGCATGAAAGTGGTGCGGTCGCAGCTTTTCGCTTTCAGGTCGGTGATGATGCCGGTGCGGGAAGGGGCGCGGTTGCGGGTGAGCTTGCGCATCACGTTGTCGGCGCTCCAGCTGGTCGGCGCGCCGAGGCGCTGGTAGTAGCCGTAATTGGAAACCGGGATGTCCGGGTGATTGGTATGCCGGTAGATTTCATCCGGTTCGGAGGGGCACTGATAGATCTTGGCGGGGGCCTGTCCGCCGGTCCACTGCTCTCCCGCGTACCGGCTGGTCGTGTAGACCCAGAAGCAGTGTACGAAGTCGGAGCTGATCCACGGTTCCCGCGGACAGACCCAGGTGGAGCCGTCCCCGGCGTTGCCGGAAGCCGGAGGCATGAAATCATGGTTGTCCCCCGCGTACAGCAGCGCCGTGCCGGTGATCGATTTCAGGTTGTTCATGCAGCTCGCGCTGCGCCCGCTTTCGCGCGCCTTGTTCAGGGCGGGCAGCAGCATCCCCGCCAGAATCGCTATGATCGCTATGACGATGAGCAGCTCAATAAGGGTGAAACGCCCCTTTTTCCGGGGGGCCGGGGGGGCGAAGCCCACCAGCGGCATAAGTAGGAACGAAGTGACGCACATGCCGTTATACGGCTTTTCTTTGCCTACTTTCTTTTCACCGGGAAAAGAAAGTATGGCGATGATCGCTATAATAGGGATAGTATAACAAATAAATTTTTCATCACATCTTACTTATTATCAACACATATACTCTATTTGCCTTCATGTAGAATTATAATTTTGTCTGACTGATCATTTTTAATGATTTGAGCTCAGTTTACCTTCTACATTCATTGATACGTCACCAAAATTGCAGAAAATTGCAGAAACCATTTCTACATTATATTTATGTTGTAACTTCTGATAATAAAAGGATTTAACTTAATTTTCTTTGAGCAGAGTTCTCTAGTAATAATTAAAAAAACAGGGGGGCTGCCTTTTTCCGTCCATAGGAATTATGATGATGAAAGAGACAACGGTATTTATGGATGTATGTCATATTGGTGGCTGATGCATGGAGCATCAACCGGCTACTCTTCCCGCCAGTCCCGGCAGGAGTCGCCGGGAACGGGGCGGCCGGGGATGCGTTCCCGGCGCGGTTTGAAATCCCGGGTTCGCATCATTTCGTCCAGCAGCTCCACCGCCCGGGCGCACAGCGGAACCATCGCCTGTTCCAAGCGGTCGAATTGCAGCGGCAGGGAGGCGAAGGTCTCCCCGAGGTCAAAACTGGTGACACTCAGATCATCCGGTATGGAGAGCTTGCAGAAGGCGGCTTTCTGTATCAGGTTGCTTAAAAACGCACTGTTCGTCGCAAAAAAGGCGGTCGGCCGCCGGGGCGACAGCAGAAGCGCGACCACATCCGTGGAAATCCGGCAGTCAAAACCGTCGTAGATGATGTCGTACTGCGGTTCGTAAGGCAAACCGGCCTCGTCCAGTGCCGCCTTGAAACCGGCAATACGTTCCTGCTGGTCCTGACAGGTCCGGAAATCATTTCCGTAGATCGCGCCGATCCGCCGATGGCCGTGCCGGATCAGCATGGCCGTCGCTTCGCGGCTCGATTCGAAACACTCGTTGCCCACGAAGGAAAGCGAAGGCTCGCCGACTTCGCGGTTGATCTGCATCACCGGGACGGTTCGGCTCCATTCCAGCAGCAGCCGCTTCAAGGCCCCGGAAACCAGAGTCGGCATGTAGAGCACGCCGTCCGGCTCATCCTCCAGAACTCCCCTTACGACTTCGGTTTCCTGTTCCGCGGAAAGGCCGTAGATGGCCAGCTGCATGCGCATATTCAGTTTTTCCAGCGCCTCATAACAGGCGAAGATGATCTTCCGGAACAACGGTTCGTCCTGGCCGGGCAGAACCAGCACGACGGTCCGCGAAGCGTTTCCGCAACCCGGCGCGGTACGATACAACCCCTTGTTCCGGACGCTTTCGATCACTCCCTCTTCCACCAGCATCTTCAATGCCGTATTCAGCGTGGCGAGACTGACCCGGTATTCTTTCTGCAGCGAACGGACCGAGTCGAGACGCGTTCCCGGCAGAAACGGTTCGAAGCGCCGCAGCAGCTGGTCATGCAGTTTACGGTATTTGGCCTGTTTGTCCATATATCCCATGATTCGATTCAGAAAGAGAACTGTTTCGCTGCGCAATATATCCCGGACGGCCGCAAAAGTCAACCTTTTTTACGGCCGCCGAAGCGAAAAATCAGCAATCCGCCAATTCGTAAAGCGAAAAAGCATAGGCGTCATGTTCGGAGAATACCGTCCGTTCGTTCTCCGGCCGGAACTCTCCGGAACCGAGCAGTTTCTTCCGCACTTTCATTCCCGCCGGATCGAATGCGCAGCTCTGCTGCTCCGCGCCATGCCGGTAAACTCCGAGCCAGCCGCGCGCCCCCTCCGGTTCACGCGCCAGGACCGCGCTCCAGTTTCCCTTGCGGGGAACTTCACCGATCGGAAGTACGAGACAATTTTTCCATTGTTCCCGCAAGGCTGCCGTCTGTTCAAAAAAGGTTTTCAGTTCGGCACGCCGTTGCGGAGACGTATCCGCCAGAAGTCCCCAGTACAGCGGAGTGGCGAAAACCGTGGTCCCGGCGATATAGTTGACGGAATATTCCGCCGCCTGGGGCATCATTTCCAGTTCAATGCGGTGAGCCGGGACGAATTGAGCGGTCTGATGGAAATTTCCCAGCGCCATATACGGGTGATAGTAGCGGTGATCCGGATAATTCCGGTCGCGGTTTTCAAGGAAAAGCCGGCCGAAGTCCAAGCCGAAATCGAAACCGGGCCGGTTGCGGCGCGTGATATCCATCGAGATCACGAGACCGGGGATCTCGCTTTGCAGCTCTTCGAGCAGCCGCCGGTAGACCTCGTAATGGATTTGCGCGTCGCCGCGCTGCGTGTTGAAGGCGGTGAGCTGGTAGAGGTCGAACTTGAAGCGGCGGATGCCGAACTCCCGGTAGTAGCCGATGAATTTATCCTTCATGAATTGGAAACATTCCGGGTCGAGCAGCTCCACCGGGCTGTAGCTGCGTTCGGCTCCGGCTCCGCCCTGCAGTTCCGTCTGCTGGAAATCGTTGGTGCGCGCCAGCCAGTTCCACTTCGGCGGATCGAGCATGAAATCCCGTTCTTCGGTACCGTCCCACAGCAGCATTTTCGGATGCCGGATATCGAGTCCGAGCGGATTGGCCCATAAACCGAGTTCGACTCCCAGTTCCGCGGCTCTGGCGGCAAGGGCGGTAAACCGGGCCGGGAATTTTTTCGTATCGATTTCCCCCATGAATTCACTGAAGTAACCGTCGTCGATGAATACCGTGGATACGCCGGATTCCGCCGCCAGTTCCAGCTCGCGCATGATGACCGGCTCCGTCACGTCCAGATGCAGGGCCGGCCAGGAGTTTGCCAGAACCTCCATGCGGTCAAGCCTGCCGTACCGTTCGCGCTGGTAACGCTGTAATCCGAAATCGTCCCTCAATCCGACGACAACGCCGTAAGCGCGGCGTTTTTCTCCGCGCCGCAGGTTGTCGAAGCCAAGCCCGACCATTTCAAGGCGGCCTTCTCCGGGAGTCCACAGAAAATCGTATTCCCCTTTGATCGGCCGTGAATCCGGCATCGGCGCTTCCTTGTAGATGAAGAGCCGGTCCGCCAGGAAGTAGCCGCCGACATTTTTCCCGGGCCGGGCCTCGTTGCGGAGCAGACGGTGGTTGGAGTGGTCGGTGCTGCTGAAGAACTCGACGCATTCCGCCAGTCCCGCTTCCGTTTCGAAAACGAGATTGAGCAACGAGGAGTAGTACATCGCCGCATGGTCGTTTTCGGTCGAAAAAACATCATAATACCGGAAGGCTCCGGCCGTCCGGTAAAAAAACAGATGCCGTTCCAACCGGATATCGCCGACCCGGTAATTCAGCAGAATTTCATTGTTCAGTTCTTCCATGCCGAGAAAGCTGATTTCGCCCAGGAGCTTCCGGTCCGCTGTGATCTCCTGCGGAGCGGAAACGCACAGATTCAAGCCGCTGCGGCGGTCCCGGAATTTTTTCAGAGTGAAAAACGGTTCCGGCGCGATTTCAATCTCGATCCGGTCATTTTGATAATGCAAGATTTCCATGTCAATTCCCGTTGGGTTGTTATTCTCCGGCGTTCCGCCCGTCCACGACGCGGCCGTCGTCCGCCATATCGCGTTTCATGGTGGAAAGCGTCCGGAACAGTTCAAAGGTATCCGCGATTCCGCCCCACAGAAACCAGATTGTGGTGCCGATGCCGAGGACGAATCCGAACATCACATAAAACTTCCAGAATTCCAGCCAGGCAATATCCGGCAGCCGGAAAAAGAGCTGCGCCGCCGTCCCGCCGATGAAGATCAGAAACCACAGCAGCGTCCACGCCATGCTGGCAAAGAAAATCACCTTGTCGCCGAAGGTGAACTCATCGGTCAGGCCGAGCGCCCGCAACAGGCGGCCGAGCGGCTTCTGCTGGACAACCACATGTTCATGGGTCTTGTCGTAAACTCCGCGATGCAGCATTTGCTCCAGATTGAATCCGGGCAGATGACGGATTTTCTTGTCGATATATGAAACGCCGAAATAAAGAAGGAATCCGATCAACGTCGCATAGAACGCAACATACTGTCCGTTGAGCGGAAAACGTTCAAGGTTGTCTCCCACCCAGCTCCAGCCGGTCATCCGGTAGAAACTTTCAGAGATATGCGGCCACGCCTGCTGCAGCAGGATGCCGCCCACGGAAAGCCCGGAACCGGCGATCATCGCCACCCACGCCCCCGCCGCAGTTCCCATGCGCGTATAAAGGCCGCCGATGATCACGGCTCCCGCGCCGCCGGTGAAGATGGCGCCGGTAATCTGGAAAAACAGGAAAATGTATTCGGTCTGCTTGAACAGATAACTGAAGAAGAAGGCGAAAACGCCGACAAACACGATCGACAGCCGCAGGAGCAGGATATGCTGCTTCTCCGTGAACGGCTTCTTCCGGAAGGGCAGGATCACATCCTGAATCAGGATGCTGCCCCAACTGTGCAGATAGGAGTCGTCCGTACTGAGCATCGCGGCGAACATGACCGCGGCGAAAACTCCGACCAGCCCGACCGGCAGAACCTGTGTAAGAAAGAGCGGCACCCTGGCCTGTACCGCATTCTGGCCGCCGAGCAACGCCAGCTCTCCGTTCAGTTCCGCAGCCTGTGCGGCGAAGTCCGGGTGGTGAAAAAACGTAAACGCGCAGATCGGAATGAAGATCATCAGTGCGACCTGAACCAGTTGCCGCCAGGTTCCGAGAAAACGCGACATCTTTGCTTCGTGGGCGCTTTGGGCGGCGGCGTTGTACTGGCTGCCACCCTGCCATGCGCCCTGCGTCATCAGCATGATCGCGATTCCAACCAGAAAATACCAGATGTTGAAGTCCTCTATCCGGCTTGTATTGTATGGGTTGAATAAAGACTGCCCCGGGTTGGCCGATTCAAAGTTTTTCAGCGCCTCGAAGATCACATCCCAGCGGAAAATCGAAACCATATAAACCATGATCGCCAGAAAGGCGATATTGCAGAACTGCCCCTGGATGAAGTCGGTCAGCATGATTGCGATCTGACCGCCGAAGATGGCAAAGACGACGCCGAGCCCGATGGCAAAACCAAGCAGACACGGATAGGTGCTGAAGTCGAAGTTGATGCCGGCGATCCGGAAGTTTTCCGGCAGCTTGCAGAAATGAATGAAGAATTTGACTGATACCGCCGGAAAAATGCCGTAGTTCAGAATGCCGGACACCCAGCCGAGAATACCGGAGAAAACCCGGAAATTACGGCTGTACCGCACCTCGAAAAACTGCGCCATGGTCAGACAGCGCGTTTCCCGCAGCCGGTAATAGACAAAACCGGTAATCGCAATGACAAGTCCGATCGGCCCGGTGAGGAATCCCCACCAGACCGGAGTGAAGCCGGCCGCGTAAGACTGCTCGAATGAGCCGACGATCGAGATCGCGCCGATTCCGGCGATTCCCGAGGTGATCGTCAGCAGATACCGCCGGGCGCACCGGCCTGCCACCAGGAAGTCGGCAGTGCTTTTCACATACCGCTGACACCAGTAGAGCACGCCGCACAGGACGGCAAGCAGTGCTCCGATAATGACCCAATCAATCCAATGCATTCTATCTTGTTATCTCCTGTGTACCGGGACAAAAAAGGATGCGGCTTTTCCGTCACGGGGGGGGCCGCATCCGAATTTCTTAATGGTTTATTTTATGGTGATCGGCCATTTCCAGTCAGGTTGCGTTTCCGTCATCAGATAAATTGCCGGAAATGCGAGAGCGGCAATCGTCAGGGAACCGCTTTCGCTGCCGCGACTGCAAAGTTCATCATTGGCACCGGTTGTTTCATGATGTCTGTCACGAAAGAAGTCCCTCCACTTGCGTCCGATCCAAAAATCTCGGCTGTTTTTCTGAAATTCCGCCAAAACAGCATCTTCCGCTATCTCACGGCGATACAGCTCAAGTAACCAATAGCAATAAGGCCCCACCCAGAGATCCGTCGGAGCAGTCCAGCGAGTTCCTTCTGATGTACATGAATCGGTCAGATAACGGAAAGCACGTTTGGCGACCTTGGCTGCGAATTCTGCATCATTGTGCCGACCAGCCTCGCGAGCTGCAAGATAGTAATGCAGGGCGGCTTCTCCGGCATACATGTTACCGAGATAAGTGTGGCAGCCGCTTTCTTCCTTATCACCGCATTGCCAGTCGAACCAGCCGTCAGAATTCATTTTTCTATCGAACCATTTGATGGTATTGTTCATCACTTGCCACCACTCATCGGGGACATTTTCTCCAGCAAGAAGAGCTACATTAGTATAAAATGCCACTCCGGAAAATGTGCGAGGATGGTAGACTGTACAATCAACTCCGCCTTGGCTGTAATGTCTACGCATAATTTCCCGGCCCGGTTCGCGATTCGGGAAATAGATAATATCATTGACGAATACCCGGTTAGAACTTTCGCCCTTGGTATGGCGAACAAGATACTCCACGGCGCGGCGACAGGATTGACGCATCGTACGAACAAATCCGTCATTTTCCGGGCCATCCTGCAATGCAAGAATACCGTAACTCATTGCAGTAAGCCATTCGCCCACCTGATTGTCGATGACTTCGAATGAACCGTTAAAGTCTTCTACAATTTTGGGGTTCTCATTGACAATATGACGAATGCTGCCATCCGGACGCTGCATGGAATCCATCATAAAAAACGCTTCGCGCTTCATCAGATTTTCCACTGCTTTGACTCGCATGTCGTCGTTCAATTTTTGAAACGCCAGGCGAGCGAAATAGAGGCCGCCCATGGCAGCTTCATACTGTTCCGTATCTTTATCGGCGCAAGCAACATAAAGTTCTTTGAATTGCGGGTAAGTGCTGGGCTTAAAAGGATCGTAAGAATTGGGCAGCGACATCGACGTATAGGCATACGTGCCGCCATTGATTATATCTTCAACCATATATGCCATGCCGAGGCGCGCGGACAATGCTGAATATGCCGGCTTTTCATTCTTCTTCATAATGTAAAATTGATCGCTTCCGACGATACCGTGTAAAAGCGAACTGCCATTTCGAAGCAGATCTGCAGTGACAATATAGAAACCTCCGGGAAGGTCTTCGACCGGGAGATCAGCCTTGAAATGGGAAACGCTTCCGGGAGCTGCTTTGAAATTCGGAGATATTGTTTTCTCCGTAACTTTCCCTGAGAAAAGTTCACGAAAACGCAACTGCAGCAAGTCGGACTTCTCAATGGCGCAACGGGACCCGGTCTCAATAACGAAATCTGCAGAGAGTGCCGGCTGCTTTTCAATAAATTTGGTCAGGCCGGACCAGTATTTTGTAACGGACATTTTACAGGCTGCTCCGTCCGGAACGATGATTCCCTCAGAGGTGGGAGTGTGTTTGAGAAGTTGAAATCCTCCGATATGGAATTGGAATGAACCACCTTTGCTGTAATCAGAGGCACACATGAAAAAATGTACCCGATCAATTTTTTGAGCAGGTCCGGCATTGTTCAAGGGATAATCAATCTGCTTCCATTGTTCAGGACCAATGCTCAGCGGCATCAGAGTCTGATGCCATCCTCCATTTGAAGTATCGCACAGAAAGAAAATCAATTTGATCGGGTCGACATCAGCTTTTCCCTTAATGTAAAAGCGCAATGTATCATATCCGCTGAAATCAAACCCCTTCTTCCCGATTTCGATTGACGGCCAAAGAGCCAATATATTCGGCGGAATGGTGACATTCCATTCAAAAGTCGGCATACCAGCGGGGGTTAATACATCAGATTTTTCCAATGTGGAATGTAGGATGGACCATGGCCCATCCAAGAGAAAATCCGCAGAGTCCGCTTTGACAAGCTTTGCTTTTTGCCAAGGGAGGTTTTGGGCATTGCCGATGTTTGTCAGCGTTACAAATATTGTAAAATATGTAAGTAAAGTTTTCAATTGCATCTTAATTTGTTCCTTTTGCAAAAAATATACTATAAAGTTTCAATATGCAACTTCCAATCGACGCAGCCCATCTGCAGAATAAGCTATGCAGAACTTATTCAAAGGTACACTGGCCAACTCATTCATTCCCATAGAAGTCACATGCCCATCGAAAAATCCGGGATTGGCTCGATTCCCATGTCGAAGGATTGCAGCCACATTATCCCAATTACTAGTCGGCGAAAACAAGTAGGTTCCATAAGCGAGTTGATCGCCGGCAGCAGCCGTGACCTTCGCTGCATCAATAAAAAAGACAGTTCGGGAAGCCTGCTTCGCCTGTGACATACGATAACAGTGTACACCAGAAGCATCGTCACCTTTCTTATAAAAATTGCCGAATTCTGTTTTATTCTCATAGTTACCATCTCCGCTATAGCCCGAATCATTGATTGCACAATACATACCGTAGATTTTCCAATATCCCAAGTTAACAGCTTTCCCCTTTGCCGGATCACTTGGGCAAACGGCAATGTCACGTGAAAGATACGCAGGAAAGAAAGGCGAAAGGGATTCTTGGTCATATCCCCAACCGCCATAATCAGCCCGATAGCCGGGCAGACACCAACCGTAATCATTTTCATACAGCATCATTCCCTGTAGTAACTGTTTGGTGTTGTTGACACATGTCGATGAACGGGCCTTTTCTCTGGCTTTATTCAACGCAGGCAGCAGCATTGCGGCGAGTATGGCAATGATCGCAATCACAACGAGCAGCTCAATAAGAGTGAAATTGGTGTTTTTCCGGCTCTTCGGCAGGATTCTTTTTGTTGACATTTTCGGTTCCTTTCTATTGTTTGGAGAGACAAAGGGTTGATCCGGGAAGCGACATACCTGTCCGGGGCGGCGGCCCGCAGGAATTTCCGATGCACGAGATGCCGTCCAGCAGCTCCCGGCGTGGCCGGAGATCGTGCGAAATGATCATTTCGTATAATAGTTCCACCGCCCGCCCGCAGATCTCCGCAATCGGCTGTTCGAGCCGGTCGAGCGGTACTGGTAATTCCCGGAACGTGTCGGCGATGTCGACGCAGGTGACACTCAGGTCGTCCGGAATTTTCAGTCCGCAGAATTTCACCTTCCTGAAAAGCTCCGGCAAGTAGGAGCTGTTGGTCGCGAAAAATGCAGTGGGACGCTCCTCGCCGGAAAGCAGCTCGATCACGTCGGAAGCAAGCCGTCGGTCGGATGGATCGAAAATGATGTCATATGCGTTCCTGTGCGAAATCCCGCCCTGTTTCAGGGCAGCCAGGAATCCGGCAATGCGTTCCTGCTGATCCAGAAAGGAACTGCTGTCCTTCGGCATGATGAGCCCGATTCTGCGATGTCCGCATTCCACCAGCCGCGCCGTCGCTTTCCGGCTTGCTTCATGGCACCGGGTGCCGACGAATGAGACCTCGGCGGCACCCGTTTCGCGGTTGAGCTGCACGAGCGGAGTATGTCCGCACCCCTCCCGCAAGACCTGCTTCAGCCTGGCGGATACCTGCGTAGGCATGTAGAGAATACCGGCCGGCTTTTCATCGAACGCCCGGATTACGGTTTCAAGCTCGGCATTCGGCACGAGTTTATGGATCATGAACTGTAAGCGCATATTTCTGGCCTCCAGCGCCTCGTAGCAGGAGAAAATGATCCGGCGGAAAAGCGGCTCGTCCCGTCCCGGCAGAATCAGGATGACGGGGCGCCGCACGGCTTCACCGGGACCGCCGGCCCGGAAAATTCCCTGTTTCCGGACACTTTCGATCAATCCTTCCTCGGTCAGCAGCCTCAGGGCGCTGTTCACGGTCGCCAGGCTGACCCCGTAATTTTTCTGCAAACTGCGGACGGTTTCCAGCCGTTCCCCGGGCGGCAGTTGCAGGATGCGCTCGCGCAGGAGTTCGTAAATATGTCTGTATTTGGGTTCGCTGCTCATGTCTTTATGAATCGAAACAATTTTCATTTGTCTGTTTTAATTATACATTATTTTAATTCCAATGTCAATAGGTATTGGAAAAATATTGAAGAAAAATCATGAAATCAGAATTTTGCCTGCGCTTTATGTAATTTGTATTTTATTTAAAATAAAAGAGATATAAATACGATAATAAAATCTCATGAATATGCTTGCAGTATACAACAATTGTGAATCGATACAGATAATATTTTATACGAACACTCTTGAAATTGGCGTAAGGGATGATATATTCTTCACATCGCGGCAAATCCGTGAATCTTTTCACGGTTTGCAAGCGGAAATGAACCTGAATTTCAATATGGAAAGGTGCGTAACACATGCTCAAGCTGTTTTCTGCGGCCATTCTTGCCGCATGTCTCGCCGGATGCTGCACGAATGTGGAACCGATTTCCCGGGTGGAGGCGGTTTACGCGCCCGGCTTGCGCGTGGATGCGGGCATGTCCGACCCGGCGTGGCGGAAGGCGCCGGAATACCGGCTCCGGTGCTACCGGAATTTCCAGCACCTGCCCGAAAAGACGGTTGCCGCGATTGAAGCCGGAAAATACGAGGTTCAGGCTTCCGCAAAACTTCTTTACGACGATGAAAATCTTTATATCGGCTGCCGCATTGAAAATGATGACATCTGGACTCTGGACCGGCAGGATCAGCTGCGTCATTATCTCACCGGTGATGTATTCGAAGTATTTCTGAAACCGGAGGAAAGCAACGCATATCTTGAACTCTATGCGACGCCGTCCGGCAACAAGTCCGCATTTTATTTTCCCAGCCGCGCTTTCGGCGGTACGGTTCTGATCGACCGGCAGAAGCTGATGCGGGGGATCGAAGTCGTCTCAGAGGTGGACGGGACGCTGAACGATTCCTCGGATGCCGACCGGGGCTGGACCTCCGTCATGACGGTCAGCCGCAAAGCCGTCGAAGAAAAACTGGGAATCCCATTGGATTCCGGGCGTGCCTGGCGCATCCTGCTGGCGGGATACTCCTTCTCAGGCAACCGCACATTCGGGGAAAATTTTTCCCATCCATTGCTCCCGCAGCTCAACTACCATCTTTACGAATATTACGCGCCCCTGACTTTCCGATGACCACGACATCACCGGAAGCTATCTCTAAACGACAAAGGATATGCGAATGAAACTGGATTTCCGGATAGATTGGGGATATCAATATCTGTATTCCCGCCGTCATTATCACTCGTTTTTTCTCCGGAATGGCCATTGGGAATATGAAGGTTGACCATAATACCGGCGCCTCATGGTTCGCCCTCCCGCCTTTCCGTGTGAATTCAGGTGAAGGAGCGCAGGCCTTCCACACAGGTACGGACCGAACAGTTCAGGAACGAGCTGATCTCGCACAAGGACTGACACCCGCAAAAAGCGTTTAGAAAAAACAGATATTTCGAAGATCACGGAGTGAGAACCTCAATAATGCTCCGGGGCGATATCTGCAAATGAGTCCGATGCAAAAGTTGCTCCAAAGTTGAATATCTTCCAATAATGATCAGGTTTGAAGAGAAATTTGGTCTGTCTTTTTCGTCCCATGGGAATTATGGTGACGAAAAAGACAATGATTTCTCAACTCAACTTCGGTTAAGGAGGATAGTCAATATGGCAGTATCCAGAAAACGTTCCAACGGCAGTGGTTCCATTTACAAGCGAGGAGATAATTTCTATCTGCAATATATGCAGCATCATTGAAGAATAAA
>ENA-UEQM01000740-UEQM01000740.1-human-gut-metagenome-genome-assembly--contig:-NODE-740-length-18088-cov-3.616457_pt1 | contig 18088 bp, 10 predicted proteins | sample MGYA00242948_ERZ507948 | MGnify/ENA primary metagenome ERZ507948 (study PRJEB26167, sample SAMN06115440) | human gut metagenome | host: Homo sapiens | place: China:Hubei | collected 2015-07-28 | study... | reverse complement strand
GTGCACGGCATAGCTTACATGCTCGGAACCGCCGTCGCTAAAGCGAATTCCTTCGGTCGCGATGCGGCTGAGACGATCCTGCGAGAGCGCGGCAAGTAAATCCTTATATTCCACGGGAACGTCCACTTCGCGCACATGATCAAGTACGGGGGGCATCTGTTGGACGTAGCAACGCTCGACAGAGTTCCATCGAGTCTTTTTTAAGGGGTCAATGTCCGCAACGGTTATAGACGACGGACCAGGAACCAGGGCGGATTGATACAATTTACCTGACGCGTCTCGGGACGAAGCTTTCGCCTATGATCCCATTGATTCCTAGCGGGTCGTGCATGCACCAACTCTCGGACCTCTTTGCTCTGCTTGATGCGGAGGAGCTCGCAGAGCTCTTCCCCTACCGCTCGTACGTTCTCATCAATCGCGTTCGCGCGGAGGACGTCGGTTTCGAGTGTCAGACGCACAATCTTGAACGTCTGGTGGAGGGGCCGGAGCTACTCGCAGAAAAGCGTTCTCGCTGCATCCTCCTTGGAAAGTTGCGGGAAAGGGACGCCCGGGAACTTCTTGCCTTTGTCGGCAGAGAACCGGGCGAGGCTCCCTTTGTCGTACTTGAGGACCTCGCGAACCGTCCGAGCAAGACGGAACTTGAGAAGCTTCTTGCCTGGTTCGGGCTCGAGCGCCCGAACGCGAGTGCAACGGTGGCTTCCGAAGCGGTTGAACCCGACGAGTCCATTGAGCGGATAGAGCCTTCGCACGGTCTCTATCCCTACCAGCGCAAGGCGCTCGATCGGATCAAGGAGATCTACTGCCGAGGTTCGCGCGCGTTCCTGCATATGCCGACGGGGTCGGGCAAGACGCGAACAGCAATGGCCCTGGCGGCGCACCATTTGCGCCTTCACGAAGAGGGACTCGTCGTGTGGCTTGCCGACACGCGAGAACTTTGCGTTCAGGCGAGAAACGAATTCAAAGAGACATGGACCTGCGTCGGGGATCGCTCGGTGAAGCTCTTTACTTACATGGGGGGCTCGAAGCTCAATCTCTCGCTCGTCGATTCCGGCTTTCTTGTGATGACGCTTCAGTCGGCGACGGCGGCCCTGCGCCGCGAGGTCGACGATGGGATCGAGACTTTGTCGTCGCTTGCGATGCGACGTCCTTTGGTGATCTTCGACGAGGCCCACAAGGCTGCGGCTCCGAAGTACGGGCGCGTGCTCGACATGATCGGCTGCACGACGGAGGGCTCGAAGGTCCTTGGGCTTTCGGCGACGCCGGGCCGAACGACCGACATGAGCGAAGAGAACCGCAAGCTTGTAAGGTTGTTCGGAGAGAAGGTATCGCTCGAGGTTGAGGGCTATGCGAGCCCGATCGAATTCCTTGAGAAGGAAGGCTACCTTGCCCGTCCGACCTTCCGTGAAGTGCCCTCGACCTTCGACTTTTCACAGTTCAAGAAGGAATTGGGAGAGAAGGGCGAAAGCCTTTCGGAAGACCGCATGAGGGCGATCCTGAAGCTCGTCGCCGAAGATCCCGACCGCTCGATTCTCGTCTTCGAAGAGGTAAAGCGCCTCATCCGTGAAGGTCACAAGCGCATCCTCCTCTTTGCGGCTTCAGTCGAGCAGGCACATCGTCTCGCATACGTGATGCGTTTTTTCGGGAGTAATCCCGAGGAGGCGCTTCCTTACGACGCGCGCGCAGTCTCAAGTAGCGAAACACCGAACGTTGAGCGCGAGTCAACGGTGCGATGGTTCCTTGAGCCCGTCTCGGAGCACCCTGACGTTCGGATTCTTTGCAACTACGGGATTCTAACGACGGGTTTTGACGCCCCCGAGACGAGCGCCGTCGTTATTGCGCGCCCCACCAATTCTCTTGTTCTTTATTCGCAGATGGTCGGCCGCGGCCTGCGCGGCCCTCGCTCGCACGGCACGGCCGAGGTTGAGATCGTGACGATCGTCGACCGGAATCTGCCCGCATTTTGGGACGTCTACAAGTCCTTTACCAACTGGGACGAAGCCTGGAAACCCCGCAAACGGAATACATGATGGATCAGATTCAGGATATTCAGCTCTTCAACACCCGCCTCATGATGCGGGGCATGCTCGACAGCGGCTACAAGGACACGCACTATGCCCTTGCCGAGATCGTCGACAACTCGATCGAGGCCGGTGCGAAGAACATCGACATCGTGGTCGTGCAGAGCACGCAGGGAAAGAAGCAGCGCGCCGTCTGGCACGTAAGCAAGATCGCCGTCATCGACGACGGTTGCGGGATTGCGCCTGAACTTCTCTCGCGTGTGCTCACCTTCGGCGACGGCACGCACGAGGACGCCATGACGAAGGGCGGGGACGACTTTGGCCGCATGGGCAAGTACGGTTTTGGTCTTCCCAATTCGTCAGCCTCTCAGTCCGACGACATTCAGGTCTACTCCTGGGTAGACGGGCCCGAATCGGTGCAATGCACATCGCTTGATGTCAAGAAAGTCCTCGACGGGACGATGAAGCGGCAGACGCTTGCCGCGCCCACTCCGTTTCCCCCACACCTCATCTCGATGATGAAGGCAATCGAGAGCGTACCGGGCAAGAGCGGCACCGTTGTCCTTTGGGACGACGTGCAGCGTTGCTCATGGCGCCGCTCCGGGACCTTGGTCGATAACGTCGAGCGCACGATTGGACGAATCTTCCGTAAGTTCATGGCGAACGCGGGTGTTGTAATCCGCGTCTCGGTCTTCAACGATACGAACTACGAGAAGCCCGTCTCGGCCGCTAGGCCTCTTCACGTCAACGATCCGCTCTTTCTGCTACCGAACGCCTACGCGGACAAGCTACGCCCCGCGTCGCTAGAGATTCCCGCAGACGAACCTGTCTTTTTCTCCGTCCCGCCCGAGAGCGTCTCTCGCGACGACATCGTCGTTCCCTACACCACCACGAGCGGAGAGCCTGCAACGGCGGTCGTGAAGCTTCGCTTCTCGAAGTGCCGTCCCGAATTGCGCCAACGCGTCAACAACCGAGCGCCAGGCTCCTCTGAGTTCGGGAAGTTTGCCAGGGAGAACGAAGGCCTTTCGATTCTGCGTGCGGGCCGCGAACTGCAGCTCTCGCGCGCCTGGCTCCCGGACGTCGACACGCGTCACCGTTGGTGGGGCGCGGAACTCGACTTCCCGCCCGCGCTCGACGACGTCTTCGGTGTCACGAACAACAAACAGTCGGCAACCCGCCTCGAAGCGATGGCGGACGTCGACCCCGAGGAACTCGCCGAAGACTTCACGAGGGACTGGAACCTCGCCCATCCAGGGGACGAACGCGAATTCTTCTTCGAGGACATGATTTCGGAGATGAAACGCGCGGGAGATATGCGTTGGGTCCTCTACAAGACCGTTTCGGTCGTGAAGAAGCGCATCCGCGAGATCTTCAACGACCTGAAGCCCGACCGCTCCGCGAACGAATACGTGGATGGCGAAGGTACGGTCTTCTCGACGCGGGGAAGTTCGAGCGACGGCATGGCGGGGACCGACCCCGCGAACATCGCCCTCAGCGTCTACGAACCGGGCAAGGTGGTTGCGGAAGAAAAGCAGCAGGAGCTTGTCGACGAGATCGTTCCCGACGACGGCACGGAGACAAGCATGACGGAGCGCGAGCGGCTCATGAAGTGGTTGCAGGAGAGTCCGGACGCGAACGCTTATTTCACCCGCGTCAAGATGGGGAGCACGGCCTTCTTCGACTGCTCGTGCAGCTACGGGAAGTTTGTGGTGAAGTTCAACGAGGAGCACCCGGCGACGCAGGACCTCTACCTTGCGTTGGGCGACCTCCTCAACGACGACAACACGCTCACCGTCGGACCCGAGGAGCTCTTCACCAAGATCGACGACCTGAAGGTCTGCCTCTCCCTCATGTTCCTTGCTTGGGCGCGCGTCGAGATGAATCTCGAGCGCAAGGAGCGACTCCGTGCAGCCGCGCTTCGCCAGGCCTGGGGGGAGCGTCTCGACGAACTGCTCGAAGTCTTCAACTCCCAGAAGAAGTAAGCGAAGGGGGCACGATGCTCCGCATCACCCCACGAGCAAAACCCAAGAAGAACGGCTCCCTGCGGGGAGCTGTTCTCTTCGATGGTGCTCGTTGGCTTCGAGCCTGGCGCTCTCGGTGCACGAGAAGCCGCAATGTTCGGCTTTACTTCGTACAGATGGAGCAGGCACCGTTGCCTTCGTCGACGTCGTAGAGCGCGTCGATGTCGCAGTAGTCGTCGAGTCCTTCGCGAAGCGGGTTGATGGGAATGCGTTTTCGCTCGCGTTCGCGGCGCTTCTCAAAGTCCTCTTTGATTTGCGCGACGCGCTCGGGCTTCATGAGCTCGGAGAGCGGTTCGCCCTGCGTCCACGTGAAAGGCGAGCCGTGCTCAAGCGCAGTCTTCTCGTAGGCCATCGCCTCCATGAACTTGTCGGGGTGGCGCTCCAGAAGGTGGACCCACTCGATCTTCTGCTGGAAGAAGCAGAAGGTGCATCCCGAGCGCGAACGCCACTGGTAGTAGGCGGGGAGGCCGAGGCCCGACGACTCGAGAATGTCGATCACGCCCGCCTTGTCGATCCCGTCTTCGCGGAAGGGAAGGACGACGTGCAGATTCGGGTGCCGCTCCTGCATGGCCGTGCGGTGCTCTTCGTCCGCACGAATCGCGACGTAGCTGTAGACTTCGTCGCCGGCGTCAAGCCAGGGCTTGATCCAGTCGCGAAAGGGCTTGAGCTTCATCACGCGCGTGCACCAGCGCGTCTGAGGAGAGGGCAGATAATTGTTGAAAGCGCGTAGCCAGTAGTCAAAGTTTCGGTGGCTGTCAAGGTACTCGATCGGCTTCCCGAGGAAGCCTTCCAACTTCCCGAAGAAATCGTAAACCTCCGGGAGCTCCTTTCCTGTATCGGTGAAGTAATAGTGCATGTCGAGTTCCGGATGGTTGACCGACATGTAGACGGCTAGGGCCGCCGAGTCCTTCCCGCCCGAGATCCCGAGCACATGATGAACGGCCACGATCAGTCCTCCTTTTGGCGTGCAACAATGAGGCCCGCTTCGGAAAGCGCGGCGAGGGCAACTTCACGCGGTACACCCGCGAGGAAGTCGGCAATGCCCGCGGCCTTCGACTTCGCCTGCGCGTCTTCGACGGGCGAGAGTTCGATCATCTCGTTGAGGTCGCCTTCGGCCGCACCAAAAACAACGTTGAGGACGCGGCGCGAGCCCGAACGGCCGCGCAACCGCGCGAAGCTTTCCTGCTTTCGGAACGCAAAGGCGAGTTCCGAGATGCGCGAGAGCGCCGTGAGAACCTCGCGGTCCGTCCACATCTGTGCAGGGCGGCTTGTCGCGAGGCTGATGATCCCCTCGATATCGTGCGGAGCGTCGTCGAACGTCTCCAAACGCGCGATGAAGGCCTCAAGCGTCATGTCGCCCGAGAGGCCCTTGATGTTCTTTGCACGTGCGCGCAGTGCCTCGAGGTCGCCGTTGTCGGCTTCGAGCGCCGCAAAGAGGTGTTCGCGCACGTTCTCCAGCATGCTGGGCATTGCGGCAACATACTCGCGCAGAGATGCCGTGACGCGGTCGGCAAGTGAAACGTCGACCGGTGCGTTGTAGATCGCCGGAATATCGCGGTAGAGGAGCTGAATCGGGTCCGAGGCCTTCGCGACAACGTTCTTGAGGCGCAACGTTTCAGGCGTGAAGGCGGTCGAGCGTTGCGACCAACGCGGGGCCTTCAGGACGATCGCAACGATTGCCTTCGCGACCGACAACGGCGTGGGTTCGAGCGGACGCTTTGCGAGCTCTGGCAAGGTCTCGGCGAGCGCGCGAAGGAAAGCCTCGTTTTCCTGCGTCGTCTCCACCCAGCGGAATCCGATGCGCGTTGGGTCGACGAGCCACTCGTCAATTGTCGTCGCGCTCATCGTGGATTCGAAGGCATCAGCAAGATAAACAGCTAGGTTCTCGCGATTCGTGAGGTAAAAGGCGAGTGCAAGTACCGGCATCGGGCCCGTCTTGAGCCCGAAGGGAGCTTTTGACCAAAAGTCAAAGAGCTCCTTGCCGCTTGTCGTGCGCGGGCGCTTGAGGAATTCCTTCGTGGCAATCCAAAGCGGTCCGTAAGAACTCTGGGAGTCGCAAAGTTCCTCTTCGGTCATGACGAAGCGACGGCGTCCGCCGACATCGCGATGGAGGTCCTTCAGAAGCGAAAGGTAGAGCGCATAGGCGGGCGGAAAGCCTTCGAAGCCGAGACGTTCCTCGGCCTCGTTCACAACCATGTGCGTCATAAGTTCGCGACGCGCCGCCACCATTTGAGACGAAAGGTGATCGCGGTTCACGAGCTCGTTGTTGATTACGGGCGTGCCGCTGAAGACTTCATCGCAAATATAGGTTGCGTAGGCATTCAGGTCCTGCGTGCGTGCAATTTCCCGAAGGTGTTGCGAGCCATGAAACCAAACGCTCTTTGCGAAGGCGCCAGAGAGAGCGTCGAGAAGCGCCTCGCGCACGAAGCCGACGCGAGCGCGCACTTCGGCACGGCCCGTTTCGTCGCCCTCGAGTGTCGGGTCCTTCTCGACGATCGAGAGGGCTTGGAGTTCTTCGAGAAGCTCGCGAATGCGATGGCCAGCTGGCGACGTTCCGATCACAAGACGACGCGCGTCCACTGCGGAGAGACCATTCGCCGCGTAGATCGTACGCAGACGATCCGGCGTAAGCTCGTCCTCAGACGATTCCGGAAGAAGCAAAACGAAGGTGCCCGCCGCACCATCGAAGTTCACCTTCGACGCGGCAAGCGCGGAGAAATGTTCGGCAGGCAGAATGCGGCGCTCAAACCAACGCAAGGTTCCGACGCGCAGATAGTGGTCCCGCGCAACGACAGGCGTGAGCGAAACAAGGCGAGTCACCACCGCTGGGTCGAGTCCCGGACTCTTTGCAAGCGCGTCCTTCACGGACGCCTCAATGTCGAAGTCCGACCCAGCGAAGATAGCAAAGGCGTTCGCGTACCGTCGCTCGATGACGACCTTGAGCTCGATCAGAGTCTTCAACTCTCGTTGCACGGCGCATTCAGTCATCCCGACGGAGGCGGCGAGCACTTCGGGCGTCGCCTCAATCCCCGATCCCGTTCGGAAGAGGTCGATCAACGCAATCGACTTTGCAAGGCGTACGAGATCGGTCGACCCGCGCCGCTCAGCGCGGTTCACGGCCTCGACGGCCGTGAGCCATCGGTGCCCCTCACCCGAGGTTAGGATCGCAGTCTCAAAGTTCTCCTTCAAGTAGTCCCAGTAGTCGGCCGGGTCGTACGTTTCTTCGAGCGACGCTTGCTCCGTGAAGCGCTTGAAGCCCAGAGGATCGGCGGCACTCAGGAAGCTGTAGATGCTACGCTCGTTCTGAGCAAACTTGCGCCGCGAGATGGGACCGAGAAGCAAGGTCGTTACCGGATTCAGGGGCCAGCAGCGCGTGAGGGCCTGCGCGATGCGTTGTCTTGCTTCCGGCCGGCGCTCGGCAAAGGCTTCGGAAGCAAGCTTCACGGCATCGCGGAAGCGGTTGCTCAACGGGGGCTCACCCTGCGGGCGTGAGATCGCGTGGCCAAGAAGCTCGACTGTTTCTTCAGACGAGGAGAGAAGCGGAATATCCGCAAAACGTCCCTGAACCTTGGCCCATTCGTCGCGCACGGCGCGCGGGAGACGAGAGGCGTAAACGTCGACCGCCTGGTGCAGGATTCCAAGAAAAACGAAGCGCGCCTTCGAGCGGTTCGCTACCTCAGCGATTTCCTGAAGAAGATACGCGTTTTCGCTCGCGCACTCGGCTTCGAGATACTTACCGAGTTCGTCGATCACGAGAAGATGCCCGTCGGGGCGCTTCACGCCCGCTGCGCGCTCTTCGAGGGCCTTGACGACAGTGCGGCCATCGGCTTCGACTCCAAGTCGCGCCGCCAGATCGGCCGTGAGGTTCCCCTCGCGCCCGACCATGACGTCGACGCACCAGCCCGAATTAGCTTGGAACGCAACGTCGATCGGTTCGCCCTGCTCGAGGCCGATTGTCTCGGCGGCAAAGCGCCGTTCGGCAGGACTCCCGACAAGGCTACAAAGCAGAATCGCGAGACTCGACTTCCCGCATCCATACGGCCCCGTCCACGTGAAAGCGCGTTGACTACTTTCGAGAATGTGAGCTGCCATCGTTTCGAGCGCGCGGCGCGCAGTGCCTTGCGCGACGTAGCCCGCGAGGGCATCCTGCGCATTGCGGTCGCGGTCGAGTCGCATCGCGCGCTGAAAGCTTCGCTCAACACTCACCCAGGGTTTGAGCGGGGTGAATTCGGTTTGCTCGCTCTTAGGCATACGCTTTCTTCAGAAGTTCGAGTTTGAATTGTTCGGGGTTCGTCGCCGCATCGTCACGGCGCACGACCTGCCTGAGGCCTGCCTGCTCGGTCCAGATGAGCGCTTCATTCGTCAGATCGGAGAGGTGCGAGAGGCGCGCGTTCAGAGCGTCCGCGTCAAGCTTGAACACCTTCCCTGGCGCCCCGTAGTCGTGCGCGATGCGCGAGAAATCAAGGGACGACGTCCTGTAGGGGAGACGGTCCCAGTACTCCATCAGCGCAAAAGCGAAAAGGGCGTCAGGCAACGTCGGATGACGTCCGCGATGAAACGCGAACACCTCGCGGCTACTCGCCTCCAGAAGGTCGAGTTCGCCCAAAAGCGGTTCGATCAAGTCCTCCGCGTGGCCCTTCCCGCTCATGCGCGGCAGGTAGGAGCGCAGGCACACGTCGAGTGCGCGCTTGATGCTCGCCTTCGTCGTCTTCGAGCTCGCCCCCTGCGCGAACTCGACGAGTCCCGCAAGGAACCCGTCGCGGTCAAGCGTGGGCGACGTCACTAGGTTGAAGAGGTAAAAGGCTGGAGGGAAGCGGTTGGGTTCGGAGGCGAGTTTCCAGTGCACGAGCCACTGCGTCGTCATTGAGGCGCAGCTCTCATCAAGCCCGATTGTCTTTGCCGAACCGAAGATAAGCCTCCCGAGCGGGGTGAGCCGAAGTTGCTCTGTTTCGATCATTCCGCACGCTTCGGCCCAAAAACGCATTGAAGCGACCATGTTCTTCCCAACGCCCAAGGCGATCATTGCTTCTTCGCCGTTCATCGAGGGCTCAATCCCCTCAGCCTCGGCATCCTTGAGAAGCTGAGCTGTCTTGCTCAACCACAGTTGCCGAAGCGGGAAGGTTTCGTGCCCCGAGAAGGGGAGCTTGATGTTGTCGGGGAGGGAGTAGGCCATCTCTTCAGTCTCGGAGGGAATTGGTCTTCTGGAGATGTGCTCCAGTGGACCTCAAAGTCTTGAATTCTATCGCAAGATCCGTGCGTCAGCACCCGACAGAACGCTATCGCAAGATCCGTGCGTCAGCACCCGACAGAACGCGGATGCGGGATGTGGGAAACGGAAGCCTCCCTTTGGCTCCCGAACGGGGCGTATTCTGGTGTCCACGTCTCGGAGATTCAGTACGGACTCGGTGTAAAATTTCAAGATGCGTACCCTCAATTCCTGTGGCACTCGTGGCCCGGAACCCTGGATGATAGATAGATGACGAAAGCTGAAAACGAGATCAAGGCCGAGGCCTGCGTACCGGAGAACTTCCGCAAGGACGCGTTTTACCGGATTCCCCGTTATCAGAGGCCCTACACTTGGTCGAAGGACGAAGTGCTGAAGCTCTTGGTCGATGTGTACAAGTACTACCGCACGAGCTTTGATTCGAAGGGAAGCCCGAATTGCACGTCGCGCAAGTTCATCGGGGCCATGATTCTCATCAAGGACACGTCCGACCCGCACAGTTCGACGACTATCTTTGACGTGATCGACGGGCAGCAACGTCTGACAACGCTACACATTTCGTTTTATGCAATCTCGCTCAGGCTCGTCGGCCTCGTTCGTGAATTTCTCGAGGCCTACGCTAAGATTCCGGACAATGCGGGATCAAAGAAGAGGATCATCACGCCGCTCAACATCGCGATGACCTTCACACTTAATCGTGCAAAGAATGCTGGCGAACTTGTGTACCGCTACGCTGACGGGAACTTTCAGCCACTTCTCTTCCGAGAGGATTCTGACGGAGAACTCACAGAGGAAGAGCTTGTAGACCTTGGCATAGCCGAGAAGAAACCCTCCTCCTACGCTTCCGACACCCCGCTTGCCTTCAAGAATCTTGCTCGCCTTTTTAAGACCCGCGAGACCTTTGAGGGCAATCCAGGGGCGATCGTCTGCAACTGGAACGAAGGGATCCTCAATCTGCCCGATTGCCCAAAGCCCTCCTGGAGCGGTACCTATCAGAATGCCTTTGAGGCAGTGAGCGAGTTTCTCACGGTCGTTGAATCCGGCCTGACGGAAGAGAGCATCTCATCCGGCAAGTCAGGAGCTGTTGGCAAGAAGCGATCCTGCCAACAGCTTCTCGAGGATGAGGATATTTCATCCGAAGTCTCTATCAGTATGGACGACTGTCTCAGGTGGCTCGAGAAGGTCTACAACAAGAACCGCTTCGAGCTCAACAAGATCAAGGATGCCTTCGACGCTGTCAAATCGCTCGGCACGAGCCCAGAGATCGAACGATGCCTGAGAATTCTCAAGCGGATCATGCGCCTGAGCCTCTTCAAGGAGTTTCTTGCTCGCAACGTGAGTTTTGTGAGCATCACCTGCTCGACGCACGAGGCGCTCGACATTTTCCAAACGGTCAATACGGCAGGGAAGCCATTGACCTGTATTGAGACCTTCCTTCCCGAGGCGTACCGTCTCATCGAAAGGTGCAGTCTCAACGATGACAAGGACAAGACCTTCATCAATGGCAAGACGCTTTGGGGCGCCATGTCGCTTGAAGGGCTCCTCAAAGGCATCAATGATCTTTGCTCGCTAGCCATCAGCCTCAAGCCCAGTTGCATCCCCGAAATCGTGACGATGTTCGCACTCGTCTATAACGGGAAAAAATGCGGTAGTAGCGTGCTCGATCAACGCCGTTACCTGACGTCATCCTTCCGGGATATCGTGGCTGATCTCAGCGCCGTCGAATAGAAGGACTTCGATGCCGTCCATAAATCAATCCTCACCCACTACCTCGTCATCAAGTGGTGGCTCTGCATCGAATGGGGACGCCGCAAGGCGCTTGAATTCAAGCCCGGCGCGCCTGACAACAAGGCAGATGCGGACCTTGCCGATCGGCTCCTCAAGGAGGTTGAGGACTTCACTAAGGAATTCACGCTCGATGCGGACTCGACGCTTTGGTTCTGCCTCGTCATTTTGAGAGAGAGCAATTTCACGCTCCCTCTGGCGATTCTTTGTCGCTTCTACTTGAAATGGGAAGCAAATCGCACCAAGGAGAATGCCAAGGAACTCGGGAAGGCTGCGCAGGCTCTTCTGTCCTTTGCAACGCTTTGGCACTCCGTGACTGTATCGTCGTCGAGCATCGCCGAGCCCTTCCGAGCCTTCCTGTCCGGAAAGGAGGGAGGGGTAAAAGGTCATGCTGTGACTCTTTGCTCCGACGAGAAGCTATTTGTAGCTGACCTTCAGCAGCACCTCTGGGGCAACTATATTGAGAAGAAAAATACGGCAGGGACGCTTGAGCTTTGGCAGGAGGGGCTAGCGGGTGCACCCGTCGCGCACAACCACAAGTCACTCACCCGCTTCCTGATGCTTGTCTACATGGAATACAGCGAGTTCGATGCAAACTCGCCGATCGGCGTCCGAAAAGAAGCCGTTCGACAGCGTCCGAACACAGATACGTTGCTTCGAATTCAGAAATGGGCGGATACGTCGGCGCTCGAGCTCGAGCATATCGTCCCTCAGTCCCATGACACGCCCGACTGGAGCCATGTTTTTGACGGTTGTAAGACGCTCGCCGATGAGCAGAACCGAGTCAACCAGCTCGGTAACGTGACGTTCCTGCCTAAGGTCGCCAACATTCTGGCGAGCAACTCCAAGTGGGATGTGAAGCGTACCTACTATGCGGCGCTGAGCGACAACGGGAACAAGGTGGTTGAGAAGATTATCCAGAACCAGTCGATGTTCAACCTGAAGCAGGGAGACATCACAAAACTGAAGCGCAACCGTTCGATGCTCGAGGATGCGGAACGCACCGACTGGGTTGCAGGATTTGACAGTCTTGGCGCCTGGGACAATACGACGATCAAGAAGCGTACGGATGCGATTGCGCAAATTGTCTGGCCTCGGCTCTGTGAGTGGCTTGGCAAGACGGGGCAGGGCGGAGCGCAGACGCAAGCTGGGACTCAAGCACCCGCAACTGTATCGTCGCCGGCTTCGACTTCCTCTGGCGTTGCTTCGGGGTTTTCAAACGGTTCTGCTGAAGCATCGGCTCCTGCTACGGCTTCGTCGAGCGGTAAGAAAGCGCCTAGAGGTAAGGTTCTTCACAAGCATCCTGTTTTTCAGGAGCTCAAGAGGGTTGCAGAGGAGGTTTTGGGCGAAGGAGCTATGACTGCCGATGGCGGGCTTGAGTGGGTTTGGGGAGAAGACTACGTTCGCATCTCCCAGCATGAGGACAAGATCGCTCTCACGCTCTCGCACAAGTCGGGCTTCCGAATCCGAGGTGGCCAACCCAATCAACGAAATCCCGACTACGTTTGGCTCTACGAGAAGATACAGGACTGTAGAAAGCGCCCCGAAAACCTCGGATCTATCCTGAAGCGTTGGCTCGGGAAGGACAATCAGACGAACTGATCGCACCTGAAACTCGCGAAACGCTCCGAATAGGGGCGTTTCAAGCATTCAAGAATGCTCGAAAAAACGCCGTTCGTCTGAGGGCGAACGGCGTTTCGGCGTTTCGGGAAAGTTGAGCGGATCCCCGGTCTTCGCGCGGGGAGTCGACTTACTGAACCTTGGCGGCCTTCACGACTTCCTGGAAGTGAGCCTGAACCTTCTGGTTGGCGAGCGCGTTGCGAAGAACGGGCTTCTGGCTTTCGAAGGAGGGGAAGAGCTCGGCCTTGCGCTTCGCTTCGAGCTTCACGACGTGGAAGCCGAATTGCGTGCGAACCGGGGTCTGAGCGACTTCACCGGGCTTGAGCGCCGAGAAAGCCGTACCGAAGGCGGGAACGAAGGAGCGGGGAACGACCCAACCGAGGAGCCCCCCCTGAGCCTTGTTGCCGGTGTCTTCGGAGAATTCGGTGGCAAGCTTGCCGAAGTCCGAACCCTTGTTGATGCGGGAGATGAGGTTCTTCGCCTGGTCTTCCGTCTTCACGAGGATGTGACGAACCTGGTATTCGGTGTCGCCGTAAGCAGCCTTTTCACGGTCGTAGGCGGCCTTGAGGTCGGCTTCGGAGACGGGGTTCTTCTTGGCCCAGTCCTGAGCGAGGGCCGTCACCAGGATCTGCTGACGGGCGTTTTCAATGGCCTGCTTGACGGCTTCCTGATTTTCAACCTTGGCCTTCTTGGCTTCCTGGAGGAGCACCTTCTGCTGAACGAGGATGTTCTTCACCTGGCGTTCGAGCTCGTCGCCCGCGGGTTGGCCCTGAGCGATCGCGCGATCGTAGAGCACTTTCTGTTCGGCAACGGTTACGGTTTCGCCGTTCACCTTGAAGGCCTTGAGTTCGGCGCTGGCCGTGCCGGCGGTGATGAGAGCCGCAAGACCGAGGGCGATGACTTTCTTGTCCATTTTTAAGCTTCCGAAAAAACGTTGGGTTGGTTGACGGAATTCGCGGTCCTCAGTACGGCCGCGGGTCCCACAGAGTGATTGGCCGAATAAAGATCTTTCAATTCTGCCGCTCGACCGCGTGCTTCGTCATGTAGAAGGCAACGCCAATTGTAAAAATCATTGTCAATGCGGTAAGGCCGAAAAGCTTGAAGTCGACCCAGACATCGGTCGAAAAGAGGTAGGCAACCGCGAGGTTGACGCAGCCGATGAGGGCGAAAAAGAGGATCCAGAGATTCTGCACGGTGCGCCAGGCCGCATCCGGCATGTCGATCTGACTCTTCATCAGAGCGCGCATGAAATTTCGCCCCGCAAAGTTTCCGTAGACGAGGATCGAGCCGAAGACCCAGTAGAGGATCGTGGGCTTCCACTTGATGAACATTTCGTTCTTGAGCCAGAGCGTGAGTCCGCCGAAGACGACGATCACCGCAAGGCTGATCCAGAGCATCGTTTCGACGCGCCGTCCTTTGATTTTGAGCCAGCCGATCTGGCAGAAGGTGGCGAGAATCGCCACGATGGTCGCGAGGAAAACGGGCGCCGTCATGGGTGTGACGCCTTCGCCCATGGCGGACTGCGCAAGCGCAAGCGCGTCCGCGGAGAAGTGCTCGGAGAGCTTGAAGGTCGCGAAAAAGAGAATGACGGGAAAGAGGTCGAAGAGTAGTTTCATGGCGCTGCCGCCCCAAGAACGGGCGGCCCGGTGCGTTTCGAATCGAAGAAGGATAGCAGAGCTCGGCGCTCCCCTTCGGAGAAACTTCCGCTCGGTAGGGGCGTCGTTCGTTGCATACCTCCTTTCCGAGCGCCGTATTCCGGCTGCGGTCCGCTCCGTTTCTTCCCGTCCTGAAGCGTCCTGTCGCGCCCCGGGCGCGGACAAGTCCTTCGGTCGGGCCTCCGGGCCTTCGTAACAAAGCCTTCCGCACGGTAACATTACCGAACGTTTTCCCGCTTCCCGGTTACCCTTGCCCGGCCGAGGGAGCGTAGAGTTCGGGAAGACCGAATAACTTTCGACGGCCCGCGTGCGGCCGTCCGGCCCGCCCGCGGGGTGTTCCGCGCAGAGACGGGTACGGACGGCTTGCCGCCAACAGGGTCGCCTACCCGAGAGTTCCTGTTATGAACAAAAAAGCGGCAATGATGATGACTGCGGCCGCCGTCGCGACGATCGGATGCGTCGAAGCGGCCGAGGAGAAAAACATGAACGACATGACGCCCGTCCCGGTAGTCACGGTCGAAGGGATGACGGAATACCGCATGCCCAACGGCCTCAAGATCGTCCTCTACCCGGACGCCTCGAAGCCCACCGCCACGGTCAACATGACCTACCGCGTGGGCTCGCGCCACGAGAATTACGGCGAAACGGGGATGGCGCACCTGCTTGAACACCTGATGTTCAAGGGATCGAAGAATTATCCTTCGCCCACGAGCGAATTCACGAAGCGCGGTTTTCGCATGAACGGCTCCACGTGGCTCGACCGCACGAATTACTTCGTCTCCTTCACGGCGTCGGACGACAACATGAAGTGGGCGCTCGGCTGGCAGGCCGACGCCATGGTGAATTCCTTCATCGCACAGAAGGACCTCGACACCGAGATGACGGTCGTTCGCAACGAATACGAAATGGGTGAGAACAAGCCCGTTTCCGTCATGATGAAACGCATGCAGAGCGTGCTTTTCGACTGGCACTCGTACGGTCGCAGCACGATCGGCGCCCGGAGCGACATCGAAAACGTCGAAATCGAAAACCTTCAGGCTTTCTACCGCAAGTACTACCAGCCCGACAACGCGGTGCTGACGGTGTCGGGCAAATTCGATCCCGAAACGGTGCTCGGTTGGATCAAGGAGGACTTCGGCGCGATTCCGAAGCCCGAACGCGTTCTCCCGAAGGAGTGGACGGTCGAGCCCGTCGCCGACGGCGAGCGCGAATTCACGATCCGTCGTCAGGGCGAAACGCAGCTCGTGGCCGTAGGCTACCGCATTCCGGCAGCGCTTCACGACGACTACGAACCGACCGCAATGGCGGCGCAAATCCTCGCCGACGCGCCGACGGGGCGCCTTTATAAGGAACTTGTCGAAACGGGTCTTGCGACGCAGGTCTTCGGTTGGCCGATTGCGGCCGAGAAGCCGGGCTTCGTCATGTTCGGCGCGCTCGTCAAGAAGGGCGACGACATCGAACTCGTGAAGACGAAGCTCGTTGACGCGATTGAAAACGCTTTTGCCCGTACGCCCGCCACCGCCGAAGAACTCGGTCGTCAGCAGGCCGACCAGGCGACGATGTTCGAGCGCACGCTCTCCGACCCCGAGCAGTTCGCCGTGGGCCTTTCGGAATACATCGCGCTCGGCGACTGGCGCCTCTTCTTCGCGGATCGCGAAATGGTGCGCGACGTGAAGCCCGCCGACGTCGATCGCGCGGCGAAGACCTATTTCGTGCGCGACAACCGCGTCGTGGGTCTTTACATTCCGACCGACGAAACGAAGCGCGCCGAAATCACGGCGGCGCCGGGCGTCGACGAGGTACTCTCGCGCTACACCTTCTCCGAAAAGGGTTCCGAAGCGGAAGCGTTCGACGTCTCGCAGGACAACATCGACAAGCGTACGACGCTCCTTGACATCGGCGACGTGAAGGTTGCGCTTCTTCCGAAGAAGACTCGCGGCGAAACGGTTGTCGTGCAGATGCAGTTCAACAACGGCAACAACGAAACGTCGGTGAATGCCGCGATTCCGATGCTCGCCGTCGCGATGCTCTCTCGCGGCACCGACACGATGACGCGCGATCAGATCGACGACAAGTTCACGGCCCTCAAGATGGAAGGTTCTCCCTTCGGCTTCACGACGGACCGCGAACACCTCTCCGAAGCGCTCGCCTTCGTGGGCGAACTCTATTCGAAATCGATCTTCCCCGAGAAAGAGTTCGAAACCCTGAAGCGCCAGACGCTCGTCGGTCTTCAGTCGCGTTCCGACGACCCGCGCGTCAAGGGGCGCGATGCGATGACGCGTCACTTCAACACCTACCCGCAGGGGGACGCCCGCTACACGGAAACGTCCGAAGAGCTTGCGGCCGAAGTGGAAAAGGCGACGCTTGAGGACGTGCGCAATTACTGGAAGCGCGTCTTCGGCGTTACGAAGGGGACGCTTGCCGTCGTGGGCGACTTCGATCCGAAGGAAGTCGAAGACGCTTTGAAGACGAAGGTCGTGGGCGTCAAGAAGGCCGAAGTGCCCTTCGAGCGCATCGTGAGCGACTATCGTGAGGTGAAACCCGCGCGCTTCGTCGTCGACACGCCCGAAAAGGAAAACGCGATCCTCATGGCCCGCGTTGACTTTGCGGCGAACCTGGCGGATCCCGACATGGCCGCCCTTATCACGGCCGACTGGATCCTCGGCGGCTCGAGCGGTCTTTCGAATCGCATCGTGACGCGTCTGCGTCAAAAGGAAGGCCTCTCCTACGGCGCCTCCTCGAACGTGACGATCCCCGCTTTCGGCAACCGCGCCAAGTGGTCGATCGGTGCGATCGTGGCGCCTCAGAACCTCGCGCAGGCCGAAGCGAGCCTCAAGGACGAACTTCGCAAGGCACTCAAGGACGGCATTACCGAGCAGGAGCTCGAAGAAGCCAAACGCGGCATGATTGAAAACCGCGCCGTCAACCGCGCGCAGGACGGCATGCTTGCGGCGGGTTGGACGAGCAACCTCGAAATGGGCCGCACCTGGAGCTTCTCGAAGGAAACCGAAGACGCCATCCGAGCCCTCACGGTGAAGGACGTCAATGCGGCGATTGCCCGCATCGCCGATCCCGATCGCATGACCTTCGTTCTCGCGGGCGATCGCGCCAAGGCGAAGGCGGCCGGCAAGGACTTCTTCGGCGAGTAAGCGGCGCTTCTCTTCGATGCATCGTAGTCCGTGCGGGCCTCCCGCACGGACTTTCACAAAGAACCGCGCTCTTCGGGGCGCGGTTTTTTCTTGACAGCTCTCGAAGCGGTCTATTCGTGTGACGCTCGGTTGCTTGGGCGTGTCCGACGAGTTTTCTGAGTATACTGTGGAGTATCGATTCTGCCGGCAGGGGGACGTCCTCCGTATGTCGTCGGGAAAAGCAGAACTATTTGGGGTATTTCCATTAGCGAATGGATTGGGGCGAGCATCCCGAAAAAAAACTGCTTATCGTTTCGGCCTGTGTTGCAGGACTTGAACTATGGATACATTCCGGTGATCACGCCTTCAAGCGAAAGTACACCGCTGAAAGCATACGAAGGGCGAGATGGAAAAATGACGAAACTCTATACTCCTGAAGAGATGGCTTGCGTGATGAGTCATATCGAAAAGTGTTTCGGGTCGGTTGCAACTATCCTGCACGAAATCGTTTCGCCCGCTATCCATGTCGACATTTGTGTGATACCTCCCCACGACGACAATGCCTACTACACGCTCGTCACGATGGGAATGGGGGCTCATCGCATGAATGTCCCGGATGAGCTCAAAGGAAAACTTT
>ENA-UEQM01000735-UEQM01000735.1-human-gut-metagenome-genome-assembly--contig:-NODE-735-length-18139-cov-3.062950_pt1 | contig 18139 bp, 23 predicted proteins | sample MGYA00242948_ERZ507948 | MGnify/ENA primary metagenome ERZ507948 (study PRJEB26167, sample SAMN06115440) | human gut metagenome | host: Homo sapiens | place: China:Hubei | collected 2015-07-28 | study... | reverse complement strand
CCTTTGCCAGAGTCCTAAGGCCTTCGGTCGTTCGGAGGCCTTTTCTTTTTGAGGAGGTAGACATGACGACGAAAAAGACTGCCACCTCCAAGAAGAAGGTTGGGCGCCCGTCGCTCTACACCGATGAGCTCGCCGACAAGATCGTCGGGCTCATCGAGGAGGGCTACTCAGAGCGGCAGATCGGGAAGATGGCAGGGATGCCTTCCGCTGTCACGATTTGGAAGTGGAAAGAGGAGCGCCCCGAATTTCTTAAGCGTTCCGCGCGCGCGCGTGAGCTGTCTGCATCGATTTACAGAGAGAAAGCCCTGAAAATTGCAGAGTCTGTAAATGACTTCGCCGATGAGGTCGAGAGGTCTCATCGTGACGCCGTAGAAAAAGACGCGAATGATCCTGAATACGATGAGGACGGATCCGTAAAGAAAACGCCGAAGCTGTGTATTCCTCCGGGTTGGGTTGAGGCGAAGAAGTTGGTGATTCAGGAGCTGAATCGTGAGGCCGCTCTGCGCGACGACAGTCGCTTCGGCGACCGAAAGACGGTGAAGCTGGACGCAACACCTGAGGGTGCAGGCATGGCCGACGTCTATGCCAAGATGCTCGACGCCATGAAGGGTGACGACGATGCCTGACCCTTTCCGCGAGATTTGGCGGCCGCACCGCTACAAGGTCTTCTACGGCGGCCGAGGCTCGGGGAAGTCGTGGGCGGTCGCGCAGGCGTTGATCGTCATGAGCGATCTGGCCTGCATCCGCGTGCTGTGCTGTCGTGAAATCCAGAACTCGATCCGCGATTCGAGCTACCAGGTCCTCAAGGACACGGCAGAGCGTCTCGGAATTTCTGATCGATTCAGTTTTCTCGACTCTGAGATTCGGCACAACGCAACGGGAAGTCGCTTCATTTTCAAGGGCCTGTGCCGAAATGAACAGTCGATCAAGTCGACCGAAGGCATCGATGTGTGCTGGGTCGAGGAAGCGCAGACGGTTTCCGAGGTGTCGTGGGAAGTCTTGATTCCGACGATCCGAAAGCCTGGATCCGAAATCTGGGTGACCTTCAACCCGCTCCACGCGGACGACCCGACGACGCGGCGCTTCATCGAGAACCCGCCGCCCGAGGCCTACGTGCGCAAAGTCAACTACGACGAGAACCCGTATCTACCGGACTCGCTTCGCAAGGAGCTTGAGCACGATCGCGAGACCGACTACGAAAAGTACCTGCACGTCTGGGAGGGCTTCCCGCGCACGATCAGCGATGCGCAGGTCTTCAAAGGTCGTTTCGTTGTTGAGAACTTCGAGGACGACCTGTTCGAGCAGGCCGACCGCCTTTTCTTCGGCGCGGACTTCGGTTTCGCGCGCGACCCGTCCACGCTTGTGCGGTGCTTCATCGTCGAGAACACGCTCTACATCGACCACGAAGCCTACGGCGTAGGCGTCGAGATCGACGAGCTTCCGCAGCTCTACCGATCGGTGCCCGGTGCGACCGAGTGGCCGATCAAGGCGGACGCGGCGCGACCCGAGACGATCAGCTACCTCGCCAATCGCGCGGGCTTCAACATTTCGGCTGCGGACAAGTGGCAAGGATCGATTGAGGACGGCATTGCCTACCTCAAGAGCTTCGACCGCATCGTCATCCACCCGAGGTGCGAGCACGCCGCGGAAGAGTTTCGGCTCTACAGCTACAAGGTCGACAAGGTGACGCAGGAGGTCCTCCCCGTCATCGTCGACAAGGACAACCACGTCATTGATGGCCTTCGCTACGCCCTCAGTGACTACATCAAGGCCCGATCGAATGGATACTTCATCGCAGATTACTGACAGCGGCGGCACGAGCCAGACGGTGGGCCTGAAGCTCTACGGAGCCGAAGAGCCGCGCGCGGTCGAGCCCGTCGCCATGAGTGCCGAGGCCATCGCCGAGAAGTTCCGTCCCGCCGTCACCTTCGTCAAGAAGGGTGGCATGGCGATGGACGCCGCAATCGGCGGATCCTTCACGGGACAGATCTCTGCGCTCTTTGAGCACTCTGTCCTGTCGTCGTTCACGACGTTCGTCGGCTACGGCGCGCTCCAACAGCTCGCCCAAGACGCTCTAATTCGTCTGTGCATTCAGACGCGCACCGACGAGATGCTCCGCGCCTGGATCAAGATCTCTTGTGACGACGCGGAGAAGCTTGAGGCGATCGAGCACGAGATCGAGCGTCTGGGCGTGCGGCAGAAGCTTTCCGAAGCGCTCACACTCATGGGCCTCATGGGCGGCGCCTACGTCTTCATCGACACGGGCGCCGGGAAGGAGCGGCTCATCAACCCGCTCAACTGGTCGGCGAACAGCGAAGAACTTGTGCAACGAAGGCTCAAGCTCCGCGTGATCGACCCCGTGTTCACGGCGCCACTCGAGTTCAACGCAAACGATCCGCTCTCCGACGATTTTTACCGCCTTCGCACGGTGAGCGTCATGGGCACAGTTGTGCACATGTCCCGCATGATTCGCTTCGTTGAGAACGAGGTGCCTGACCTGCTCAAGCCGTCATACAACTTCCTCGGGCTGCCGCAGGCTCAGCTCCTTTCAGACTACGTCACGCACTTTCGCAAGAACCGCGAAGAGATGAACCGCCTTGTGCAGAAGTTCTCCACGACGATCATCAAGGGGAACCTGAAGAATCAGCTCTACCAGGGCAAGAGCATCGACGTGCTCAAGGGGCGCGTGAAGCTCTTCGCCGAGGCGCGGAACAACAGCGGTATCACGCTTCTCGACAAAGACACCGAGGACTTCGTGCAGGTCAACACTCCGATTCAGGGCTTGACCGACATCGTGCGCCAGTCGCTCGAATTCGTGGTCTCGGTCAATCAGTCGGGAGTCGTGAAGACGCTCGGCTACACCCCGAACGGCTTTAGCTCGGGCGAGTCCGATGTGAAGCTCCAGGCCGACCTTATCGCGACGCGACAGGAGAAGATCCTGCGCAAGCCGATCGAGGAAATCCTGCGGCTGGTTCAGCTTTCGCTCTTCGGCGCCGTTGATCCGAAAATCACCTTCGAGTTCAACCCCATCGACGAGGACGACGACCGCGCCGATGCAGAGGTGGAAAAGATGCGTGCCGACACCCGCGCCATCTACCTCGACCGAGGCGTCGTCTCTGAAGACGACGTGCGTACCGCCCTGAAGACCGACGAAGGCAAGTGCTTCACCGACCTTGAGGGCGATGCGCCGGGAATGCCCGATGCGCCCTTCGGTCAGATGAGCGATCCGATGAGCGAGGCAGGCAATGGCAACGAAGGCATCACGCTCCCGTAAAGTGGCGCTTCGCTCGACGAAGCCGAACGCGGGCGTCCGAGACGCCTACGCGAAGGAGCTGAGCGCTCTGGTGCGCGAAATGGCCGAGGATGTGGCCGAGACCTTGAAGAAGGCCTACGACCGCCACGAGCCTCTCTTGGCGCAGGACGCTCGCCTGCCTTCGTCTGCGCTCGCAGACATGATGGAGCTTCTGCGAAAGCGATGGACCAAGCGCTTCGAGACCGCATCCGAGCGCATCTCGAAGAAATTCGTCCAAGGCGTCAAGACCTCGGTGACGAACCAAAAGCGAAGCGCGATCCGCAGCGCTGGCCTCCCAGAGGCCTTCGCCCTGAAGTTCGATCGCGGGCTTGTCTCGCAGGACGTGCTCAAAGCCATCACGCAAGAGAACACCTCGCTCATCAAGTCGATCGGGTCGAAATACCTTGACGACGTTGAGGGGCTAGTGATGCGCTCGGTGACGGCTGGCCGCGATGTGAAAGGGCTTGCGGGTGAGCTTCAGCGCCGCTACGACGTGACGAAGCGCCGCGCGGTCTTCATCGCTCGCGACCAGAACAACAAGGCCTCGGAGGCCTTGTCCCGTGCGCAGGATGCGCAGAGCGGCATCACGCGAGGCGTGTGGATTCACGTTCCGGGGCGGTGGACGAGCCGCGAGACGCACAGGCACATGGACGGCAAGGAGTTCGATCTGCGCGAGGGTCTCTACGACTCAGACGCGGGCCGAAAGATTCTGCCGGGCGAGCTTCCCGGGTGCCAGTGCACCTATCGACCTCTTTTCCCTTCAGAACTATGGACGCCAAAACGCTAATCGCATTGGATGCGGACATCGTTCGAGAGTCCGCACGAAGCCGAGACAAGAACGGCTTCCTCAACATCAAGTTCTCCAAGTTGACCCGGGATCAAGTGGCCCCTTACTACGGCCGCGAGATTCCGGGTTTTGAGTCTCAGGGCCTCGATCCTGACAAGGTCTACTACGGGTGGCGTCACCCGGAGGAGCTTCAAAAGGCCCTCGAGACTTTCAACGGGAAACCCCTGCTTCTCAGGCACCACATGGACAGCGCCGATGCTCCTCAGACGGAGTTCCGCGTTGGCACGGTCGGCACGTCTGCGAAGTGGGAGGCGCCCTTCATCACGAACGCTCTGAGCGTGTGGGATGAAGGCGCCATCAAGGCCATCGAGGACGGATCGCTTCGCGACCTCTCGTGTGGCTATCGGTATAGGCCCGACTTTTCTCCGGGTGAGACGCCCGACGGACTGGCCTATGACTTCATCATGCGAGACATCGCATGCAACCACGTCGCCCTCGTCGAAGAAGGTCGGGCACCCGGCTGCTACGTCGAGGACGCGCTTCCTGAGGATATGACAATGGAAGAAAAAAAGACCGCGTGCGACAGCTTCGAAGAAGTCGTCCGCGCCGCGCTGGCCGATGCGGGCATTGAAGTTGCTCCCGAAGCCGCCGCGAAAATCGCGCAGTCCCTGGCCGCCGCGATGGAAAAGAAGGATGAAGCTCCCGCTGCTCCTGCCGCCGAGGACGAAGAACCCGAAGCCGCGCAGGACGAGGACGAGACCGCGAAGGATGAAGAACCCGAAGCGGCCAAGGACGAGGAGTGCGAAGACGAAGACCCCGAGGCGGCCAAGGACGAGGACGAACCGAAGTCCGAAGGTGCGATGGACGCGGCCCTCAAGAAGGCCGTGGACGTTGCGACGAAGCAGATCTGGGCCAAGCTCAGCGGCATCTCCGCCGCCGTCTCCGACGTTGAGCCCGCCGTAGGCCGCCTCAATGGCGCAGCTTACGACCCCGCCGACGCCGTCTATCTCGATGCCGTGAAGCAAATGGGCTATGCGGGACCGGTGAAGAAGTCCGAAGCTCGCGCCGTCTTTAAGGCGTTGCGCTCCACGGCGGGCGTCAAGGTCGGCTTTGCGTCCGATGCCGCGCCCGAAAAGAAGTCCTTCCTCGACAAGTTTCTCAAGTAATGAGAGGTGCCTCATGGCTCTTCAGTCCAAAGTGAATCAGCGCATCTGCCCGGCCATCGCGGGCATGCCTGCCAGCGTCGTTGAGACGCACTACCTCGCGAAGACCCCGCAGGCGGCCACGGCCATTCCTGTCGGCGCCTTCGTCTTCGCTGACACCACCGAAGGTCTCCAACACCGGCACCGGCATGGTGCGCGGCATCGCGATCTTCGTTCGCGGCTATGTCTCGCCCGGCACGACGCCGTCGGCCACGATCCCTGCCGGCGCTCCTGTCACCGTCGCCACTGAAGGCAAGGTCTGGGTCGTCGCCACGAACGCCTCCGCTAAGGTCGGCGACTACGTCTTTGCCTCGCAGACGGATGGCTCGGTCTTGACGAACGCCTCGAACGCCGCGCAGGGCGGCCACACGCTCACGAATTTCCGTGTCGAAGCGGTCGAAGGCGAGTCCGCCAAATCTCTCGTCCTTATCTCGAATCAGGTTGCCGCTGTAACGCAGGCCGCTTCCGATTAAGGAGAAATTCGATGAACGAACAGGAAAAACTCCGCGCGCTCGGCCTCGCCTTTGACGGCCGCGTGCGCATGCTCCCGACGATCGGCGAAACCTCGCAGATCGCGATGGACGCCGCCCTTCAAACGGTGGCGAACGTTAACACCCCCGAGATGTTCGCGACCTTCGTCTCGCCCGAAGTCGTCGAAATCCTCGTCTCGCCGATGCGCTCCGAAGAGATCTTCTCCTCGACGAAGCGCGCCGATTGGCCCGACCAGAAGACGATGTTCCAGGCCGTCGAGTTCATCGGTCAGACGACCGAATACTCGGACTTCGGTCGCGGCGTCCTCTCTGATGCCAACATCGAGCAGTGTGTCCGCGACACGCATCGCTTCCAGACCTTCATTCAGTGCGGCGACCTCGAACAGGACATGGTCGCCAAGCAGAAGATCAATCTGCTTCAGCAGAAGCAGAAGGCCGCTGCGCTTGCCCTGAAGATCGAAATGAACAACGCCAACTTCTTCGGCGTGAGCGGCAAGTCGATCTACGGTCTCCTCAACGACCCGGCGCTCCCTGCCGCTATCACGCCGGCCACGGTCGACGGCTCGAAGGTCAAGTGGGAGGACAAGGGGGCCAACGACATCTACAACGACCTCCTCGCGCTCGTGACGCAGATCAGCGAAGCGTCTGACGGTCTCGTCGACTTCCAGAGCGACTTCAAGCTTCTGGTGCCGCCGAGCGTCTACGCCAACCTCGCGAAGATCACCGAGCTCGGCATCGCGCCGATCCTCGAGGTGCTCAAGCGCCACTTCCCGAAGCTCGAGATCCTCGCCGTTCCGCAGATGGAAGACGAAGACGGCGTGTGCAAGGCCATGCTCATCGCGACGGACCTCATGGGCACGCCGACGGGCACCTTCGGCTTCTCCGAGAAGCTCAAGACCTTCCGCGTGATGCTCGAGCACTCCAGCATCTCGCAGAAGTGGGCGTCCGGCACGACCGGCTTCCTGCTTTTCCGCCCGTTCTGCATCGCCACGATGCAGGGCATCTAAGCCGCTGAGGCAACGGCCCGGGGTTCACGCCTCGGGCCTTCTTACTTTTGGAGAAAGTGAATGGCTACTACCACTACGAAGAAGAGAGCGCCAAACGCGCAGGCCGTGAAGGAAATTCGACAGGGCGAGACGACCGTCAACGTTGCCAACGCCGCCAAAACGGACGAAACGGTGACGGTGCTCTTCCGCTCGCGTCAGTCCCTGAAGTTCCGCCTCGGCGGCAACCGTTCCCTTGAGATTGCGGGCAACGCCGTCTACCTCGCCAACGCGCAGGGCGGTGCGCTCCCCGTCGGCGGTTACGGCGTTACCGTGGTCGATAAGAGCACGTGGGACGAAGCGATGCGACTTTACGGCAAGGCTTTCGCGCCTTGGTTCCGCTCGGGTCGCCTGAAGGTCGAGCAGTCCGAAAACGCAGGCGTCGCGACGGCGTTTGAACGCGCCGAGGAAAAGACGGGCGACGACCCGATCGCCGCGAAGGAGTAAAGCGATGGCCGAGGTCGTTTTCGATGTTGAACGATTCCGCGAGGTGAACCCCGCCTTCAAGGACGAAATGCGCTTCACCGATGCGGCGCTCAGTTTTTGCTTCGAGCAGGCAGTCGAAATCATCGGAAACGACGACGCCTGCCCGATCCCTTACGCGCCCGACGAGACGCCTGCCGTCATGACGCGGAGCATCGTGCTCAACCTTCTGACCTGCCACATTGCGACCCAGAACTTGCTCTGGGATCCGACGCAGGCAGGCCCCGTCATGAGTGCGGCAGAGGGTTCCGTCAATGCCTCCTTCGGGACGCTCACGGATCCCGCGAACCCCGCCTGGTGGACTTCGACCCGGTGCGGCGCCGCAGCTTGGCAGATCGCTCAGCGCTACGCCACGGGTCCCGTCTACTTCGGCGTCGAGCACTTCTATTCCGGGGGCTGACATGGGCGTCAAGATCACGACGAAGGTGAAGAGCGGCGGCCTCGACGGCGTGAAGAAGCGTTGCGGAGGATCCGCACAGCTCCTCGGCGGAGTTCTTGGCAATCCGGTCAACCACGAGACGGGCGAAAAGATTGCGCTCTACGCCTACTACAACGAATTCGGGACTGTGAACACTCCTGCGCGCCCGTTTCTTCGCAATGCCGTCGAAAAGCATGAAGCCGAGTGGCGAAAGATGCTCGAGGCGGCACTGCGGTCGGGACTCTCTATGCGCCAGGCACTCGAGGCAATCCGAAACGTCGTGCGCGCGGACATCGTCGCTTCAATCAAGGCTTCGGGCGACTTCGATCCTCTGAGTCCTGAAACGATCAAGGCCAAGGAGCGTAAGGGAACGACGAACGCGGCGACGCCTCTGATCGACACAACGTCCCTGATTCGCTCCATCGCCACGGAGGTGCGCGAATGAACATCCATGCAATTGTGCGCGGCCCAGTCGGCGCCGTCGCCCGCGAGCTCCCCGCGAAGCTCTACCGCTCGACGGGAAAGCAGACGCGAACAACGCGAGGAGAACTGCGACAGGTCTACGCACAGCCGATCGAGCTTTCGGCGCAATGGCAAAGCATCAGCGCTGATGCCTTGGCGCTTCTCGACGGCAATGCCGTGACGACCTTCACGCGCCGAGTCTATCTGCACGCATCGAGCGATCCTGCCTCCCGCCCATGGGCGCAGTGGCGCCCTCTGGGGCGTTCGGGAGACGTTCTCGAAGACCAAAACGGCGGCAAGTGGCTCGTCACGCAAGTCCTTGAGGATTTCTCGCACGAGGGCTGGATCTCGGTGTTGGCGGTCCTTCAGCAGGGCGAACTTTTCATGGAGATTGAGGCCGATGGCAATCAAGGCTAACGAAAGCCCGCTCCTCCTTGCGGTCCAAAACTTTTGCGTGAAGTACTCAGCCCCTGCGCTCGTCGACGAATGGCACGTTGTTCCTGCGCACCAAAACCTTTCGCTCCCTAAGGACAAGGGCGACTTCATCGTTGTGACGCCGATCAACCAGATGCGCATGGGCACGACGGTTTCGACCTTCGATCCCCAGACGGGCACGACAAAGCACCGCACCTACTACGAAGCGTCCGTTCAGGTTGACGTCTACTCGGCGAATACCGTCGACGCGGCAGACCGCGCCGCAACGCTCGAGACGATGGCCCGCTCCTTCGAGGGCGTCGGCTTCTTCAAGAACTACGACATCGATTGCCTCTACGCAGAGAACGCTTCGAATCTCACGGCGGCGCTCGACTCAGAGACCTATCAGAGCCGGTGGATGCTGACGCTCCGCCTTGGCTTTTGGAAGGAGGTCGAGGTCGCCACGGACTCTTTCGACAGCGTTGACGTTCGCCTCAAGAACGTCGACGTCCACTTTCCACCTAACGAGGAATCACGATGAGCATCACCGCCTCTTACCTGGTTCAGCTTCAGCCTCGCACCATCACGGGCGGCTCAAGCGACCTCGAAACGAATGGGCTTCTTCTGACGAAGAGCGCCCGCCTCCCGAGCACGACTCCTGCCGTGCGATTCGGCTCCGCGACCGCAGTCTCGGACTTCTTCGGTCCCGAGTCGGACGAAGCGCAGTTTGCCCTTCAGTACTTCACGGGCCTCACGAATCAGCGCAAGGCCCCGGACGCCCTGATTGTCGGCCGCCGCTTTGCCGAAGCGGCCGCCGCGTGGATTCGCTCCGCGCCACTGACGCTCGACCTCGAGGCGCTCAAGGCCATCTCGGACGGCACCCTGAAGATCACCGTCGACGGCACTGAAAAGACGGCCGCCACGGTCAATCTCTCCGAAGCGACTTCGCTCTCCGACGTTGCCGAAAAGCTTGCCACGGCGATCACGGGCGTCACGGGGGCGTATGACAGCGCAACCAACACGATCACGCTCACGTCCTCGACGACGGGCGCGGAATCGACGATCGGCTTTGCCTCTGCGGGCGAAGGCGGCACCAACCTCTCCGAGAAGCTCGGCTTCACGCAGGCGGCAGGCGCCGTCATCTCGCAGGGCGTCGACGCCATGCCCGTTGCGCAAAACCTGCAGGCGATCGTCACCGCCACGGGCAACTGGTCGCAGTTCACGACCCTCTGGGAAGAGACGAATGCCGAGGAAGTCGCCGACTACGCCGCATGGGCCGACCTGACGGCCGACTACGTCTATGTCTTCTGGTCGAGCGACGCGAAGATGGCCGATCCGCTCACACAGGACGCTACGATCGCCTCTACGCTCGTCGACCAGTACGACTGCACTTTCATGCTCTACGCCGACGACTACCGCACGGCCGCTTTTGCGCTCGCGTACCCGGCGACGATTGCTTGGACGCTTCCGCAGGGCATGAAGGTGCTCTTCGGCAAGTCTGCCTCGGGCATCGCTCCGACGATCACGACGCAGGCCGAGGCCGAAGCGCTTGACGCCCTGCGCGTGAGCTACGTCGGTCAGTTCGCGACGCGCAATGCCGAGTTCCAGTTTGCCAATCGCGGCGCCCTGACGTCTTCGACCTACGGGTTCTATGACGTCCTGGTCGCCTCGATCTGGTTCCGAGCGAAGATTCAGCGCGCCGTGATGGACCTCTTTGCTCAGCGCGACCGTCTGCCGTACACCGGTGCGGGCTACACGGCGCTTGAGGCCGTTATCCAGGATCCGATCAATGCCGCCAAGAACTGCGGCGTCATCGACGAAGGGCTCGCGCTCAGTGAGTCGCAGAAGAATCAGCTTCTGACGGAGACCGGCGACACGCAAGCCGCCTCGACGCTCGCTCTCACGGGCTACTACCTCAAGGTCACCGACCCTGAGGCCGCCATTCGAGCGCAGCGCGGCTCCCCCGTCATGATGCTGTACTACGCCTACGCCGGTAGCGTGCAGGCGGTCGATATGCCTGTCACGGGCGTCCTCTAACCCCAATCCCGCTTCTCCAAAGTAGGAAACGCGCCCCTGCGGCTTCGGCTGTGGGGGCGCAATTTTTCGGAGACTATCCATGCTTCACAATCGCACCTCGGCCGACGTAGTGGCCATGATGACGATCGAGGAGATCGCGCCCGCAGGCTTTCAGCTCGATCAGTTCTCGGTCGATGCCGGTCTTTCGACCGAAGCCGTCAGCGAAGTTCAGGCCGATCCGACGATCGACGGCAAGATGACCGTGGCCTATACGCCTCAGCTTCAGACCGTCACCATCACGCTCATGCCGACCTCGCCCTCTCTGCCGTACCTGCGCGAGCTTCAGCGCGCTCAGCGCACGAACCGCCGCCCCTACGAGGTCAACCTGACGATCATGCTCCCCGCGACGGGCGAACGCTATCGCTACGTCGAAGGCGCCATGACTTCCTCGCAGAGCATGCCGGGCGTCAACCGCACGCTCGACCCGATCCCGTTCACGTTCACTTTCGCCAAGGTGGAGTAAGCCATGCGTGAGTCTCGTGAAGTAACGATCATGGACGGCGACGCGAAGAAGACCTTCGTCATCACGCCGATGAACGCCGTCAAGGCGGAGCGCTGGCTCTCCCGCGCACTTTTGGCTGTCGGCGGCAAGTTCCTAAACAGCTTCGATCGATCGGATGTCGGCACGTGGATGTCGGCCATCGACTCCATCGAGTATGAGAAGGTCGCGCCGCTCTGGGACGGCCTTCTCGAAGAGGGCGTGCAGATCAAGATGGCGGACGGCGGCCTGCTGAACGTCTCGCTCGACACGCTCGCGGGCAAGGTCGACTACCCGACCACGATCATGGCGCTCAAGGCCGAGGTTTTGAAGACGAACTTCGGTTTTTTCAGCGACGCCGGGCTCTTGAAATCCCTCGCCACGCAGCTTGGCGCGCGGAACTCCTGAAGATTCGAGGGGCCGCCGCTTTCGCCAACCTTCCGCACGTCTGCGGTCGCGTCATTTCGGCGCGGCTTTGCACGCTCGCGGAGGCCCAGACGGTCTACACCCTTGAGGACATCATGGACCTCGACGAGGCCTTGACCTTGACCCGCTACCACGAATGGCTGGCGACGAAGCAGGAGAAATAAATGGCCACCATCATCCAAGAACTCGCCATTGCCATCGGTGTTGACGGCGAGCAGGTCAAGAAAGGCCTGAGCGACGTGCAGAACGCCGTGTCGTCGTCCGTCGGTGGCGCGGCGGATCAACTCGAAGCGCTTTCGGGCACCGGCACGAAGGCCGCGGGCGAGGTATCCGCAGCCGCCGTCAAAATGTCGGAAGACGTGGGCGCGGCAGGCGATGCCGCAAAGGGGGCCGCGCAGGCAATGAGCTCCGGCTTTGCGGCCGTCGGCTCCGTCTTCGAGGGACTCAAGGCGAAGATCGCCGCAGTGGTTTCGACGCTCGGCCTCATGGCGGGCGGCGTGGAAGCTTTCTCCGCCTACGTCGACAAGGCCGACGCGCTCGGCAAGCTTTCGATGCAACTCGGCATCAACGAAAAGGAGCTTGACGCATGGGCGAAGGCCAACGAGGCGGCAGGCGGCTCGGCAGAGGCGCTCTTTGAGAGCCTCAAGACCTACTACGATCAGACGGGCCGCCCGGCCGAGGAGTTCTTCAAGCTCGGCGAGAAAATCGAGGGCATGACGCGCAGGCAGGCTCAGGCCTATCTGCGTGCGCAGGGCGTTGCCTATGACGCCATCCCTGTCTTCCTCGAAGGGCAGGCGGCGGCCGACAAGCTCGTCCAGAAGTACCGCGAGACGGCCTTCACCGCGCAGGACGCGAAGAACGCACGAGCCTTCAAGGTCGCGTGGATGGACTTCAAGACCGCCGCGCAGGACGTCGGCAATTCGCTCGTGCGCGCCGTGATGCCCGCAGTGCAGTGGGTGCTCAACGACTTGACCGACCTCGTCGGCGTCGTGAAGGACAACTCCCGCACCTTCGCCATCCTTGGGGCCGCGCTCCTTGCGGCCTTCGGTGCGAAGTCGATCGGCAACATCAAGACCGCGATCGATGCGGTGAAGGCGTTCGGGGTTGCGATGAAGACATCGCTCCTCCCTGTTGCGGCCATTGCCACGGGAATTGCCGCGCTTGCGGTTGCGATTGACGACCTGATCGGCTTTGCCGAGGGGGCGGACAGCGCCTTTGCGCGCTTCCTTGCGACGCTCGGCTTCTCGGCCTCCGAGATTGAGGGGCTTCGCGACTCGGTCAAGACGGTCGTCGACGCCTTCGCGGGCCTTTGGGAGAAGCTCAAGCCCTTCGTCGGCGACGTCGTGAAGGTCGCATTCAAGGGCATCGCGCTCGTTATCGGCTCGCTTGCGGCGGTCATCCTTGGCGTCGTGGCTGGCGTCACGAAACTCGGGTCTGCCGTTGTCGACGCTTGGGGTCGCTTCAAAGCGTTCGCGTCGGACGTCGGAGATCGGGTCAAGTCGCTCAACCTGTCCTTCCGAGGGATCGGCAACGCTCTCGGCGAGGCCCTGAGCGGCGCCTGGGACGCTGTGGCCGCGTGGTTCGACAAGTGGACCTCGGCCATCGACGACAAGATCGTCGAGCCGCTTTCGCACGCCTTCGACGGCATCGCGGATGCGGTCGGCTCGGCACTGTCCGATGCCTGGGGTTTCGTCACCGACTGGTTCGCCCAGTGGCCGGAACTGATCGCGAAGTACGTCAAGGGCGGCCTCTCGGACGCGCTCGGCGGCGTCAAGAACTTCTTCGGCTTCGGCGATGAAAAGGACGAGCAGGCGATGCCCGTCTTCGACGAGCGCGCTCGTCAGGAAGTGCTCGCGAAGCACGCGCTCACGAGCGGCAACCGAGTGGAAACGACCGCGACCCTGAACATGAACAACACGTTCAACAACGTCGCGAACCCGCAGGCGGCCGCCGATCGCGTGGCTTCCGTCACGCGCTCCGGCTTCAGCCGAGCGGCAAGCCTCGTCGGGCAGGCGACGCGCGGCTTCAATCCCGTGGGAGGCTGATCATGCCGAATTCTCAGGAATGGGCGCTTCTTGACGCCGACGACAATCCGATCTGCGATTACATCGGCATCACGGAAGCCTCCATCGGCGAGCAGGCGACGACGCTCACGGAGCCGATCGAGGGCGGCCTGCTTGCCGCCTACAACAAAGTCCAACTCCCCGACACGGTGACGGTTTCGATCGCCATCTCGTGGGAGAAGGCGGTCCAGTCCGCTGCGCTCGCAAGGCTCACGGAGCTCAAACAGGCCGTGGGCGCAGGCGCGCTTTGCAAACTGGTGACGCCCTACCGCGTCTTCGACAGCCTATCGCTCGAGACAATCTCGCAGGTCCGATCGGCGACGCGAAACGCCACGACGCTGATCTGCGAGTTGAGCTTCGTGCGCGTGCGGTCCGTCAAGACGGGCTCGCAGAGCGTCGCATGGTCGCCGCGCAACCCCTCGTCGGCGGACCCCGTCGACGCGGGCCGCGTGCAGGCTCGCGAGCAAACGACGGCGGCCAAGATTTTCTTCGGAGGTTGACATGGCGCAGATGTACATCCCGCTCTCGGCCGTCCCGTTCCAGACGGTGAGCGTCGTAGTGAACAGGCAGAACTACCGCATCACCGTCAGGCAGATCGGTCTTCGCGTGGCGGTCTCCGTCATGGTCGACGGCGTGAGCGTGAGCGAGTGCACGATCACGCGGACGGGGGAGCCGATTATCCCGTGGACGCAGACCGTCGCAAAGACGCCGCTTTACTGGGTCGACCTACAGGGCAACGAGCATCCCCAATACACAGGGATCGGCACGCGGTGGCTTCTCTGCTTCGATGAGGTGGCGGAATGAACGAAAGCTTCAAGGCCAAGCGCCTGCGCATCACGATCACGATCGACGACGGCGCGGGCATCGCGTCGCAGATGATCTTCACCGATCACGCGATGCAGGTGAGCGTTCAAAAGCAGGGCGCGCCCGAACTGCCGAAGGCGCACGTCTCGATTTACGGGCTTTCGGAGCGTCAGATGGCGCAACTCACGATGCTGTCTTTCGACGCCCTCTCTTTACGGCGGAACGTCATCGAGATTGCGGCGGGCGACGCGGGCGGCGAGCTTTCGGTCGTCTTTCAGGGCGAAATCATGCAGGCCGCGCCGGACATGAATGCCGCGCCGAGCCCCGTGATGCAGATCGAGGCGATCACGGCCGCGTATCCGAAACTCACGCCGCTCGGGCCCTACGCGGTCTCGGGCGAGCAGTCGGTGGACTCCTTGATGGGTTCCTTCGCTGAGCAGGCTTCGATGACCTATGCGGGCTACGGCGTCTCGACGTCACTCAAGGATTGCGTGATTTCGGGCGACCCGATCAGCAAAGCCGAATGGGTTGCCTCAACGATCGGCGCGGACCTGGTGCTCGACGGGCAGGAAATGTCCCTCGTGATGCCCGGTTCCGCGATCGGCGAGGCCGTGCCGCTCTCGCAGGCGGAAATCATCAACCCAGAAACGGGCGAGATCGGCTACCCGTCCTTCGACTCGATGGGCATCCAGGTGACATGCCTTTTCAGACCCGAGCTTCGTGTCGCGGGTCTGATGCGCATTTCATCGGGCATGCCGCGAGCTACAGGGCTTTGGAAGATTTACAGCGTGGCGCACGATTTGGCCGCGAACTGCCCGAGCGGCGGGCCGTGGCGCACGACGGCGGCTGGCACTTGGATGGAGGCGTGATGGCCCAAGCAAATCGACAAAACGCGAGGATCAGCGCCTACGGGAGCGAGTTCAACGCGGAGAACTTTCGCATTCAACAGCTCATTCGGCGCTCGATCTCGACGGCGATCCCTGTCCGCGTGGACAGGGTGGATCGACCCGCAGAAGCGGGCGGCGCGCTCTACGTGAGCGCCACGCCCCTGATCTGCCAGACGGCAGGCGACGGGACAACGCTCGCACCGGTGAGCCTTCCCCGCCTGCCTTTTTTTCGCCTGCAACACGGCACGGCCGCCGTCATCGTCGACCCGAAGGTTGGCGACGTCGGGCTTGCCATCTTCGCGCAGTCGGACTGCTCGACCCTCACGGGCGGCAACACGCCGCAGGGCCCTGGGTCCTTCAGGTGCTTCGACATGAGCGACGGGTTTTACCTTGGCGGCTTCTGGGGACCTGCGCCGACGACGTTCGTGCGCATCGAGGACACGGGCGACATCACGATCACCGCGCCGCAGACCGTCACGATCAACACCGACGCCTGCACTGTGAACGCGAGCAACTCGATCACGTTCAACTCTCCGATCTCGACGTTCACGGGTGACGTGGTGATTGAGAAGACGCTCACGACCGTAGGCCAAATCACGGGCACGGGCGGCATCGTCGTCTCGGGCGGTAGCGGCGCAGCGGCTTCGATCTCGGGCTCGCTCACGGTGAGCGGCGGAGACGTGTCTGCGGACGGCATCAGCCTGAAGGAGCACACCCACACCTGCCCCGACGGCGAGACGGGCTCGGCCCACTGAGGAGGGGCGATATGCACACATCAACGGCGGTTGCGCTCACGACCGATTGGGATCTCGACTTCGATGCGAACGGGGATCTCAAGGTCCTCGATGGCGTCGACGCGATTTGTCAGGCGGTCTCGCAAGAGTGCCGCCTTTTTTGGCATGACGCCTATTTCCGCTACGAAGACGGGATCAAGTGGTTCACGGACCAGCTCGGGCGCCCCGTGCAGGAGGCCGTCATCCGAGACCGCATTCGTCAGGCGGCAATGAGCGTCCCCGGCGTTCTCGAAGCAGAAGTGACGATCACCGAGCTCGACGGCGAGACGCGGACGCTTCACGGGCAGGTATCGATTTCGACGGAGTTCGGAAATGGCATCAGTGAGTTTTAACGCGAGCACGGGCATCCAGGTGCCGAGCACGCGAGAAGTGCGAGACGATCTCGCGACGAAGATTCAGAGCGTGCTTCAGGCATCGGGCGTCGGCGTCGTCGACGTGGACAGCACGTCTGCGCTTGGGCAGATCATCGACATCGTCACTGCGGAAATCGAGGCGAAGAATTCAGAGATCGCCTTCTTGGCGTCTCAGTTCAGCCCTCGGCAGGCTTCGGGCCTGTGGCTTGAGGCGCTCGGGTCGCTCTACAGCGTCGAGCGCAAGGCGTCGGAGCCGACCGTCGTCACGTGCAAGTGCACTGGGCTCAAGGGAACGGTGATCCCCTTTGGCGCCGTCGTGCAGGACGCAGACGGCACCCAGTTGACGCACACCCGCGTCGACGGGGCTGTGATCGGCGAAGACGGCACGGTCCTAACGGACTTCGCGACGATCGAGCACGGAGCGATCCAGGTCGCTGCGGGCGCGGTGTCTCGCATCGTGACGGTTGTCGCGGGCTGGGACAGCGTGACGAATGAGGCCGCAGGCGTGGTCGGGCGCTCGATTGAGGCGGACGGCGAGTTCTATCAGCGCATGCTCGACTCCTATGCGATGAACGGCAACTCGACGGTCGCGAACATTCAGGCGCAGCTCGGCGAACTCGACGGCGTGCTCGACGTGATCGTGCTCGAGAACCCCACGGGGAATCCCGTCGTGAAGAACGGCATCAACGTGCCTGCGCACAGCATCGCGACCTGCATCGTGGGCGGCGACGACGAGGCGATCGCCAAGACGCTCTACACGCAGAAGAGCGCCGGGTGCGGAACGACCGGCAACGCCGAGGTGACGTTCGTCGACAAGGAGCATTCGAGCGCTGTCTATACCTACAAGATCGTGCGCCCGACGGCGACGGACTTCCGCGTGAAGGTGGCTTTCTTCGGCGAGTCGCTCGACGAAACGACGCTTGCGAAGGTCAAGGCCGCCATCACGTCCGACTTCTTGGGCGAAGGCTACAGCGGTCGTGTGAAGCTTGCGATGACGGTCTACGCATCGCGCTTCTACCGTCCGATTCAAGACGTAACTGATGCGCCGATCAAAGAGATCCTCATCGGGCTCGGCGACGGCTCCATGAGCACCTCGGTGGAGGTTCCGGGCGACAAGTCTCCTGCGATCGACGACGAAGGCATCGAGGTCGTCTTCGAGGCGGAGGGTTGACCATGCCCGTCGAGACTTTTGAAAACATCGACGAGGTGGACGACTTCGCGGCCCTTGCGGACGTCGGAAGCACCGCATCGATCGCTATCCAGTCGCAGTACGCGCACGCGCCGCGCATCCGAGCGCTCGCAGAGATCTTTCGGGAGCAGCTCGATGCGGCGGACGACCTTGTACATGTCGTCGAGGGCATTGCCGACCCTCGCACCTCCGTCGGGGCCTACCTTGACTGGTGGGGCGAGTGCGTCGGCGGCGATCGGTTGCTGAAGGTCGAGGACAATTATCTCCGCTTCGATGACGACTAGGTCCGCTTCCTGATCCAGTACCGCGCGCTCGCAAACATCTCGAACGCAACAGTCGCGACGATGAATCGGATGCTCACGACCTTGACGGACGCGAACGTCTTTGTTGTTGACTATCAGGACATGAGTATTCAATCGATTGTGATTATCGGTGCGATCCCTGACCTTCAGGCGCAGATACGGCAGACCTACGGCC
>ENA-UEQM01000732-UEQM01000732.1-human-gut-metagenome-genome-assembly--contig:-NODE-732-length-18203-cov-10.402185_pt1 | contig 18203 bp, 19 predicted proteins | sample MGYA00242948_ERZ507948 | MGnify/ENA primary metagenome ERZ507948 (study PRJEB26167, sample SAMN06115440) | human gut metagenome | host: Homo sapiens | place: China:Hubei | collected 2015-07-28... | reverse complement strand
ACACCGGAAAATCCGGCAAAAAAACAACGTTTGGATCCGCATGAAAAACACATGGACAAAATTTCACGGATTCAGGAAGGAATCATGACCATGACCAGTTACCCGCCCCGTGAAACCGTCAGTCTCAACGGAATCTGGAGTTTCCGTTTCCTGCCCGAAACCTTTCTGGAAGAGACGGAGGAAGCGACGGTCGCCTGCGACTCCGCCGCCGCCGTGCCGGGAGATTTCGACGTCCTGCCTGAAACCTTCTGCCGCCGCGGCTGCGGCGTCTACCGCCGGAACTTCCGGCTGGAGCGGCCGTTCGCCAACGCGTTGCTGAACATCGGCGGCATCGGCCTGCGCGGGCGCTTCCGGATCGACGGGAAAGAGGTCGGCTTCACCAACCTGCCGTGGAGCGGCGTCGCCTTTGAAACCGGACCGCTGGCGGCGGGAGAACACGAAATCACCGCCGTCATCGACAACAATTTCTCCCCGGAAAAAATGAAGCTGTTCCACCCCTATTACGATTTTTACGCCTTCGGCGGCTTCCACCGCGGCATAGAACTGATTTCGCTGCCGGAAGGAACGGCGTTCGACCGGGTTCAGGTGCGGACCGCCGACTTCCGGACGGGCAAGGTCACGCTCCGCGCCCTGTTCCGCTCCGGGCCGGTCTCCGCGCTTCAGGTCCGCTTCGACACCGAACGGGAGTTCCGCACGGTCGAAAACGGCGCGGAACTGACCGTCCCCGACTTCCGGCTCTGGTCGCCGGAATCCCCCGCGCTCCACACCGTCGAAGTGCGGGCCGGAAACGACAGCATCGTCGAAACCTTCGGCGTGCGGCAGATCGAGATCGGCGACAAAACGCTGCTGCTCAACGGGAAACCGATCTACCTCAAAGGCTTCAACCGCCACGAATCCCACGCCGTCGCCGGTGCCGCCACCACCGAACAGATGATGCTTGAAGACCTCCAGAACCTCAAGTCGCTTCACTGCAACTTCGTCCGCGGCAGCCACTATCCGCAGAGCCGGACGTTCCTCGACCTCTGCGACCGCCTCGGCTTCCTGGTCTGGGAGGAGTCGCTCGGCTGGGGAAACACCCGCACGCAGCTCGCCGACCCGGAATTCATGGCGCTGCAGGAGGAGCAGACCCGGCTGATGGTGCGCAACAGCATCAACCATCCCTCGGTCATCATCTGGGGATTCCTGAACGAATTCGATTCGGCTTCGCAAGAGGGACGGAACCTCTGCAAACGGCTGATGGACGCCATCCATGAGGAGGATTCCAGCCGCCCGGCCACCTTCGCCTCCTGCCACACCATGGCCGACGTCTGTTTCGATCTGGTGGATCTGGTCGCTTTCAACACCTATCCGGGCTGGATTCAGGAAAATTACGACGCCGATCCGATGGGAGCCATCGGGCCGGAGCTGGAAAAACTCGTCCGCCGCATCCGCAGCGTGGTTCCCGCCGACAAACCCGTCATGGTAAGCGAGATGGGGACCTGCGCGCTCTACGGCGAACGCGACCGCGCCGCCTGCCAGTGGAGCGAAGAGTTCCAGGCGGAATACCTCGACGAGACGATCCGCAACGTCTTCGCCTCAAACGAACTCTGCGGCCTCGCGATCTGGCAGATGAACGACGCCAAGAGCTACCTGCGCCAAGGCGCGAACATCCGCTGCAAACCGCTGGCGCTCAACCTGGCCGGAGTCTTCGACGCCGCCCGCCGCCCCAAACAGTCGGCCGCCGTCGTGCGCAACCGGTTCCAGGAAAAAACAACCTAAAAAAATCCTTCCCCCTCTCCCTTCTCCCATCCGGAGAACGACCGGGGCGCTCCGCCGCCCGAAAATGCCCGCCTACCCCGCTTTTTTTGAAAGGATGGGGTGGGGGTTCGGGGGCGGGGAAGGGCAAACTTTTTTTCACGCGAAAAAAAGGTTCCCTTCCCCGCCCCTGAGTCCCTGAGTCCCTGAGTCCCTAAACCTCGTTACAGACGATATTTCCGGTAATCAAGGCCGTGATGGTCCATGCGCAGCCGGAGGGAGTGGCGGGTGAGGCCGAGTTCGCGGGCGGCTTCGCTCATATTTCCGCCGGAGTTCTGCAGGGCGTCGACGATCATCTCGCAGCTGACAATGTCGAGTTTGGCCAGCAGTCCGGTTTTGCCGGCGGTTCCCGACGCGGTTCCGGTCTGGAGGGAGGGCGGCAGGTTGTAGCCGTGGATCACATTGTCGTCGGAAAGGATGACCACCCGTTCCATCACGTTCTCCAGTTCCCGGACGTTGCCGGGCCAGTGATAGCTCATCAGCATGTCGATCGCGGGAGTGGCTATCCGCTTGATCTCCTTGCCGTTGCTCTTGGCGAAGCGGGCGACGAAATGTTCCGCCAGCGTGATGATGTCGCTGCCGCGTTCGCGCAGCGGCGGGATGGTGATGGGAAAGACGTTCAACCGGTAGAACAGGTCTTCGCGGAACTTTCCGGCGGCAACCAGTTCGGCCAGGTTGCGGTTGGTGGCGGTGATGATCCGGAGTTCCACCCGGATCGGTTTGTTGCCGCCCACCCGCTCGAAGGTCCGTTCCTGAATCACCCGCAGCAGCTTGGTCTGCATGCCCAGCGAGAGTTCGCCGATTTCGTCGAGAAAAACCGTGCCGCCGTCGGCCTCTTCGAAGCGGCCGATCCGCTGGTTGCCGGCGCAGGCGTAAACCAGAAAATCCAGTTTGAAGTATTCGAATCCCCATTGCGCCAGCGTGGTGAACACTTCAGTCAGATAGGCCAGCGCTCCGGGATGGGTGGTGTCGAGCGCCGCCACCCGGCCGCCGTGCCAGGTGGTCACCCGAATGATTTCGCCGTCGGCGTTGTGGATCATCCAATCGGGATGCCTGGCAAAAAGCCGCGAACGCTCATCGACCATGTACGGGGCCACCCAGACTCCGGGTTTGAATCCGCCGTCGCGAATTTTCCGGGCCAGGAATTCCAGGCCGTGCGGAAACGCCTCGTTGCAGGTCAGCCAGTCGCCGAGCATTGACTGATACCCTTCGTCGAGCTGGATGTATTCCAACGGAAATTGTTGCCGATGCGAAACAAGGTAACGCAGGTTTTCCAGGATGTCGTTTTCGGTGACGCCGTGGAAGTAATAATACCAGCTGCACCAGCCGGTGGGGATTTGACCTTGGACAAGCGCATTCATCCGTTTCCCCCAGAGCCCGGCGAAACGTTCGAGCAATCCATACCCGTCGTCGCCGTCGAAAATCACGAGTTCTTCCGAATGGATGGCTTCCCCGGGAGCGACCTCAATGCCGTCGCAGCAGGAAAACGCGGTAAAACGGGCAAGTCCGTGTTCATTCAAGACGACGTCGAAGCGGGTGAGCTGATCGGCGGAACTGACGAATCCGGCCAGCAGGGAGTAGCCGGTATCGCGATCGTTGAGCACGACGACATGTTCGGCGGAAAAATGATTCGGTTCGTCGCTGCGGTAGTTCCCTGGATCGCTGACGGCATATTTGAGATAGTCCGGATTCGCGTCGAAGTCGCATTCGCCGTAGCGAACCGAACCGGAGGCGGAAGTCATGGTCCAGCCTTCGCGATAGATCCGGACGCGTTCGCCGGGAATGCCGTGGAAAGTCCTGAGCTCAAAACGAAACCCGCCGAAGCAAATGGTTTTTCCGCTCCGGTTGGTAAAGCAGGCCCGGATGCGCCGTTCCGGACCGACTTCCGATTTTACTTCGAGATCCGCGCCGATGGCTTCGGCGGATACCCGTTTCCCGTTGATTTCGACATCGGTCCCGAACGAGAGATCAACCATAATAATGTCATATCCTTATGTGTGATGTGAGAGTTGCCCTGTTTTATGATATCATCTTCTCCGCTTTGACCCGGGAAGCATTGATTTCCGCTTCAGCCGGGAATCACTGTTTATTTTTCTGAAGCGCATCAAGCAACACCTGCTTGCGCGGATTCATAATGCCGGGATACGCTTGTTTGTCATGCGGGTCGGTATTGTGCTCCACACTCCACATATCCGATTCGCGGAACGCATGGTAAGTCCAGCTCCAGCCGAATTCCTCCATCAGTTCGATCACGTCACGGAGATAGATTTCGGCTCCCGGCGCCCAGCGGGGGCAACTGAATTCGCCGACGAAAATTTTTGCATTCGTTGCTTTCTGATAACGCACCACCCGATCCAGCAGACGTTCTTTTATGGAAGCCTTATTCCATTTTTCGGTGGGATAAGAGAGGTATTGCGGTTTATCCCTGTCCAGTTGATGAGTGTAATCTCCCGGATAATACATGTGAATGCTGTAAAAGATATTGGGATAGGGAAATATCGGCAGAAAGCGCAATAATTCATCCCCGCCCATCCCGTCCGGCTCGACCACGATGGGGGTTTCCGGATCGATGGCGCGGATCGCTTTGATTTCAAAACCATATTGTCCCCGGTGGGCTTCGTCTGCCATCACCACAATATTGCGCCGTTGAGAAAGGGCTGAACCGGATTCCTCAAACTTCTGCATGGTGGTGAAGATAATACCGTTTGCTTCCCGGTTGGCGAGAAGTTCTTTCAAGTTCTCCCGGCTGGAAGCCTGTTGCGGGATCTGGCGGAGAAATTCCTGACATTTGGAAAACTGCCCGTAGAGCTGATCGTCAAGGTCGTTGCGGTCGGTCAATACAACAATGGTGGGACTGTTGAGTTCCTGTTGGAGCAAGTGGGCATAAAAGACCATCGAGAGGGATTTACCGCTGCCCTGCGTGTGCTCAGCCTTGTCGTTGCCATGTTTACCTCCATTGTTTTTGCGTGAAGATAATATAGCACAAGGAGCTATTAAAATCAATTTATTAGTTGATAAGCTCTAAAAATCCTGTTTTTCGGTACTATCATTCTATCGTTTGCGCCAGAAGTGGGGTATAATATACGGCAAATGACAGAAAGAGGGGGCGTGATGGGCGAGGCACATTGGGAAAAGAAACAGATCTTCCGGCCGGAATCATTTCCGATCCGGATCACGCTGTCCCGACCCCGCATGAAAAACCAGACTCTTCACGATCATGAATTCACCGAACTGGCGCTGGTGATTTCCGGAACCGGAATCCACCTCACCGGAACGGATGCCGCCCCGCTGCTGCCGGGGGATCTCTTCGGCATTCTCCCCGGAACGCCGCACGGCTTCGCTTCGGACGACAACCTGACGCTTTACAACGTCCTGTTCGACGCCTCGTTTCTCGGCGGCGAATGGAATTCGCTGCGCCTAAAGAAACATGGACGAGGAATTTGGCATTGCCTCCTTCCGTGCGGGAATGAAATTCAGCTTCTCCATTCTGGTCAACAACAACAACGGAACAGGACGGGAAGGATATCTGCTCTGGGGCGGAAACATTGCCAGCTCCAAAAATCCGGCGGAATTCAATCAACTGATCCTGAAATAATCATTCATGAAGGTGCGTCGCGTAACTTCAACCGTTTCAACCAGAACAAAGAGGACCGGATGTTTTCCGATTCCCCCGGGGGGAAGGGAAAATATCCGGTCCTTGTTGTTTGATGACCGGGATGGAATATCCGCAACGCGGTGTTGTCTGCATCGGCCTCCCGCGCCTGCCGGTTGATTCTTTTCCCCTCAGAAGAGCGGAGAAAAAACAGAAAACGTCCGAGAGCTCAACCCGGGAAAGAATTGTGCGGGGGGCTCCACTCTCGTGGTTCCCCCCGCACACCGGATTCTCCGCGAAACGTCGTTGCGAAAAAGCGTTATTCCGAAAGGGCAAACGGATACTCATTCTCTCCGCGCGGAGTCAGCGAGACATGCTCGCATGTTCCGAGAAACTTCAGATCGTATTCGCCGTAAAAACCGTTCCAGACAGCTTCCCCGTTCTCATCCGTGGCGACAGTGGTTTCCGTGTGCCATTCGTGATTGATGAGCGAATCCAAAATCCGGTAAGAGGGTTTTTCAGTGAAATCCGGACCGATGAGGCCGGCATTGAATCGGCTTTCATCACCATAGGCAGTTCCGTCGCATAGATTCCAGTAAACGATGGACTGGCAGTTTTTCTGGCTGAACCAGACCCGGTAGAAGTTTCTCAGAAGTTCCCCCTGTATCTCCCGGGCAATGTCCCGGGGAAACTCCGGGTAGCACGGCAAGGAAATTTCCGAAATGTGGAGCGGAAGATTCAACTGCCCGAGCTGATCCATCACCTGCAGGAGATGGGCCGGATCAAAGAAACTTCCGGTTTCCATTCTCACCGCACTCTCCACATCCCCGTACAAATGGAACTGCAGGCCTAGCCCGTCCAGTTTGGCGCCGCGCCTCAGGAGGCGGTCAGCGAGAAGAAACATGGGCGAACTGTCATGAGCGAAGGACCGGAAAGAGATATCGGTTCCGTCGTTGTAGATGAATTCGTCCATGACGGGAAAATATTTTTCCGCCATTTGAAAGGTTTGATACACATAATCCGGCGGGACGGTCGCATCGCCGATGGTCGGACATTTCCGCGGATGATAGGTGAATGATTCGTTGACCACATCCCATTTCCGGATTCTTGTTCCATAGCGGCGGCCAAGTTCCATGATCCGTTTTTCCAACAGGAACATGACCTCGCGGGAATCCTTCGGAAGCCACGAAGGGACAAAGTTGTCGCAGAAGATCCAATGTCCCTTCGGCGCAATCCGGTTCTCCTCGCACCAGTCGATCACGAGATCTGCGGGCGGTCGACGTTCCATCACAGGACTGTCCGCGGAATAGCGGAATTCCCCCCGCTCCGGTTCTGTCGAATCCCAGAAAAGCGGGACAACCGCCTCATTGAAAACCCTGCGGAAGAACTCTTCGTATGCCGCATTCTTCTCGTTGTCGGAAAAGTCTTTCAGTTTGAAGGCATTGCATCCGAATTTAAAATCGTGTCCCGTCTGGCGGATCCTGATTTCGCAATTTTTCAGCGGCCTTCCGGCGCGATCTTTCAGAAGGATCGTTCCCCATCCCATGCGATTGCGCTTGATATCCAGCTCCACGCGTTCCCATGTTCCGGCTTTCGGATGTTCAAATTTGCGCAGCAGTTGTCTGGCCAAATCGCGTGATTTTTTTTCGTCGAACATAGATTCCTCCCAACTTGTTTCAGAAAAATCAAACCTGTGACTTCCGAATACTATATCACTGAAATATTTGAAAAAAAGTGAAATCACGGTATATTATATTTGAAAATGCGGAATGACATTTGGTAAATCATCATGTTGAAATTCGATTCCCTTCAGACACTTTTTTCAGATCTGAATCCGAAGTGTTATTACAGCAGCGGGCGGACACGTTATTACCAGAGAGAACGCCACGACATTTTACGCTGGCGGCAATCTTCGGAGGAGATGGAGAAGATGCTGCTCCGCTGTACGCTGTATTGCAGAACACGCTCATGGGTCGGGGATTACCACCGCAGAGAGTATCCGCCCTTTCTGAACATCGGTCTGATTCATTCCGGAGAAACAGCCATCCGGAGCGGAGGCCGATGTTACCTGGCCAAACCCGGAGATCTTTTTTTTCTTGCTCCGGAAACGAAATATGAACTGTTGACTCCCCGCAGCTGCGAGCGATCTGCGCTTCTGATTTCCGGACCGGTTCTGGAGTCGATTCTGCGTGAGGGGGAAGGAACTCGAAGCCCGTTTTTTTCAGCCGGGGATGCAGCGGTCGCGGAACGGTGGTTTGATCGAATGAATGTTCTTCTTCCGGAATCATTTCGGCTTCCGGTCTGCCGGGAAATTTCGGGTCTCTGTTTCGAACTGCTCCAATATCTGAGTTGTCCGGCTCAGAAACCGGCCCTGCCCGCCATCCTGCAAAATGTTTTGGAAAAACTCAGACAGGATTACGGAAAATCCATTGAGATGAAATCTCTCGCTGATTCTTCCGGAATCAGTGTTTCCACGCTGACCCGCCTGTTCAAACAACATCTCGGGAAAACTCCGCACCAGTATCTGATCGGACTGCGGATGCGTCAGGCGGCACGTCTGCTGGAACAAAACTCATTTTCCGTGAAGGAAATCGCCGGACTGGTCGGCTACGGAAACGCCTTGAACTTCTCCACGGAATTCCGGAAATTTTTCGGAAGATCTCCTCGAAGCTGGAGAACAGCAGGTTCTTCTCCGACAAGCCGCCGCTGAAGATCGCCCGACAGGGAATCAACATTCCCGCAAAGCGCCGACGGCGATGATGTAATCGCCGGATTCATCAAACCGGCCATTGAAAGTCCGGTACTTTGCGGCTGCGGATACTCGAGTGCCTCGATCTGCATGGCGAATCGACGGTCAGCGAGATCATCTCCGGAGTCTCCGGTCCGCAGAGCGCGGTTTCGCAGCATCTGAACAAGATGCGTCTGGCCGGGATCGTCGCATGCCGCCGTGAGGGCCGGCAGATCTTCTATCGGATCGCGGCGGTCAATGCGGTTACGATTTTGAACTGTCTGCGCAGCAAATACCGTTCTCTGCGCGAATCCGGTTCTCCGGAAGCGCGGACGTAAAAGATACGCGCCTCCGGAGAGAATCATCCGGTTCAGTATTGCCGGATCCAGTCCGGATTGTAGTTGTAGTCGCGGTCGCCGCCGGGGTAGAGCCGCTTCCAGAAGCTCGTGACGCCGTCGGTGTTGGAGAGCTGGATTGCGGCGTCGACGATTCCGCCGGGTTTCTTCCGGCTCTCGACCCGGATGACGAGCGTGTTTTCTCCCGGCTTGAGCAATCCGTCCGGAATCCGGTAGACGCGGCGGCCCGCGGCGGAGGAGCCGATCTCTTTTCCGTTCAGGAAAGTGCGGTCTGAGCTGTTGATGGTTCCGAGTTCGGCGCGCATGTTCTTCGCCGTGGCCTGTTCCGCGGTCAGTTTGAAGCGCAGCCGGTAGAAGCTCACCCCAGCGTAGTCGCGTTCGAGAAACGCCTCGTAACCGACTCCGGGCCGGACCGATTCGCCGCCGAGTGTCTGCTGACCGCTGAGCCATTTGCCGGAACCGTCGAACCCGGACTGCCGGTTTTCGGCGAGTCCCTCGTCATTCGGGTCGAGCGAGAACTCCCAGCGCAGATTTCGCAGCGGAATCGTGAGACTGCGATCCGGCAGATAGGGCGATGCGCTGTTCGCCAGGGCCGCGCCGTGTGACGTCAGCACTGCGGAGATCAGGCGGGCATATTTCGCGGCGGCCATTTTCCCCGTGTCGAAGCTCTCCGGCGTGAGCGAACTGAAGAAGTAGCTGCCGCAGCCATGGTTCACCCGGACCAGAACCGCCGGGGAGGTCGCGTCCGCACTCTTCGGAAACCGGGAAAATTCCGGCAGTTCGGGTTTGCCGCGCCAGTAGAGTTCGCATTCGCTCCATCCCTCCATCCAGTTTCCGTTTCCGGGAGTGAGCGTAACTGCTTTTTCCGTCTTCGCGGAGCGTTTCATTTCCATCGGGAACGGCAGCCACGAACCGTACCAGTTCCCGCCAGTGTGCAGATAGAGAATCTTCCCGCCGTTGTAGACGTAGTCGGAGAGTTGGAGACTCCGTTTTTCGAGCTCCTTCCAGTCGGGGTCGGAGAGGATCAGCAGCCGGAACGCGGTTTCATTGCTTCCATGGAACAGATTGCGGAATTGCGTCTGGTTTCGCTCGAAGAGGGCGCTGGGCGCGGAATGCGGCTTGTTCAGGCGGACAACGGGTCCGGGTTAAGTTTCAGCATATGTCCGGATCGCGGAATGGATGTGGTTGACTGCCGTTTCCGCGGAATTCCGCTCGCGTTCCGTACTCCGTCGGGATATGTCGCGCCCTCTCATTTCGATCCGCACGGGCTCGGCTGGCTCCGTTCCTGGCAGGGGGGATTGCTGACGACTTCCGGTCTTCGCAATTCGGGTGTTCCGAACGGAGAGTTCGGGCTGCATGGACGCGCCTCGTCCCTCCCGGCGGAAGATCTGTCGCTGTCGCGCGGCGTGGATGAAAACGGAAGTTTCCGCATGAGAATTTCCGGAACGATGCGCGAAGCCGCAATGTTCGGGGAGAATCTGCGGTGGCGCCGGACCATTGAAACGGCATACCGGGAAAATTCAATCACCGTAACCGACCGGTTCACGAATCTTGCACTGCATGAGGAGTTTCTCCAGCTCCTTTATCACTGCAACTTCGGGTGGCCGTTCGCTTCGCCCGCTCTGGAATTTGTCATGTCGCCGCATGAGGTGCGTCCGCGCACGGAAAAGGCGGAGCGGAACCTCGCGGGCTGGAACCGTTTGGAGGAACCACAGCCGGATTATGAGGAAGAGTGTTTCTTTCATGACCTTCCGGCGGATGCGGACGGGCTGAAACGCTTTGAATTGCACAACCGCGAACTCGGAATCCGCATCGCTTTCGAGTACGGCTCCGCGGAACTGCCGGAGCTGATCGAATGGAAAAACTGTCTCACCGGCAGTTACGCGCTGGGGATCGAACCGGCAAACGTCTCTCTGGAGGGACGGAACGCCGACATGAAATCCGGAAAGGCACGGCGGATGAAGCCGTATGAAACCGTAGAAACACAACTGAAAATCAGTTTTAAAAATCTTGAAGGAGACTGCAAATGACAAATTCCGCAAAAATCAGAAAAACTTTTGAGCAGAACGGAGGTATCTTCCGTCTGGCTCCGAACTGGGTTCCGCGCTCGTTCTGCATTCCGGGACGGCGCATCAAACTGCATCCGAACGATTACTACGCGCTGGGCAGCGCCCGCGGCGGCATCGACGAGCGCTGGCTGGGATGCACCACGCCCGCCGACAACGGCCCTCTGACCGGAAAGAACGAAGGCATCAGCCACCTCGTTACCGAAGACGGCGAACGCATTCCGCTGACCGAAGCCGTGGAAGAACTCGGAGCGGAACTGCTCGGCGAACGCATCTGGAATGAATACCATTGCTGGCCGGTCTACTCCAAGTTTTTCGACAACCTCGGTCCGCTGCCGCATCATATTCACCACATGGAAGAGCACGCGAAACTCGTCGGACAGCGCGGCAAGCCCGAATGCTACTATTTTCCGCCGCAGCTTAACAACCACGGCGGACACTTCCCGTTCACCTTTTTCGGTTTTGAACCGGGGACGACGAAAGAGCAGGTCCGGGAATGCCTGGTGAACTTCACGAAAGGCGACAACAAAATCACCAATCTTTCCAAAGCGTACCGTCTGGAACCGGGAACTGGCTGGGATGTTCCGCCGGGCGTGCTCCATGCACCGGGAAGTCTCTGCACCTACGAACCGCAGTTCGCCAGCGATGTCTACGCAATGTGGCAGAGTCTGGTTGACGACCAGCTCATCTCCGAATCTCTGCTGTGGAAGAATTGTCCGGAGGAGAAAGTCGGCGACTTCGATTATCTGATCTCCAACATGAACTGGGAACTGAACGTCGATCCCGAATTCGGGAAACACCGTTTCATGCGTCCTGTGGAGAATATCCGCCGGACGCCCGGAGCGGTTGACCGCTGGGTGTGCTACAAGTCTCCGGCGGTTTCCGCGAAAGAGCTGACGGTTCTGCCCGGTCAGACAGCCGTCGTGCGGGATTCCGCCGCCTACGGTTTGATTATGATGCAGGGTCATGGAACATTAAACGGAATGCCGCTGGAGACGCCCGCCCTGATCCGTTACGGAGAATTGACTCACGACGAATATTTCGTTTCGGAAGCCGCGGCGAAACGCGGGGTGACGATTGTCAATGAATCCGACTGCGATCCGATTGTGATGCTGAAGCATTTCGGTCCGGAAAATCCGGATTGGACCGCCCAGTTCGGCAAGTGCTGATTCCTGTTCTGCAGAAAAAAGGCTGTTCCCTCTCCAATTGCGAAGGGAACGTAAGTGCCCAGCCAGCCCCATCTGGATTTGAGTCAGACAGTGTGGTATGTTCTTCCACAAACCGTAATAATGGGAGAACGGCATGGGACGCGAAGGACGAGATTATTGGGAGGCGCAACTGTCAGAATATTGGGACAGCGGTCTGACGATTCAAGAATACAGCGAGCTGAAGGAGCTGCCTTACGAAAGTACCCGTCGCTGGATCCGAGTGTTGCAAAAGGCGTCAGTTCATCACTCGCCGCAACATGCAAAGCAAACGGCATCTGATTTCGCAAGTGGCTCGAAGATGTTTTACCACGCCTCACGACAACTCCGGCAGGACAGATGATTGATTCGCTGATCCCCGGGGCGAGGCAAAGTAGTCAATGAACTCATGCACATTATTTATCCTGCTGTTTCACTCTTCCAATCAGTGATCTGCCGAGAGACCGTATCAAAGTTTGCTCCTACAAGGATGATCTTCCTGCCGGAATGCTGATATTTCCGGAAATATTCCTTTTCACGAATCTGGTCAAGTGCGATTCCAGCTGTCTGGTTGATTTTAAACTCAAAGATATAGACATGGTCTCCGTCGCAGATCACTGCGTCAATGCGTCCGTTGTTCGTGCGGGATTCCGCTTCCACCCTTACCCCGATCAAGAGGAACACCGAGTAAAACAGCAACTGGAAACGTCCTTCCGTGTCTGTTGCAACATCATACTGCACTGCGGCAAAGAATGTCTTCAGCAGTTCCATGAACAGATTGATGTCACGTGCCTTGATCGCCTTGACCATCTTGAACACGTTTGCTCCGACTGTTTCCTGCGGAATGGAAGCATAATCGCTGATCAGATAGGTCTCAAACGCGCTCTTGACTTCCCTGTTGGGAAAATCCAGATAATACAGTGTTTCTCCAAGATCCACAAACGAACTTTTGATGGTCAAGTATCCGGTCTGCAACAGAAGCGCCAGCGGATCAATTTTATCAATTTCAAACGCATTGAAAGCCAGTCCCATGACAGGTTCGCTCAGCGTCTTTTCAAAGTTGAAGTCCGCTTTTTTGGTCAATTCCACCAGAAACGAGGGTGTTCCCGTGGAAAACCAGTAGTTGTTGAACTTGCAACTGTTCACGAAGAATTGAGCCAGCGATACCGGATTGTAAACAGTTTCAGATTCTTCCTCAAATCTGTATCCGTCATACCACGCCTTGATTTCCGGGAGAAGCTCTTCACGTGGCATATTCAGCTGCTTACAGGCAAAATCAATACGGTCGGCAAAGTAAGTTTCGAATTCCTCCTGAGTATAGCCGAACATCGTGGCGTAATCACGGTTCATCGTGATGTCTGTCAGGTTGTTGAGATCGGAGAACAGCGAGACGTGGCAGAACTTGCTGACCCCGGTGACAAACACGAAACGTTCCTTATTTTCAAACGCTTTGATGACGGAATAGAAAGCCTTCAGATTGTCCAAAATGTCCTCGGCATGAGGCTCTCCAAGATTATTCAGGATAGGCTTGTCATATTCATCAAGAAGAATCACAACCTGTTCTTTTTCCGAGAGTTGACGAATCAGATTCCTGAACATCTGATTCGGTTCATCATCCGGGAGAGAAATCTGGTGATCCTCCCCGGCTTCCTGAAGCAAGCTGCATAAGCTGTGATTCAATTCTTCTACAGAATTAAACTTACAACCGTTCATGTCCAGATGAATGACGGGATACTGCTTCCAGTCATAAGGCTTGTCGTAAATAGCCAGCCCCTTGAACAGTTCTTTTTTTCCCTGAAACACAGCCTTGAGCGTGGAAACCGTCAACGACTTCCCGAAGCGGCGCGGACGGGAGAGAAAATAACCAGCAGTTGCTGGACGAATCATATTCCAAATATACTCTGTCTTATCCACATACAGGAATTTACCCCGGATAAGTTCTTCAAATGAATAAGTATAACTGGTCAAGTCCAACATAATCTCTGCTCCAAATTCTATTTGTTTCCAATATACTCCATTAAATTTGAAAATCAAGCATTTGACTCACCCGTTCACCCGCCACCGCCAGATACGGACAGCACAGAACGCGAGGAATGAAATCCCTGTAATGCAGAACATGGCGATTCCGAGCGGAAGCCAGAGATACATCAGTCCCAGCCCGGCGGCGATGCTTCCGAACAAGCACATCAGTACGATCCCTTCGGCCAGCTTGATCTGTTTTGAAGTCAGTTCAACAAGGACGGTCTTTTCCATGGTTTACCTCGCTTTCCAGTCGCCGGAGAGGATGACTTCTGCCTGCTCCGGCAGATGGTTCATGGTGTAGATCCATGCCTGAACCGTCGACCCGTCCGGCAGGCGGAAATCCGTCAGAACACGATCATAGAGGCGAGGATATCCCTCCAGACGGTCGACATCCGCCCAATCCCGGATCGGAATCTCTATCAGTTCGACAGAGACATTCGTTTTGCCTTTCGGAACAAATGCCGGGAATCCCCATCCCGTGTCATAGAGCGTCCCGGAAATTGTTGCGCTTCTGCGGGAAACGGCATTCCGGCAGAAACGTTCATTCCGTTCGCCGGAGCGGAGTGTGCCGTATGCGGCGATCAGGACAGTTTCTTTTTTCATTTGCGCCTCCTTTTTCTAATAAAATGGTTTTTGATTTTGTGAATATCAGCTCCCTCGCGGCAGATCTTCCGATACTCTTCCGGATAGGGCAATCCGTTGCGGATTTCCTTGGTTTTCGGAGTCATCTCGTAAATCAGCGCGGGCAGTTCCGTGCCGTCGTCGAGGATCACATCCACGGTGTAACGGCGGTAAATCTGCGGATATCCCTCGAAGCGGTCAAGACGCGCCACGTCATACGCCCGGAGGAGATAGACAAACCCATGAACCTGTTTCCCCGGCGCATAGTCGATATCGGCATAAAGACGCTCGGTCAGGCGGTAGTTCGGCAGAATCGCCGGAGCATAGGGAACCGCAGTCAGGCAGCGCTGAAGCAGCCGTGCCGGCAGCAGGTTGCTTCCGTATGCGAAATAGGCGTATAGACCGTTCATCCCTTCACCTTCCTATTGGAGTCTCATGTTCCGTTTTTCTGGCATACAATACCATGGATAGTTGCTATAGCCAGTTGCAACAGCTTAATAATCAGATATATATTCACGGATTATCTTGCCGGGAATACTTGCTTTTTCGGATTTCCCTGCATCGGCGGAATGGAATGCTCAAGATCAACCTCATCCGCGTCAAGTACAAACGTGGCGTATCCCAGGGTTGTAAGACGCTGGAGAAACAGGAGTGCTGCCTTTCCCTCGTCGTCAGGAAGGTCGAACTTTTCCTGCCCGATACCTGCAAGCATCCATCGCATGAAGTCCAGCGGTTTCAGGCTTGCCTGAAAGGGATTCATTTTCATAGCATTGACGATATCCAGAGCCGTTGCTCCGGAAAAAAAGTCACCGGTGCATTCTACAGGATTGCCTTCAAAGTCTGTTTCGTAAATGCGGATTTTCATAGATTATGCTCCTCTTTTGTGCGCCGACATTCGCGAAGTTGCGGCCTTGTGGCGCGAGTCAGTTTTTATTGCCTCCAGCGGGGTTCGGGTCGACTCATAAAATCGAACGTTGCCCCCAAACTTTGCGACACGCGGCATATTTTTTTATGACCTCCGGGTGCCGATGGGTCAAAAAATAATTGCGATTTTGCCGGATTTGACTTCAACGGAGACTTGCATAACAAGTCAAGTCATGCTCCGGTCAAAACCGCAATTATAATTCTGCTTTCTTTCCGATTTCCGACTTGCATAACGAGTCAAGTCAAGCTGTACGGAAATCTCGGAATTTATTCCTGTTTTATTTTCAAAGAACCGTTTGCATCATTTGCAAGGCATGCTGCCTGTTGCGGACCGGGTTTCCCCGGTCCACAGTTCCGCTTTACCGTCCTTCCGGTCTGCCGTGCTTCCATGCGGTGTTCCCGGGCAGGTGCTTGAGGAGGTGCATGCGGACATTCTTGAATTCCGGACCGATCAGTCCGAGGCGGAGGAGGAAAACCCGCATGTCGTACTTCGCGCTTTCGGCGCAGAAGGGACGCTGGTTTTTCGTGCTCGCACACTTCGCGTTCTTGGCGAGGGCGGCGATGGCGAGGCAGAGGACGATGTGGCTTTTGACCTCCCCGGCGTGGGTTGTACCGTTGAAGGCACGAACCTCGACCGTTCCGGTCCGCCATACGTTGTTCAGGTTGATCGCTCTATAGCGTGCATGGTCGTAATGGGCGGGATTCGGATTGGAATATCCGAACCATGCCTCGTTGAGCTCTTCCCGTGTGGTGGGCTTGGCTTTTTCCAGCCGGGCGATGAATTCGCGGTCGGTGCGCCGTGTGTAGCTGTCGATTCGCCGCTGAAGCGTTCCGGCCGCCTTGAGGAGAAGCTCTTCCTGCTTGTAGAAAATCCGCGCGAAGTTCGCGATCTGCCGGGCGTTGAAATCGCGGACTCCGATGTGGACGTGCTGGCTGGTGCATTCCGGAGTTTTCGCTCCGGCTTTGCGGAGCTCGCGAACCACCGCCTGAAGGGTATCCATGTCGTCCCATTTGAGGATCGGGGTCACCACCTCGGCGCTTGTGGAACGGCTTCCGAGGCTTCCATCGCTGACCGCTTTCCAGTGGCGTCCGTCCGGTGCGATCACCGTCCATTCGTCGTATCCGCCTCCGGTGTGGCGGATCGTCCCGCCGACCACGCTGTGGATTGCTTTAACCGCCCGTTCGCGGCTGATGTTCGTGTACTCGAGTTCCGTCCCGAAGGTAAGTTCCTTCGCCGTCTGCATCGTGTTGGTCATTTGGGCCTCCGTTGTTTTGCCTGTTGACCGATTCTGGGTTTCGGGCGGTGTTCCCATCGCCCCGTTTACAGTGCATACAATGCCATGAAATCCGTTGATAGCCAATGACTTATGCAAGAAATAGCGATAATAAATATGGATTTATTTCGTTGATTTTGAGGGACTTACATTTGCAATAAAAACAAGTGATGCTGCCGGAGATAAGGGCGTTTTTCCTCGGCAGCATGGAAAATGCGGTATGCAAGTGAAAATCGTGGAAACGATCCGGAAAACTGCGGAAAAAATATAAGGGCAGAGCTCCCCGGACTCGGATATGAAAAACGCCGTTGTCTGCCCGGAAACGGCCCGTGTTGCGATTATACAGTCGGCCCCGAACCCCGCTGGAGGCATACTTAACCTGATCGGCGCGACAAGGGGCAAACTATGCGAAAAAAGCCGCCCTATGCGCGGGCGGCTTTCGGAAGATCCCGGTTAATTTTTCAGCCATACTTCCTCGCCCCGGGAACTGATGGCGGAAATGCAGTGTTCGCAGAGGTTTCCGAGGTCGCGTTCCTCCTGAAGTTCACTTTCCGGGAAAAGGCTGTCGCACCATTGGCAGAGGCTCCAGGCTTCCGCGAATTCCCCATGCGTGATTTGAATTTCGCGCTTTTCCTCTTTCGCTTTCAAAGCCTCTGTCTCGGCGCATTCGAAGCAGACGCTTTCGTGTCCGTCGACCCCGAACACCTCGTCTTCGGAAATTGTTTTTTTGCAAATTTCGCAGATTTTCATTTTTTCACTCCGTTGGTTGTGGGCGGTCTTTCGACCGCTCTGATTGTGTTTTAGAAAATGTGGCGAAGCCGGTTGGCGGCTTTCAGGTAAGCCTTCTTGCTCTGAATGACCAGGGTTCTGGATTTTTCCAGCTCGGCTTTAATTTCAGCATCCTGTGTTTCGTCGATGGCTTTGTCGAACGCTTCTTTCACGCTGTTCAGCATGTCGACGGCATCCCAGCCATCGCTGTGTAAAGTGTCGTAGAGGGGAGCACCTTCCGGGGTTGCCCAGAAATTCTCCGGAATTTTGGGCTGTGGTCTTTTTTTCATTTTTGCCTCCGTTGTTGGCTTTTCTGTTTTTCCGGGCGGTGTTCCCATCGCCCCCGTTTACAGTGCATACAATGCCATGAAATCCGTTGATAGCCAGTAAATTGCGAAAGAAACAGCGATAATAAAATATGGATTTATTTCATTGATTTTGAGGGGCTTGCATTTGCTATAAAAACAAAGGATGCTGCTCTTGCCCGGCAGCATGGATAAGGGGCAAAGCAAGTGAAAATCGAGATAATAATCCGGAAATCTGAGGAAAAAATATAGGGGCAGAGCTCTCCGGATTCGGATATGTAAAACGCCGTTGTTTGGCCGGAAACGGCTCGTGTTGCGATTATGCAGTCGGCCCGGAACCCCGCTGGAGGTATACTTGACCTGACCGGCGCGACAGGCGGCAAACTATGCGAAGAAAGCCGCCTTGTGCATAGGCGGCTATTGGAGGATTCCTTTATTCAGCCTCGACATATTCGCAAATATGTCCAATGGCCTCCACATACGATTTGCTTGCAAGAACCTCTTTGGTCATTGGTTCGACCAGATCCGGTCGACCGCCTCTTCTCAGAGCTTGCCGGGCGCGTCCTAAG
>ENA-UEQM01000726-UEQM01000726.1-human-gut-metagenome-genome-assembly--contig:-NODE-726-length-18302-cov-44.693717_pt1 | contig 18302 bp, 14 predicted proteins | sample MGYA00242948_ERZ507948 | MGnify/ENA primary metagenome ERZ507948 (study PRJEB26167, sample SAMN06115440) | human gut metagenome | host: Homo sapiens | place: China:Hubei | collected 2015-07-28... | reverse complement strand
TATGTAATTCCCGCTATTAGGGCTTACTCGGGACTTGCACCCGTTAGACAATGCTCGTGCCGAGCATACAACAAAAAACCGCCCAGCATCACTGCTCGGCGGTTTTTAAACTCTTTTCTTGATTTATCAAACAATTACAAACTGCTTCTTATTTATTCATTTACATTACTGGCTTTACTAATACTAATTTGTATTAATAATGAAATGTTATCGCAACATTACACTGCAAAAGTACAAACTTTCGAGGAACTTGCGATTGCAATCAGTAAAAGGTATGTGTCATTGTGTAAAAATCCTCGATTTCAACGACTTTTTAACCGTTTGACATGCTATTTTTACCGTTTGACGCACGAAACTCTATCGGACTCTTGCCCTCACGCTGCTGGAATGCACGGCGGAAAGTGGACAAAGAATTGAAGCCCGACTTCGTGGCGATGGTGTCAAGAGTGTCATCGGTGGAGTGAAGAAGCAGCTTAGCATGATGTATGCGATAATCGTTGACAAAGTCGTAGAACGTGGTGTCGCAGCACTGGTTGATGTATTGCGATAGGTATGTGCGATTGGTGCCAAGAAGAGCAGCCAACTCCGTGAGTCGCAAACGCGGATTGAGGTACACATGGTCGCGCTCAAAGAGCAGGTGCATACGCTCAGCGAAGGCTGCTTCCTGCTGCACGCTCTGCTCGTCAGTGGGGGTACCCGACAAGTCTGTATCTGTATTGATGTCGGTCTCCAGCGAGGTAGCAACGGATGCCAAAGCCTCATCATCTGCCTCTAAAGGTGCCACTACCGATTGTGAGTCGGCAGACTCGTACGCCTTAACAATGCCTATGACGCGAGCCTGACGATAGAAGAAGAAGCAAGCCACCGCCCACACCACGAGCGAACCAATAAGGTAGATGGCATCATTCTCGCAACTGGGGTTTACGCTGTCGTATATCCACAGCAAAAGAATGCAGAAGAACAACACGATAATGCCGCGCAACCAGTTGAAGTTGATGTATTTCTCGTAGGAGAACTCCTCCATCAACGTACGCTCGAAGCGGGGCACTTCGCATAGCGACCAACTCAAGAATACAACGCCATAAACAAACGAGGAGATGTGTATCACGTCGAACACTAACGGCTCGGGATAAGCTAACGACACGGTCATAAGCACTAAGAACGGGAGATACAACAACGACGCACGCCACCAGTTGAGCCATCCAGGGCGACATGCTTCGATAAGAACGATGGCATAGAGCGGCATAGTGAACAGGTCTATGCTCGAAGAGAACAACGATTCGAGTGCACTGTCATAACAGCCATCTCCTATAAGCGCAAGGTTCTTAGCGTATTGTGCTGCGGTGACGAGCATAAGTGTGCTGACATAGATGTTCAGCGAAGCGCGACGCTTGTAACTGAACAACAACGCCATCATCAGATGGAACATAATGCTCGCTCCATATAAGAAGTATAACAAGTTGCAACTGGTCATAATTCTTGCTTATAAATCTTTTTTGTTTGTAAATGAATTGTATAAATCGCTGCTGCGTATGACTAAAAAGCTCACAATCGATACTTTTCTATTGTTTTGACAATGCAAAGTTAGGAATAAAATGCTTGCAACGCAAATATTATCTGTAGTTTTTGTTGGTATTTAGGAGGGTATAGTATCCCTGCCATAGGCTCCTACGATGAGAAATATACGCAAAGAGGGCATGGCTTTTCGCCATACCCTCTTATACTTTTGCTTGGTTGGTGCACCTTAGGGGGTGCAGTTGTCCCAACTGCACCAACAGAATTGTTGGGATGCTGCTTGGTTGGTGCACTTGAGACAAGTGCACCCCCTGAGATTACTTCACGAGCACTTTCTTAACCTTGCCGTCAGCAGAGCGAACGATGTTCAGACCCTTCTGGAGCTTAGACAGCTTAACGCCGTCAACCGTGAAGAGTGTTGCTGCACCCTCTGCCACTGTTGTAGCGTTGATGCCTGTTTCTGGAGCTTTCTCACCGAATACCAAGTTAGCCTCATTACCCATGATGCTGATGTTAAACTTAAATTTGAGCTTCTCAATAGCATCCTTAGTCTCATTGAGCTTGCATGTGCCCTCGAAACCTGTAAACGCGGTCTTGGTGCCTTCAGCAAGTCCGAACACGAAACCATAAGCAGGGTTCACGTTAGACCATGTGCCCTCGGTATCAGTAGTGGTGAGTGTGAGCACGTGTGTCTCTGCGTCCTCAGCAACGGTGATGTTATCAATGGTATAGTCGCCTAAGATGGTTGAGCCAGCCTCAAGAGTCTTCCACACGAGCTTATACTTGCCTTCCTCGTACTGTACGAAGTCAACAGTCTTTGCGTCGTAGTTGGTTGTTGTGCCATTGTAAACAGCGTTAGCAACGTCAGTAGTAGAGAGAGTAACTGGTGAGAATGTCTCTGCCTTCTCTGTCACAAGCTCCACTGACTTATAGGTAGCGTAACCAGGAGTGCCGCAACCTGCGCCGAAGTAGAGTTGGTTCTCGCCCTCACCGTAGAGGTTGGGCATTTCAGCAGCTGGGAACACAAGTTCACCATCGATGCTGATACCTGTCTTGTCCATAACTACGGTTACGGTAGAAGGATCGGTAACTTCCTTATAGTGGCTTGTTGCGCTTGCATCGCCCTGGTAGCGATACTGAACAGCGAACTTCTGATGATAGAGTTCCATTGCTGTGCCTGTCCATACTTGTGCGTTCTTTGTATAGAAGAGGTGCACTGTGCTTCCACCGTTGGTCTGTTCCCAGTTTGCAACGTCTGTTTTGTTGTTAGAAACAGAGAAAACACGCTCGTTCTCTGTGTCACTACAAGTGGTCATATCCAAAACTGCTACAAGTTTTTGGGTATCCCAGTTCACTGTAACTGCCTTTGGAGAGAGGACTTTACCAGCAAGGGCATAGTTATCCTCTACAATTTTCTTGCTGGTGGTCTCAGCAAACGCTGTCGCTGTCATCACCAACATTGCGATAAGAGATAAAATTTTCTTCATAAGAAATCTGTTTTTGTTAGTTGTTAAATGTTAGTTATTTAATTGTATTGCTTTCAATATGTATAGGATATACGCTATTTACGCACGGTTTTGTTTCAAATCTATTGATTATAAGCTATATAAATCTTCGACTGCAAAGTTAAAAATAAAATTTGTGTGACGCAAATTATTTATAGTCTTTGTTGGTATTTAGGAGGGTATGGCATCCCTGCTATACCCACGCGGCCCTCTTGCTTATCCTCCCACGGAAGCCACAGAACTCGCAGAAGTTTCTGGCGGAGAAGAGCCTCCCACAGATGCACACGGATGAGCACAGATTAGGAGTTCCAGCGGGTGGCGTGGGTATGGCAGGATGCCATACCCTCCTACAAAAACTCCCACAGATTGCATTGCCACGCAACAACAACAATATTGCCACGCTACAACAACAAGATTGCCACGCTACAACAACAAGATTGCCACGCTACAACAACAATATTGCCACGCTACGATAAAACACCGTAAACGAACAAGCAATCAAGAAACGAACAAACAATCAAGAAACGAACGAACAATCAAGAAACGAACGAACCCCTACCCTACATATTAGCAGAGAGACGGATGGAAAATGAGCTGGAAGATGCGCTGGGAGATAGGCTGGAAGATACCCCCTATTGGTCAGGTATCTTCCAGCCATTACTTCACTGATACGCAGGAGGTTATGCGCTGGCTGGAAGATATGGTAGATATTTTCATCTACTCGATTTTATTTATAGCTTTGTAGCACCATACACAACCCATCCTATCCAGTTCTCGGGAGTCACCACAGCCTATTCACTCACATCATACGCTGTTAGTAACGAAGAAGAAAATTGAGTATTGGCACAACATGAATTCCACTTCATCGCAAAACAATGCTAACCATAGGAGGGTATGGCATCCCTGCCATACCCACGCTGCCACTAAACTATCTCCACACAGAACGAAGAACGAAGAAGTTATTGGCAGAGAAGAAAAATCTGTGAGCATCTGCGAAATCCGTGGGAGGCTCTTCTCCGCCAGAAGATTCTGTGAATTCGGTGAATTCCGTGGGAGGATTGTAATGTTGGTGCAGCGTTTGCTTGGTTGGTGCAGCGGAGACCGCTGCACCCCCTAAGAGGGTGGCGTGGGTATGGCAGGATGCCATACCCTCCTACGATGTGTCTGTGGGAGGGGAGCAACGAAAAGAGGGCATGGCGGAATGCCATGCCCTCTTATGAGTGTTTTCAGTGGGTGCACTGAAAGATTACTTCACGAGTACCTTCTTAACCTTGCCGTCAGCGGTGCGAACGATGTTCAGACCCTTCTGGAGCTTGTTCAGCTTAACGCCGTCAACTGTGAAGAGCTGTGCCTCACCGTTAGCAGCCTCAACGTTGATTGTGCTGATGCCGTCAACAACCGGCTCTACAACCTTAAGAGTTGCATCCCAAACACCACCACCGTCTTCGAGGATAGTGCTTGAACCAGCAGGAAGGATGCAGTTCCAGTCGAACTTGAAGCGGATACGATATTCGCCAGCCTTAGCAGGAGCCTTGAACGAAGGTGCAGCATAAGTATTGCGAGCATCTCCCGTAAGTTCATCACCTACTGAGTTGTAACCAAATGTATCGTTCTTTGGATTAGAGTCGAGAGAGTAGAAGCTGAATGCTACCAAATCGGTGCCAGTCTGATCCCACTGTCCCTCCTTATAAGAGAAGTCGCCGTCGTTGTCGAAGTCGATGTAAACGAAGCTATGCATCCACTCACCAGTGTAGTCGAATGATGCTGTCAATTCGCTGCCAGCCTCAACTGTGAACGGCTCGTCTGCTGTATGATCCTCGTAAGCAGCCTTTGAAGTCTTAACACTCTTTGTCTGCTTTTCCTTGCCTGCCTGCTGGAGAGAGAAGCTGTTGAGCATACGTCCATGAGCACTTGTATTGAGAGCTGTCTTATCGAAGCTAACAGGATATTTCTCATCTGGCTGATCTGGATCAGGTGTCTCTGCCTTCTCGCCGTAAACGAACTGACCGTTCTCTGTTGTGAACTTGCAAACGAAGCCCTCAAAGCCGTTCTCGCCTACCTTTACAGAAGCAGAGAAGTCGGTGAAGTTGAGTTCTGTCTCGTCAGCGTCGTTCCAGAAGCCGCTTGTGTCAGATGTAGTGAAGGTAATGTTACCATCTTCGTCCTTTGTCGGCTTGAGGTTGAGGTTTTCGATCGTGAAGTCTTCGGTCTTAGTGCCTAAAGTGAGTTTCTTAAACTTAACCATATAAACGTCTTCCATGTACTCTGTGAGCACTGCCTGAGCGTCCTCGAAGTTAGTAACCTCATCACCAGCCTTAACATAAGCGTTGCTTGTGAAGTTGTAAATGTTCGGAACGTAAACATCATCACTGAACTCGTAGCTGATCATGTCGCCGTTGCCGACAAGGATAGTGAGCTTAACAGATGCAGAACCCTTGCTGTCTGCATCAGCAGCAGGTGTTGCGTCAATCGTACCACCCTTAATAATCATAGACTTGCCATCGTACGGTGAGTCAGGAGCGCTGATTTTAATGGTGCTTTCAGGAACATCAATCTGAACTGTGCCCGCATTCTCTGTAGCCGTAAGACCTGCGATAACGATATCGCCAAGAGATACACGGTCTTCGCCTACTACTACGTCCTTGAGAGTAGCTGTGTATGTGCCGTCAAGTTCCTTAACGAGCTGAAGTTTTGCGCCCTTAACATACTGGTGGAAATCGAGGTAATCGTCCGTAGCAATTTCTTTCCAGTAAACAGTCTCCACATTGCTTGTAAAATCGTATGTAGCGGTCTCACCAGGTGTTGTACCGCCCTCTGTCACGAGCTCTACAGACTTGTATGTAGCGTACGGATGCTCGCCACGCAAAGAGCCGAAGTAGAGCTGGTTAGCACCCTCCTTGTAGAGCTGCGGCATAAGAGAAGCCTCGAACACGAGTGTGCCGTCAATATGAACACCTTCCTTGTCTATTACGATTGTGCAGTTAGAAATATCCTTCACCACGTGGAAACGATTGGTAGCGCCGCTATCGCCTTTATAGCGATACTGTACGGCGAACTTGTGAACATCGGCAGTTGTAGCCCCCCAGTCAGTAAAGTTCTGTCTATAGAAGAAGTGGAGTGTGCTTCCGCTGTCCTGATCCCAATTTGCAATATCCGCACTGTTGGTAGAGATAGCGAAGATCTGCTCGTTGGTGCCGGTAAGACAGTTTGTCAAATCTACATTCGCTACAATCTTCTGGGTAGCCCAATCGACTGTGATTGCTTTAGGTGTGATGGTACCGCCGTTAGGCTGAGTGCCGTCGGGAATAATTTTCTCGCTTGTTGACTGAGCGAACGCTGTCAACGTCACCACCAACAATGCGATAAGAGATAAAATTTTCTTCATAAGAGATCTGTTTTATTAGTTATTAATGTTAGTAAATTGTATTATTAGCTTTTAATTGGTTGGTGCACCTTAGGGGGTGCAGTTGTCCCAACTGCACCAACAGAGCTATTGGCACTGCTGCTTGGTTGGTGCACTTGAGACAAGTGCACCCCCTGGGTTACTTCACGAGCAGCTTCTTTACCTTACCGTTGGCTGTGCGCACGATGTTGATGCCACGCTGGAGGTGCTGTATGCGTACTCCGCCGAGGTTGTATATCTCGACGTAGGTGTTGTCGTCGGCAGTGGTTAGGTTGTTGATGGCAGTGTCGATTTGCTTGCCGAACACCACGCTCACGTCCGAACCCATTGTCATAAAATTGAGTTCTGCTACAAACTTCGACTTATCTGCAGAGAGTGTAGCCGTAAAGGAGGTGAGTGTAGACTTGCTTCCCTCGGTTACGCCGCCTATGGCAGCATTTTTGGTAACGTTTACCCATTTGCCCTCGGCGGTAGAAGTAGTAAAAGTAGTAACGCCATCTGCATCAACCTTAGACATAACGTTATCGATTACAAAGTCGCCAAACGTTTTGTATGCCATGGGGGCGAGTTTCTTAAATGTCACCTTGTATCTACTGCCACCCACTCGCTTCAGCTCCACTTCCTTCTGAGTGTAGTCGGTAGTTCTGCCTCCTCCACTTGTAACATGCAAATCGTCGGTAAACACCTGACCAAATGTGCAGAGCGTGGTCATCAGGAAGAATACTATAGAAAGAACTTTTTTCATATTAACTTTAGTTTAGATTGCTCAAATATAGCAATATTATTGCAAACGGGGTGCATTAAAACAAGTTTTAACATCATCAAAACTCATTTTAAAACACCCCGTATAGTTGTTTGTTGTATCGTGTCTATATTACTTCAACACCTTAACAGTCTTGCCGTCAGCGGTGCGAACGATGTTCAGACCCTTCTGCAAGCCGTTCTGACGTGCGCCAGTAGCGTTGAACACAGCCACCGGAGCGGTCTTGCCTGCTACTACGCCGTTGATAGCTGTCTCCGACTTCTTGCCAAATACGCAGTCAACCTTAAGCGTTTCTTCACCCATTGGAACAGAGAGTGAAATCTCAGCATAGAGCTTACCACCTTCTACTACAGAGTGGAGTGTAAGAGGAATTTGGTGTCCGAGAGCTTCCGCAAGCGTTGTGTTGCTCGGCAACTTTGCAGTGCCATCAAAGTCGTAAGTTGTAGCGTCGCCATTCTTTACGCCCTTGATACCCTCAACTATTACATCACCTACCTCAAACATTCCGAAAGTGAAGTTCTTGAGCATGAATGTAGTTGTACCATCAGCCTGATGCTCAAGCTCAACTGTTGTTCCTTTAACAGGTTCCTGTGGAGCACCGTTGAGCGAGATTGCGAGATCGTCGGTGAACTGTTCTTTTGTCTGAGCGTTAACTGTTGTCGCCATGAATGCTGTCGCAGCAACGGCGAGTGTCATAAAAAACTTCTTCATTTTTTTATTTATTAATTAATAGCAATTTACTTCTTCAAAACCTTCAGTGTTCTGCCGTCGGCTGTGCGCACGATGTTCACGCCACGCTGGAGAGATGTAACCTTCGCACCAGTGAGTGTGTAGATGTGCTTAACTGTGCCGTCAGCTGCTACTACTGTGTTTACAGATGTTTCTGTCGGAGTGAAGTTGAATGTGTAAGAAACCGCCTGGTCATAGTTATCGACAACAAACTTACCTGTGCAGCTTGTCACCTTCTTCTCTGCGTCAAAGCCTACGATAAACTCGAAGTCAGTATAGGGAAGCTCTGTGTACAATGGGTGTGCAGCTGTTGTCTTGCAATTGCCTTTCTTGCTTGCGAAGCTTGCCTCGCTGTCGCTGCCAGTGCGCTGAACGCCTTCGAACGAAACGGTGCCGAGGTCTACGCCTTTAGGAATAGCTACGTTTGTGAGCGAAAGGGTATAAACATCCTTTGCAGTCTCGGTGAATGTAACTGTTGTCTGTTTGTTGTTCATCTGGTCGCCATCATCATACGTGTAGCCAACGAGTCCACCACCTACTGAGAACGGATCTGCCGGAACGAACGGCTCCTGATAGTTGAACCATGCTGTGAGCTTGAACGAAGGCTCGCTCTCGTCTGTGAACACGATTGTAGCATAGAGGTCACCACCTTCGTCAATACGTGCCTCAACATTAGCCTTGAGGTTTACGTAAGTGTCGTAGAAGTTAGGAAGAGTTTTGATCTCTGGCTCTACAACGCCAGTGTATGTCACTTCGCCGTTAACAGTCTTCTTCTCAAGACCCTTCAGGAGTACGCCTGACATAGTGCCCTTCTCGGTGTCGATGTGCTCAATCTCGATGCTCTGCGCACCGTCGCTCCACTCGCAGACCTTTGCCACTACGTTAGGATACTTAACGTTGCCTGCCTGACCGCCCTCGAATACAGAAACCACATCAGCTGTGAACTGCTCTGTGCCGGTGATTGTCGGTTTGTCGTCGCCACCTGTGCCACCACCGCCGCTGCTTGTGCGTGTGCCTTCGAACACTACGTTTCTGTACTCCTTGGTTGTGTTAACCTGGAAGTATTTGAATGTGATGTAGATTTTCTCGTCGTCGATAGTTGCCTTGCCGAGAGCGTCAGACAACTCGAAATAGTATTTTGTAGCTGCGCCGAGGTTGCCGCCTTCGTTAGAGAAGGTGAAGCTGTTGCCGCCTGCCCACTTATAGTTCTCGATTCCGGCGAATGTACACTTTCCGAAGTCGTCGTTGCCGAAGATTACGCTCTCGAACACGAGTGTGTACTTGCCGCCCTCGCCCTGGGTTACGGCTACAGTTGTTTCACAATCACTAAACTCGTTCAACTTAGAGTGGAATTTTCCTTTGTAATACTGCTGTGCAGACACACAAAGTGTAGTCATCAAAAGGACTAAAAGAGTAAAGATTTTCTTCATAAGCTTGTAATTTTAAAAGGTTTAATAATTTTTTGTTGTTATGGTGAGGTGGTGTGATGGTGGTGAGATGGTGAGATGGTGTGGTGGTGAGGTGGTGGGATTTGTCATTAAGCAGTAAACTAATGTCAACATCTCAACACATCAACATCACAACATCAACATCTCAACATCTCAACACATCAACATCTCAACACATCAACTTATTTAAGTTTATACATCACACCGAGCGTAGCATACACGGGGTACATGGTCTGCTCGATGGTCTTGAACTCCTTGCGGAACACTCCCGACATACCCCACTGCACGTCGGCATAAGCGCCGAAGCGATGCGAGAAGTACCAGTCGGCACCGAAGTCGAAGCCGAAGTGCCAGTGGCGCATATCGCTTGAGAAGTCGTAGTCGCCACGCTCGCCCTCGTTGTGTCCGAGTTCCACCTTCTGTCCGGTTGGGTCGCCCTCGCGCAGATAGCCATCGTAGGCGTAACCCGAAAAATCGTTGTTGAGCGCGTAAGAGAAGTAAGGTCCGAACTTCAAGCGCACGGCATCCGACACATTGAACGTAGCCTGCAGAGGCAGCGTTACGACGAGTTGTGATGTCTTCGTAACGACATTGCCGGTGAAGAGTCCGCTGAGCGACTCGCCGCCCTGACGCATCTCCATTGAGTAGCTCTTCACGCGAGCGTCGGTCTCCATCGCCTTTGTCTGGAAGTGGAAGCCTGCCATCATACCCCACTTCTTGGTGAGAGGCTTGTAGGCATCGAGCGCGAGAGTGAAGCTGGGCCTCGGCTTATAGCTATCGAGACCACGTATAGAGGCAGGCATACCCATCGGCATTGTGCCACCGATGTTGTAGCCGAGACGTGCTTGATAGTTCAGATTGTCGAATATTCCGAATGCTGACGCACTGTGCGCGCCGAAGAGCAGCGCAAGGGCTGCAGCTATTATTGTTTTCTTCATTTTGCTTGTTTTCTTACTTCTTGTATGCAATGCTTACCTTGTCGATGAGCAGTGTGCTACCCACAGCGCCCTCGAAGGCTGCGCCCTCGATGCTTGAGGTGAATACGACCGCCATGCTATAGCCCTTGTTGGCAAGGATGGCTGCATCGAGCTCGCGAGTATATTTGAAGTCGACTGCGAACTCTTTCCATCCGCCCTCGGTTTTCACCACGTTGGGCACTCGTGCCAACGCCACTATCTGCGGCGAGGTGAGCACGTTGTCGCCCGTGAGATAGAACGCCTTGCCTTCGCTGTCGACGTTGCGGAACACTACGGCGTAGATGTCGCCTCGGTCGATGCGTCCTTCTACCACCTTGGCGTTCTTGTCCTTGAACGTTGCACCCGGTGTGTACTGGTAGTAGCCCGAGAGAGTAATGGGGCGGTAGTTGATCTGGTTGTACGATCCGTCGCCGAAGTGTGTAGCCATAAGCGGTTCCTTGGTAGCCGACTTCGAGTCGAACACACCGGTGAAGAGGTTGCCGGCAGCGATGCGCATGTTCACAATGACACCGAACGGTCCGGTGTCGCACGTCTCAAGCTTCACGGCAGCTCCGTCGTAGCCCTCAGCGAGAGGTGTTGTCGGATACTGGTCGGGCTTTGCAGAACCTCTGGCTATACTAAAACCAGGGTTGCCGGTCGCCCAGTTGTATCCATTCTCGTAGTCGCTCCACATGTAGAACTTTGATGTAGCAGGGTCGAGCGAGTAGTTCTCGAAGTTGTAGTGTATGTATGCAAGCTTATCTTCTGGCTGATCAGGATTTGAGGTAGCCTCTTCAGCCTTGATAAACACACGATATGTACGACTGTACTGACCATCTTCTGACGTTACGACGTATGTCACGAGACCGTTAGCGAAGTTCTGCGCCGAGCCACTTTCGGGAGAAACTGTCGCTCCAGGGGTTGTCTTGAAGTAGACCGGCAGTGCGGTAACATCACTGTTTGGGCGCAGGTCGGGGAAGATAAGGTCGGTCTTTGTCGACTCGATGCCCAATAGTTCGGCGTTTGACTGCTGAAAGAACACCTCGTCGGGGTTCTCTACCTGGATGCGTGCTTCAACGATATCGCACTCGTTGTTGGGTGCTTCGTCCTTAAAGCATGATGTGAGCGTTGTGGCGAACGCCACGATAGCGATAAGTGAGAATGGTTTTACCATTAATATTCGTTTTTGTTTATTACTACCAAGCCCATATCTAACTGAATTCAAGAGGGCTATAGTCGGCACAAAGTTCGGTAAAAAAAGCGACAGGCGCAAGAAAATACTTGCTTTTTTAACAATGCGCCTTAAAAAATGGTAATTTCTCGAACCTTTTGACAACAACAAAACCCATTAACACCATTTGTTTGTAAAAGAATGAGTAACTTTGCAGTTCGAATTTTATCAGGTAACGAATAATTAATCAGAGACACTATGCTTGGATTACCCAAAGATCCGATGATGCTGCTGAGCGTCATCAACACGCACTTGCGCGACACTTACCCCTCTTTAGACGCTTTATGCGACGACCTAAACGTGGAAAAACAACAGATAATCAGTCAACTTGCAGCAATAGGATATGAGTACAATGAAGAGCAGAACAAATTCTGGTAACAGCACCATAAGCATGAGCCAGCACTACCGCACACTGCTCTCCATCGGCATACCCATCATGATTGGTCAGATGGGCATGATTGTCCTTAGCTTTGCGGACACAATGATGGTGGGACACCACAGCACTACGGAGCTTGGTGCGGCATCGTTCGTGAACAACATCATCAACCTTGCCATCATCACGGGCACAGGTTTCTCCTACGGACTGACGCCAGTGGTGGGTGCTCTGTTCGGTCGTGGCGAGCAGGCTGAAGCAGGTCAGGCATTGCGCTGCTCACTGCTTGCCAACACGCTGGCAGCGGTGGCTATGATGACGGTGCTCCTGGTGCTCTACTTCAACCTCGGCAATCTCGGACAGCCCGTAGAGCTCTTTGGCTATATGCGCCCCTACTACATGGTACTGTTCGCGTCGCTGCCGTTCGTGATGCTGTTCAACGCCTTCAAGCAGTTCACCGATAGCATCACGCTGACGCGCACATCGATGTGGATTCTGCTCTCGGGCAACCTGCTAAACATCCTCGGCAACTACATCTTTATATATGGCAAGATGGGCGCACCGGAGATGGGCGTTGTGGGTGCCGGCGTGTCGACGCTGCTCTCGCGCATCATCATGGTGGTGATATTCGTCGTTGTCTTCATGCGCTCACGTCGCTTTGCTGCGTACCGCGAAGGCTTCTTCAAGCTCGGTTGGTCGCGTCCGCTGCTGCGCCGCCTAAACTCGTTAGGCACTCCGATCGCGCTGGAGATGGGTATGGAGACGGCATCGTTCTCGCTCTCCATCATCATGGTGGGCTGGCTCGGCACCATTGCCTTGGCATCGCACCAGGTGATGACAACCATCTCGCAGTTCACGTTCATGGTCTACTACGGACTTGGGGCTGCGGTGGCTGTACGCACAAGCTACTTCCACGGTCAGCGCGACGTGCAGAACGTGCGCCACACGGTGACGGCGGGTCTGCACCTGATGGTGATGCTTGAGGTGGTGCTTGGCGGCATCATCTTCCTGCTGCGCAACCACATAGGTGCGTGGTTCACCGACAGCACGGAGGTGTCGTCTACTGTGCTCACGCTGCTCCTGCCGTTCTTCATCTATCAGTTTGGCGACGGTATGCAGATCAACTACGCCAATGCGCTGCGCGGCATCGCCGATGTGAAGCCACTGATGCTCATTGCGTTCATTGCCTTCTTCGTCATCTCGCTGCCCGTGGGCTACCTCTGCGGCTTCGTGTTGGGCTACGGACTGATGGGCGTGTGGATGGCATTCCCGTTCGGACTGACATCGGCGGGCGTGATGATGTGGTGGAGGTTTAGAAAATACAAATAACACTTAAGTATGTGCCAGTTATGTCATACATAATATGGCACATACGTCATAAGTTTCTTTGACACAATATCCGTATTGGCAATTTTTATTAGACCTACTTCTTGCGTATCTGCAATAATTCTTGACGCAACAGACGATTGCGTCTTTTTTAGATTAAAGCGTTCTCTAACTGACTGATTATTCATACTCTTTCCATCCTCGTTTACAAGGCACGCATGTTGATAACAAGCCTCAACCTTCTCCTCTTTGGTCATATCTTTCAAATCCTTATGCGGATAGAGCGTAACCCTTGTACACATTTCCTCCTTTGCTATTTTTGCAGCCGGCAAATGCATTTCTTCAATTGCAGCAACAGCTCGGTCTATCCCACTACCACGGCGTTCGCAAAAGCCTAACAAGAACATATGTTCTGCTAACTTCTCATTGCGAGAGTTCGGCGGAAGGTCTATCAAACGATTTATATCATTAAGTGGTGCACCAGGGTTTGTTATCACAACACGATTAGAGAATATCTCTATCGTAATGCTTATACCACAAATATCAAAATCCTGATGCACCAAAGCATTTGCTACAAATTCACGAATAGCGATTCGGGGATAATCGGCTACATCTTTACGCTTAACACCGATATCCTCTGTTGATACATTTTTCATTATGAAATCAACTAATCCCTCAAAGCCTACCGCATAACCGTATTTACCAAATTGTTCAAACAGAATATTGCGATTATTAACTCCCATATATTTACGTACAACGACCTTACGACTACCGAGTTCGTCGAAATCGCTCAGATTGTTTGCAAACAAAATAGCACCCAGATTTGTGATACTCCAGTCATCATCCGCACCAATACAGAACCCACATTCTGCCATTCGTGCAATAACACTGTCTACTGACTTAGGAACAGCCTTATCTTGCAGTTCAAAGAATTTTCGGAAATTCAAAAGTTGCAAGACACCACTTTTTGTCAACCCTCTCTTTGCTACTCGTTCCTCAAACCGAAGACCTTGCGAGGTTGCAATCATATTACGCACTTGCAAATCTGACATCTTGCGAGTTTGTCCATTCACTCTACAATATGCTTCATGATAGTCTTTTCCACGTAAGAATATCGGTTTTTCCCTTTGTTCTGGCACATACACAAACAATATCGGATGACCTCCATACAATAAAACAGCATGGTCAATATCAATTGCATGTGACAAATTATTATGGGCAATATTACCCAAGGTTCTAACAATCGACTCTATTTGTTCTTTGGAAAGCTCAACAAATGAAGCGTCATCATTTATGCCATAAGCAAACATACCACCGCCATGATGATTGCAAAATGCGCAGATATGTTTTGCCAATCTATCAGACTTTGACGACAGATCACATTTCCAATCGAGTTCGCTCAATTCATGTGGAATCGGACTCAAACTATCTTTTAAAACATCCAAAGCTTTATCTTTCCAACTCATATATCTTCAGGCGTTTCGATTTTACTTTGCAAATAAAAAACCATTGATAATCAAAGCATTACAAAACAAAAGAATTTACTTTGCAAATAAAAATCCGTATCGTTTTATAGTTATTATTTCTTATCACTAATGCAAAGATAGACCTTTAACCGTAGAAAAACAAAACTTTTATGCAAAATAATAACAAGAGAGCCGTTTGTAAGGCTCACCCAATAGCTTGGTTGGTGCAGCAGAGACTGCTGCACCCCCTGACAAAAAAAAGCCTCGCAAGTGAAGAACTTGCGAGGCTTTTAAAATGGCGCTTCAAGATGGACTTGAACCAACGACCCCCTGATTAACAGTCAGGTGCTCTAACCAACTGAGCTATTGAAGCAATCCGATGTTTGCGCTTCAAGATGGACTTGAACCAACGACCCCCTGATTAACAGTCAGGTGCTCTAACCAACTGAGCTATTGAAGCATTTTCTTACGACAACTTGGCTTGTTGTCTGATTGCGGATGCAAAGGTAATAAGTTTTTCCGTAACACAAAAACTTTTCGGCACTTTTTTGTGTCTATTGCGTTATTTTTTCATAAACGCTGACGTTTTATGAGCGCAGATAGTAAGCAAAGGCGCAAAAACTCCACATTATTTATATGTATTTGACGTTAATGTTGTACTTTTGTAGTCTGAATAATAACGAACTCAAAAACATAAAGAAATGCGAAAAATCATAACTATCGCACTGATGCTCCTGCCTATGCTCGCCGTAGCGCAGAACAGCAGCGATCATAACTACCGCGTGGCGAAGAACTTGGACGTGTTCAATGCCGTGTATCGCAACCTCGACCTGCTATATGTCGACTCGCTGAACGCCGACGAGGTGGTGGGCGACGCCGTGAACCAGATGCTGCGCTCGCTCGACCCGTACACGGAGTACTATCCGGAGGACAAGGTGGGCGAATACAAGCAGATGCTCACGGGCAAGTATGCGGGCATCGGCTCGATTATCTCGTACAGCTTCACACGCAAGAACGTGGTGATAAACAAGCCGTACGAGGGTATGCCGGCTGCGGAAGCGGGTCTGCGCAAGGGCGACATCATACTCGCTATCGACGGCGAGTCGATGGAGGGAAAGATGACGGCGTACGTGTCGGAGCGTCTGCGTGGTGACGCGGGTACGACGATGGTGCTGAAGGTGAAGCGTCCGGCTACAGGCAAGACGCTGACGCTGAAAGTGCAGCGACGCGCCATACAGATGCCATATCTGACGTACTACGGTCTGCAGCCGGACAGCATAGGGTACATCAGCTACAACCAGTTCCTCGAGAACTCGGCGAAGGACGTGCGCCGCGCGTTCATCGAGATGCGATCGAAGGGTATGCGCAGTCTGGTGCTCGACCTCCGCTCCAACGGTGGCGGTTCGGTGCAGGAGGCTCTGCAGATTCTGAACATGTTTGTGCCGAAGGGCAAGCAGCTGTTGGAGATGCGCGGTAAGGTGAAGAGCTCGAACAAGACGTTCTACACAACGATGGAGCCGATTGACACGGTGATGCCTATCGTGGTGCTCGTGAACGAGGAGACGGCGAGCGCGAGCGAGATTACGTCGGGCGCGCTGCAGGACCTCGACCGCGCCGTGGTGATGGGCACACGCACATACGGCAAGGGACTGGTGCAGGTGCCGAACGTGCCCCTACCCTACAACGGCAAGCTGAAGCTGACTACGGCGAAGTACTACATACCGTCGGGCCGTTGCATTCAGGCACGCAAATACAAGCATACGAACAAGGGGTATGCGAGCGAGCACGTGGCTGACTCGCTGACGCATGAGTTCCGCACGGCGGCGGGTCGCATCGTGCGCGACGGCGGTGGCATAAAGCCCGATATCGAGGTGCTCCCCGACTCGATGCCGAACATAGCCTACTATCTGCAGTTCGCCGACACTACCGACTTGCTGCTCAACTACGAGATTGAGTACATGGCGAAGCACCGCACGGTGGCTGCACCGTCGGAGTTCGAGCTGTCGGACAAGGACTACGAGGAGTTCTGTGCTTATGTCATAAAGAGTGGTTTCGAGTACGACCAGGTGAGCGAGAAGTATCTGAAGGACTTGGAGAAGCTGGCACGCTTCGAGGGCTACTACGAGGATGCGAAGCCGGAGTTCGAGGCACTGAAGGCGAAGCTGAAGCACGACATCGCTAAGGATCTGGCTTATCCGTACAACAAGGAGCAGCTGAAGCAGATCATCGCCAACGACATCATGTCGGCTTACTACTTCGACCGTGGTGCGCTGGAGAACTCGCTGCGCTACGACAAGCAGTTCGCCAAGGCTGTGGAACTGCTGAAGAACCCCGAGGAGTACCGCAAGACGCTTGCTCCCACAAAGGAGTGACCGCGTTTCTTCCCACGGAATACGATTTACGATGAAGATTCTCCCATAGATTACGAGTTCCGATGAAGATTCTCCCACAGATTACACAGATTTACACAGATACAGAAAGGTCAATAAAGAACACCAACAATCTGTGAGAATCCGTGAAATCTGTGGGAGACATTAACCCGACAACGAAAAGGAGCTACACAGATCATTATCTACTGGAGGAATCTCCCACAGATTACGAGTTTCGATGAAGATTCTCCCACAGATTACACAGATTTACACAGATATTTAAAGCATATAACATAATATATACTGATTTCTAATGACAGAAAACGAGATTACATATAAGATTCGGGGCGCGATATACAAAGTGTATAACACGCTTGGCCCTGGTCTATTGGAATCTGTCTATGAAGCTGCCTTATGCTATCAGATGCAGAAAGACGGTTTGAATGTACAGAATCAAGTAGAGGTACCAATCCATTATGATGGCACTATATTGAAGACTAATCTCAGACTTGATATTCTCGTTGAAAACTCTGTAATAGTAGAGCTTAAATCAGTGAAGGAAATCAACGAGTTGCACCACAAGCAACTGCTTACCTACCTGCGTTTATGCAACTTGCATTTAGGTATACTCGTCAATTTCAACACCGACAATATAAATAATGAGATACACCGCAAGATAAACGGCTACTCTAAATAAAGAGTTTCGCCCACTGATTGCACACGACAAAAAGGTTCCACTGATTGCACACGACAAAAAAACTCCCACAGATTGCATACGACAAAAAACTCCCACAGATTGCACAGATTTACACAGATACGGAAATTCCACCAAGGAATATAGAATCTGTGAAATCTTAGAAGATTAAGACAAACGCACACCAACAATCTGTGAGAATCTGTGAAATCTGTGGGAGACATTCTTGGGGAATTCGCCCACTAATTACACACGACAAAAAGGTTTCCACAGATTGCATACGACAAAAAAACTCCCACAGATTGCACAGATTTACACAGATACGGAAATTCCACCAAGGAATATAGAATCTGTGAAATCATAGAAGATTAAGACAAACGCACACAAACAATCTGTGAGAATCTGTGAAATCTGTGGGAGATTAAGACAAACGCGCACAAACTATCCGTGAGAATCTGTGAAATCTGTGGGAGATTAAGACAAACGCGCACAAACAATCTGTGAGAATCTGTGAAATCTGTGGG
>ENA-UEQM01000725-UEQM01000725.1-human-gut-metagenome-genome-assembly--contig:-NODE-725-length-18341-cov-2.622153_pt1 | contig 18341 bp, 18 predicted proteins | sample MGYA00242948_ERZ507948 | MGnify/ENA primary metagenome ERZ507948 (study PRJEB26167, sample SAMN06115440) | human gut metagenome | host: Homo sapiens | place: China:Hubei | collected 2015-07-28 | study... | reverse complement strand
ATTTCTTCGCCTACTCCGATAATATGGTCTACTTTCCGGCTATGAACCAGGTCGGCTACTTGTCTGTATAATAGTTTCCAGCCCGCGCCGCTGGTGGCGAATGCTGAACATATTGCCCAGTGAAAAGCCGTAGGTGCCCAGGGCGCTCAGACCGATCCCCCACAGCAGCGAGGCGTTTAGCCCATTGGCCAGCAGGTCATCCCAGAACAGGGTGACGATACCGGCGAGGCCCAGCGCGGCGGCGGCCCAGAAGCGGCCCGGCGGCTGCTGGCGAAAAAAAAGAAAGCTGTTAATGGCGTTAAACAGTACGGCCATGGAAAAGATCACCGATTCCAGACCGGTGTTGATCCAGGCCGCGGCGGTATAAAAACACCAGAAATTAAAGCAGAAGACGCAGCAGCCCTGCAGCAGGCAGCAAAAATGATCTTTCGCGCCCAGCGGCCGTAGCCGTCGCGTGACAAGCAGAATCGTCAGCATCGTGATGCTGGCCACGGCAAAGCGCCAAAAAATGGATACCGGCGCCGCCACCGGCCCTTGTTGTAAAAAAATCGCAATCCACGTTGTCCCCCAGATCACGACAACGAGTGCATAAAGTAATGCGTTCACCCTGACTCTCCTCTGCTTGTTGAAGGGAGGAGTATGCCGCCTGTCGCAACCGGCAGCTTTCACCCGCTTGTTGTCGGCTTGCAAATTCTTGCGCTTATTTGTCATTCGCCTGCGGTGAGGACTGGAAACCGCGCCGGAGTCTCCCTAGACTAGAGCTTTTACGGGCAGATGCGTGAAGGCAATGGGTTACGGGACGTTTGAAACATTACGGCGACAGAACGCGGTGCTGCGGGGCACGGTGGAGCTGAATTCCGGAATTCAACTGGCCGCCTGGTACAACAATTGCGACACCGTGACGGTGCGCAGCGATCACCATACGTTGAGCCTGTACGTCGCCGATGGCTATGAAAGCTATCAAAAGACGCCGCACGGCTGGAAAAATGGCGGCGGCCCGGATCGCTTTTGTCTGATGCCGAAAGGGGATGAGAGCGTCTGGGATATCCGCGGCGATCTGTCTTTTGTGCATCTCTACTGTACCGATGAGCACCTGCGCCGCGTCGGCGAAGAGGTGTGGGATCGTAGCCCGGCAAACTTCACCCTGCAGGAAAAAACCTTCGCCAGCGATGACAAAATCACCGCGGTGTACCGCCAGTTTTTACTGGCCAATGACTGGCGACAGCCGGCGAACCAGTTGACCCTCAGCGCCGCCAGCAGCTTACTGCTCACCCATCTGATCCAGCACTACTCCACCGTGCAGTGGCGTTTGCCGACGGTCACCGGAGGGCTGGCGCCGGGCGTGAAGCGTCACGTGCTGGCCTGGATCGATGCCCACCTCGATCAGCCGCTGACCCTGGCCGACCTGGCGCAGCAGGCGGGACTCAGTGAGTTCCATTTTGCCCGCATGTTCCGCCAGTCGTTGAATATGGCCCCGCATCAATATGTGATGCAGCAGCGAATGGCCAGGGCGCAAAATCTGCTCTGCCACAGCGCGCTGCCGTTAACGGAGATTGCGCTGGCCTGCGGCTTCAGCTCCGCCAGCCATTTCAGCCATCGGGTGAAAGCGGCCACCGGCCTGACGCCGTCCCAGCTAAGGGCGGCGCAGCGCGGATAACACGCCATAGCTTACCCCACCAAGCACCACGCCCCAGAAGGCCGAACCAATTCCCGCCAGCGTCACGCCGCTGGCGGTGACCAGAAAGGTCAGTACTGCCGCATCGCGTTCACTGGCCTGATGTACCGCCTGAAACAGGCTGCCGCCGATGGTGCCGAGCAGCGCCAGGCCGGCCAGCATCTGGATCCACGCCGCGGGTAAAGCCGACATCAGGGCGGTGATCGATCCGCCGAACAGACCTGCCAGCAGATAAAAACCGCCTGCGGCCATGGCCGCCAGCCAGCGCTGTTGCGGATCCGGGTGCGCCTCCGGACTCTGGCAAATCGCAGCGGTGATCGCCGCGATGCAGATGGAGTAGACCCCAAACGGCGCCAGCAACAACGCCAGACCTCCACAGGCGACGAGCAGTGCCGATACCGGTACGGTGTAGCCGGATGCCTGCAGCGTGGCGAACCCGGGGGCGTTCTGCGAGGCCATGGTGACGAGGAAAAACGGCAGGCCGACACTGAGCAGCAGCGCCGGGGTAAACTGCGGCGCGATCCACTCCGGTGCCGCGAAGGCCAGCGGTACGGCCGTCCTGGCGACGTCCCCGGAGGCCGCCGCGATCAGCGCCCCCACCACCAGCGCGGCGACTACCGCGAAGCGGGGCCACAGCGCTTTACAGAGAAGCCAGGCGGCGAGCATGCCGCCGCACAGCAGCAGATGTTCCTGCAAGCCGGCGAAGGCCTGCAAACCGAAACGCAGCAGGATCCCGGCCAGCATCGCGGCGGCCAGTGAATGGGGAATGATCTTCATCAGCCGGGCAAAGAGGCCCGTCACGCCGCATAGGACGATCAGCGCGTTGGCGAAGATAAACACCCCCACGGCCTCGGCGAGGGTGACTCCCTGTAGACCGCTGACCAGCAGCGCGGCGCCCGGCGTTGACCAGGCGGTGAGCACAGGAACTTTACGCCAGCCGCTCAGCGCAAGGGTGCTGATACCCATGGCGAGGCCAAGGGCCGTCATCCAGCCGGCGATCTGCCCGGGGGTAGCGCCAGCAGACGCAGCAGCCTGCCAGATAATGGCGGCTGAACTGGCGTAGCCCACCAGTACAGCGACGAAACCCGCCAACAGAGTGGGAAGAGGAAGGGTAAACGAGCGCATAGGATTCTCTTGTGCGTTATAACATACGAATACTCTATCACTGTGCGTTATAACGCACAAGGTGCGGATGTGGAGAGCGTAAGACACCTGTTCTCACAGTGATATGCCGAGAAACGCCCTGTAGAATCAGGCAAATGGGGATATACTCTTGCCTGTACAAGTCAGGAGGTAGGATGAATATTGCGCAACATCTGGCGGCAACGCTCAAAACCCTGCGCCAGCAGCGTGGCTGGAGTCTCTCGCGTCTGGCAGAAGAGACGGGGGTGTCGAAAGCCATGCTGGGGCAGATTGAGCGTAATGAATCGAGCCCGACGGTGGCGACGCTGTGGAAGATTGCCACCGGGCTGAACGTGCCGTTTTCGGCGTTTATCGTTCCGGACGCCAGCGCAGCGCCTTCCGCTTTTGATCCGCAGCAGCAGGCGATGGTGGTGACCCCGGTCTTCCCGTGGGACCCGGAGCTGCGCTTTGACCATTTTTCGATAACCCTTGCCCCCGGTGCGTTGAGCGAATCGACGCCGCATGAGAAAGGGGTGATTGAACATGTGGTGGTGATTAGCGGTGCCCTGGATCTCTGTTTACAGGGGGAGTGGCATTTACTGCAGCCAGGGGAGGGACGGCGCTTCGCCGGCGATGAGGCGCATGCGTATCGTAACCGCGGCGTTCAGGCGGCCCATTTCCATTCTCTTATCCATTATCCAAAAGAAAAAACCGCGGGCGAACCCGCGGCCAGACAAGATGACTGATGATAACCACTCACAACGTGACGAGGAAAATCCGGAATTCGAGATGACAGTACGCTGCGCGAGGATGTGAAGGAACTATCTTTTCCGTCAATACTTTGCTGAAAAATGAAAATTCGTCGTCGCGCGACGGTGGAAAAGGTTTTCGTCTGTGCCCGGTTCTGACTACAATAGCCGCCATTTCGACCCCCTTATACTGGATAACAACACGCGTATGCGCCTGCACAATCATCGTCTTGAACTTCTTAGTCCTGCCCGCGACGCCGGTATCGCTCGCGAAGCGATCCTCCACGGCGCCGACGCCGTTTATATCGGTGGGCCTGACTTTGGCGCTCGTCACAATGCCAGCAACAGCCTGAGCGACATCGCCGGTCTGGTGCCTTTTGCCCATCGCTATGGCGCCAAAATCTTTGTCACGCTGAACACCATTCTGCATGATGATGAGCTGGAGCCGGCGCAGCGGCTGATTACCGATCTTTATGAGGCGGGCGTTGACGCGCTGATTGTGCAGGATATGGGGATCATGGAGCTGGATCTGCCGCCGATTGAGCTGCACGCCAGCACCCAGTGTGATATCCGCAGCGTGGAAAAAGCGAAATTTCTCTCCGACGCCGGCTTCAGCCAGATCGTGCTGGCGCGTGAACTGAATCTCAGTCAGATCAAAGCTATTTACGAGCATACAGACGCCACCATTGAATTCTTTATTCATGGCGCGCTGTGCGTGGCCTATTCCGGGCAGTGCAACATTTCGCACGCCCAGACCGGACGTAGCGCCAACCGGGGCGACTGCTCGCAGGCTTGCCGCCTGCCGTATACCCTGAAAGACGATCAGGGACGGGTGGTGGCCTATGAAAAACATCTCCTGTCGATGAAGGATAACGATCAGACCGCCAACCTGGCGGCGCTGATCGACGCCGGGGTACGTTCCTTCAAAATTGAAGGCCGTTACAAAGACATGAGTTATGTGAAAAACATCACTGCGCACTACCGTCAAATGTTGGATGCCATTATCGAAGACCGCGGCGATCTGGCGCGCGCCTCGGCAGGGCGCACCGAGCACTTCTTCATTCCCTCTACCGATAAAACCTTCCATCGCGGCAGTACCGACTACTTCGTCAATGCCCGCAAAGGCGATATCGGCGCGTTTGATTCGCCGAAATTTATCGGGCTGCCGGTGGGCGAAGTCTTGAAGGTGGGGAAAGACCATCTTGATGTCGAAGTGAGCGAACCGTTAACCAACGGCGATGGCCTTAACGTGATGATCAAGCGTGAAGTGGTGGGCTTCCGTGCCAATACGGTGGAGAAAACCGGCGAAAATCGCTATCGGGTGTGGCCGAACGAGATGCCGGCGGATCTGCATAAAGCGCGTCCGCACCAGGCGCTCAACCGTAACCTCGATCACAACTGGCAGCAGGCGCTGCTGAAGACCTCCAGCGAACGCCGCATCGCCGTGGACGTTACGCTGAGCGGCTGGCAGGAACAGCTGGTTCTGACCATGACCTGTGAAGATGGCGTCAGCGTGACCCATACTCTCGACGGAGCGTTCGCCGAAGCCAATCAGGCAGAAAAAGCGCTGGCCAATTTGCGTGACGGCGTCACAAAACTGGGGCAGACCATTTACTACCCACGCGACGTGCAGGTCAACCTGCCGCCACTGTTTGTCCCCAACAGTCTGCTCAACCAGCTGCGTCGTGAAACGGCTGAAATGCTGGACGAAGCGCGCCTCAACGCCTGGCAACGCGGCACCCGCAAGCCGGTCTCCGTACCGCCGCCGGTCTATCCGGAGACCCATCTCTCCTTCCTCGCCAACGTCTATAACCATAAGGCGCGGGCCTTTTACCAGCGCTATGGCGTGCAGCTGATTGACGCCGCCTATGAAGCGCACGAAGAGAAGGGCGATGTGCCGGTGATGATCACCAAACACTGCCTGCGGTTTGCGTTTAATCTTTGTCCGAAACAGGCGAAAGGCTCCATCAAGAGCTGGAAAGCCACGCCGATGCAGCTGATCCACGGCGATGAAGTGCTGACCCTGAAGTTTGACTGTCGCCCGTGCGAAATGCCTGTCGTCGGGAAGATTAAAAACCACATCCTCAAAATGCCGCTTCCCGGGAGCATCGTCGCCTCCGTCAGCCCGGATGAGCTGATGAAGACCCTGCCGAAGCGCAAAGGAGCCTGATCCAGCGCGACGCTACGGGCAATGCGGCGCCCGCGGTTTGCGGGCATCCTGCCAGCGGTGATGCTCGTTCAGATCGGCGGCGGCCTCCTCGCACTGGCTGCGAAGCTCGTCGCTGTCCGCCTCGTGCAGCAGTTGCTGTTCGAGGCTCTGCACCGGAAAGTAATCGTGCCCCTGACGGTGGGCCAGCAGATGTCCTGAAAACAGCGCGCACAGCAACAGCAGCGCGCTCATGCTTCTCCTCAACATACCTTTTCTCTGCGAATCAATGGCGTGGGCTTACTATGCCAGGCGTTGTGCAGGTTTTTTTCTCGGCTTCTCAAAGAAGGGCAAGATTTTGTCAACGGTGGCTGAAGGACGGTGAAAAAAAGCCTGGCGCAGAAGGCCAGGCTTGAGGGATTACGCTTTTGGCGGCAGTGGTTTCCCGCTGTGCTCGCCGCCTTTTGGCGGCTGCTTGCCGTCACGCTGCGGCTGTTTGCCATCATGCTGCGGCTGTTTGCCATCTCGTTGTGGCTGCTTGCCGTTGTGTTGCGCTTGCTTACCATCGTGTTGGCCGTTTTTCGCCAGCGGTTTACCCTGATGCTGCGCGCCTTTTTCTGGCGGCGGTGGCGGGTTGTCGGCAGCGAAAGCCCATGACGATATTCCCAGCGTCATCACGGCGGACAGTAAAGCTAACTTCTTCATAGCAATATCCTTTCTTCTGATGTATCGCCGTATTTCATCAGGCAAAAGTGAAGATAAGATGGAGAAATCCCTTTTCGGACTTCTCTGCATCCCACTCAGACTTTTAGCCCTGCGGCGGTCATCAGCAGGCGAAACAGCAGGCTGATGGCGGCCAGCGTCAGTACGCTGCCTCCCCAGAGCGCGATCAGCCACAGCAGACGTTTAGGCCAGGCAGTATGCATCAGTGATATCCCTCCCCGGGCTGAACTTTGCCGCGGAACACGTAATAGCTCCAGCAGGTGTAGCCAAGAATGACCGGAATAATCAGCAGTGCGCCCACCAGCATAAAGCCCTGGCTTTGCGGGGGAGCGGCAGCCTGCCACAGCGTGATGGCCGGCGGGATAATATGCGGCCAGATGCTGATCCCCAGTCCGCTAAAGCCGAGAAAGACCAGGCCCAGCGTCAGCGTGAAGGGCGAAACATGGCGGTCGCGCTGATGCAGCGTACGCCACAGCCAGCCGCTGATGAGGATCACCAGCAGCGGCACCGGCAGCAGGAAATAGAGATTCGGCAGGCTGAACCAGCGGGCGGCAATTGCCGGGTGCGCCAGCGGAGTCCACAGGCTGATGACGGCAAACACCGCCAGCAGGGCAACCAGCAGCTGCCGCGATGCGCTTCGCATCCGCTGCTGCAGCGCGCCTTCGCTTTTCATCACCAGCCAGGTGGCGCCGAGCAGCGCATAGGCCACGCACAGCCCGAGTCCGCAAAACAGGCTGAACGGGGTCAGCCAGTCAAACATGCCGCCGCTGAAGGCGCGACCGCTGACGGTGAAACCGTTGATCACCGCCCCGACCACCACGCCCTGGCTGAAGGTCGCCAGCAAGGAACCGCCAAAAAAGGCACGGTCCCAGAATGGCCGGTGCGACGGGGTGGCCTGGAAGCGAAACTCAAAGGCGACGCCGCGAAAAATCAGGCCGATCAGCATCAGGGTCAGGGGGATCGACAGGGCGTCGATTATCACCGCGTAGGCGAGGGGAAAAGCGCCAAACAGACCAGCGCCGCCCAGTACCAGCCAGGTCTCATTGCCATCCCACACCGGGGCGACGCTGTTGACCATTACGTCGCGCTCGGTGCTGCCCCGTACTGTGCCGAACAACATCCCGATGCCCAGATCAAAGCCATCCATGACAATGTACATCAGCGTGGCAAAGACGATAATCACGAACCAGATCACCGATAATTCGATACCCATTAGCGGGACTCCTTCTGCAGATAACCTTCAGTGGCGGCGGACAGCGGGCGGGCTGGCGTACCGGTTGTCGCGGGCTGCACCTCCTGCGGCCCCTTGCGGATCAGGCGCAGCATATAGCTGTAGCCGACGCCGAAGACGGCGCTGTAGACCACGATAAAGGTCAATAAACTGACCGACATATGCAGATCGCCGTGGGCGGAAACGGCGTCTGCAGTGCGCTGAACGCCATACACCACCCATGGCTGACGGCCCACTTCGGTGGTTACCCAGCCAGCGAGAATAGCAATCAGTCCTGAAGGGCCCATCCATAGCGCAAAGCGCAGAAATGGCCGGGAATGGTACAGTCGGCCGCCGCGACGCAGCCACAGGGCCAGTACGCCGAGCAGGAGCATTAGCATGCCAAGACCGGCCATCAGGCGAAACGACCAGAACACCACGGTTGCGTTCGGGCGATCCTCAGGAGCGAACTCCTTCAAGGCCGGCACCTGTTTATCAAGGCTGTGGGTGAGGATCAGGCTGCCCAGGGCCGGGATCTCAAGCCCGTAGCGGGTGCGCTCCTGCGCCATATCAGGCCAGCCAAACAGCAGCAACGGCGTTGCCTCGCCCGGCGGGTTTTCCCAGTGGCCCTCAATGGCGGCTATTTTCGCCGGCTGGTGTTTCAGGGTGTTCAGACCATGCATATCGCCGATCAGCGCCTGGACGGGGGCGACCAGCAGCGTCATCCACAGCGCCATCGAGAACATCTTACGGATCGCCGGCGACTGATTGCCGCGCAGCAGATGCCAGGCCGCCGAGGCGCCGACAAACAGCGCGCTACTGAGAAACGCCGCCACTGTCATATGCAGTAAGCGGTAGGGGAACGACGGGTTAAAGATCACTGCCAGCCAGTCGACGGGCACCACCTGGCCGTCAACGATCTCAAACCCCTGCGGGGTCTGCATCCAGCTGTTGGAGGCGAGGATCCAGAAGGTCGAGATGATGGTGCCCAGCGCCACCATGCAGGTGGCGAAAAAATGCAGCCCCGGCCCTACGCGGTTCCAGCCGAAGAGCATCACTCCGAGAAAGCCTGCTTCAAGAAAGAACGCTGTCAGGACTTCATAGGTCAGCAGGGGGCCGGTAATGCTCCCCGCGAACTGAGAGAAACCGCTCCAGTTGGTGCCGAACTGATAGGCCATCACCAGCCCGGAAACCACCCCCATGCCGAAGTTGACGGCGAAGATTTTCGACCAGAAGTGGTACAGCGAACGCCAGGTGGGATTTTTGCTTTTTAGCCACAGACCTTCGAGTACCGCCAGGTAGCTGGCCAGCCCAATAGTAATGGCGGGAAAGATAATATGAAATGAGACCGTAAAGGCGAATTGAATTCGCGCAAGATGGAATGCATCAAGACCGAACATGCAGGACTCCACTACAAAATTGATTCAGCGCAATTTTAGGCAGGGTGGTGGCTGGGGGGCAGAGGCAGTCGCGCCATTTTTTATCATAACAGTTGGCCTCTGTTATGATTTTTCACCTCGCGTCCAGATCATCGGCCGGTACGAATAAATACCGATGGGGTGGGTCGCTTAACCAACAGACCAGCGGAGATTTGGCCGTTGTCCCGGGAGCGGTTGTTCGGCGGACTCGGCCGCCGGCACGGCACTGTTTCTGGCCGGAATAATATATCCCGAATATCACACGGTGCTGTATTAATTCTTGCGATAATGCACAACGAGTTTTAGCGTCATTTATTCTCACGCATTAGTATGAGAATAAGTAAAAACGCTGAGCGGGTTAATCGTAAATTAAATAATAATAAATTGTCGACTCCGTGGGTAATTTGTACTGTATGCGCTCGGGAATAAATAAAAAGGAATGCCCATGTCTGAAAAAGGATTACAGAGTTTGTGCATTACGCTCGGCGTGATGATTATCTTCTGGTTTGCGTTAATCTCACTATTCTGGGTGGTGATATTTTAAACCTATCCCGTGCTATGACGGGACGCGACTGCCGCTGCAGATATAACAGTTACAGCAAACTATGATTTTTTTATAACTGATATATGATAATGGGAGGTTATCGTACGGGGACGGCCGCAATGAAAAAGTATCAACAGCTGGCGCAACAGCTGACCGAACAGATCGCGCTTGGCGTCTGGTTGCCTGGCGATCGGCTGCCGTCGCTGCGCGAGCAGGTGATCAGCAGCGGCATGAGCTTTATGACCGTCAGCCATGCCTATCAGCTGCTGGAAAGCCAGGGGCGCATCGTCGCCCGTCCGCAGTCGGGTTATTATGTCGCCCCTCAGCCGGTGAAGCTTAGACAGCCGGCGCCGCCTGCCCAGGTGACCCGCGATGAAGCTGTCGATATCAATACCTATATCTTTGAGGTGCTACAGGCCAGCCGCCAGGCGTCGATGCTGCCCTTTGCCTCGGCCTTTCCGGACCCGCGTCTCTTCCCGCTGCAGCAGCTTAACCGCTCGCTGGCGCAGGTGAGCAAAACCGCCACCGCCATGAGCGTCATTGAGAACCTGCCGCCGGGCAATGCCGAGCTGCGGCACGCCATTGCCCGACGCTATGCCTTGCAGGGGATGAACATCTCGCCGGATGAGATCGTCATTACCGCCGGGGCGCTGGAGGCGCTTAACCTCAGTCTGCAGGCGGTGACCGAGCCGGGCGACTGGGTGGTGGTGGAAAACCCCTGTTTCTACGGCGCCCTGCAGGCGCTGGAGAGGCTGCGCCTGAAGGCGCTGTCGGTGGCGACCGACGTCAAAGAGGGCATTGACCTGACGGCGCTGGAAGCGGCCCTGCAAAATTACCCGGTCAAGGCCTGCTGGCTAATGACTAACGGACAAAACCCGCTCGGCTTCACCCTTAGCCCCGAAAAAAAAGCGGCGCTGGTGGCGCTGCTGGCGCGCTATAACGTGATGCTGATAGAAGATGATGTCTACAGCGAGCTTTACTTTGGTCGCGAGAAACCGCTCCCGGCGAAATACTGGGACCATCAGGATATGACGCTGCACTGCAGCTCGTTTTCAAAATGTCTGGTGCCCGGGTTTCGTATCGGCTGGGTGGCGGCCGGCAAACAGGCGCGGCGGATCCAGCAACTGCAGCTGATGAGTACGCTCTCCACCAGCTCGCCGATGCAGCTAGCCCTGGTGGATTATCTGTCCACCAAGCGCTATGACGCCCACCTGCGCCGTTTGCGCCGCCAGCTGGCGGAGCGTAAACAGCTGGCCTGGCAGGCGCTGCTGCGCCATCTGCCGCCGGAGGTCATCGTCCACCACAGCGACAGCGGCTACTTTCTGTGGATTGAGCTGCCGGAAGGGGCCGACGCCAGTGAGCTAAGCGCCCGGGCGCTGGCCTCGCACATCAGCATTGCCCCAGGAAAAATGTTCTCCACCTCCGCCAGCTGGACCTCATTTTTCCGTTTTAATACCGCCTGGGGCTGGGGGGAACGCGAAGAGCAGGGGGTGAGGCGGTTGGGTGAACTTATTCGTGAGCAGCTTACCTGACGACTCAGGCTATTTTCCGTCGCCATAAACCCCCGGCAAAAATAAACGAGGGTGAGTTTTTATTGAGGCCGGTCATTATTTTACCGGCGCTCATCATAGGAAATACGCATACCCCTCCTTTTTCTCTAACTCGTTGTCTATAATCCATAAAGTCCTGCTTGTGTTGGCGATTTTTGCGTAATGCGTCCCGGGTCACAACCTGAATAAATTCCCCAGGGGGCGTTAATCCGCTGACTACCCTTATTTCAGGAGATATTTTTACGGCACGGCTGCCGCTAATTACCTTGTGACAGGAGTAACACCTGATGAGCAAAAAATTTGCCCGTTGCAGCCTTTATGTGCTGAGCATGGCCTGTTTGACCGTGCAGGCGGCAGAGCCACTCACCTCGCTGGATAAACCGGAAGGGCGGCTCGATATTATTGCCTGGCCGGGGTATATCGAACGCGGCCAGACAGACAAGCAGTACGACTGGGTCACTCAGTTTGAAAAAGAGACCGGGTGTCAGGTTAATGTCAAAACCGCCGCTACCTCTGACGAGATGGTCAGCCTGATGGCCAAGGGGGGCTACGATCTGGTGACCGCGTCGGGCGATGCCTCGCTGCGTCTGATCATGGGCAAACGCGTTCAGCCGATTAATACCGCGCTGATTGCCGGCTGGCGCACCCTCGATCCACGCATTGCGCAAGGGGCATGGTTTAACGTCGGCGGTAAAGCCTACGGCACGCCGTATCAGTGGGGGCCGAACCTGCTGATGTACAACACCCGTGTATTCCCGACGCCGCCGGACAGCTGGAGCGTGGTCTTCGTTAAACAGAACCTGCCGGACGGCAAAACCAATCAGGGACGCGTGCAGGCCTATGATGGCCCGATCTATATCGCTGACGCCGCGCTGTTTGTCAAAGCCACCCAGCCGCAGCTGGGGATCGAAGATCCCTATCAACTGACCGAAACCCAGTATAACGCGGTGCTGAAAGTACTGCGCGACCAGCAGCCGCTGATCCATCGCTACTGGCATGACGCCACCGTACAGATGAACGACTTCAAAAACGAAGGGGTGGCCGCCTCCAGCTCGTGGCCCTATCAGGCCAACGGCCTGAAGGCTGAAGGCCAGCCCATCGCCACCGTGTTTCCGAAGGAGGGGGTGACCGGCTGGGCGGATACCACCATGTTGCACAGCGAAGCGAAGCATCCGGTCTGCGCCTACAAATGGATGAACTGGTCGCTCACGCCGAAGGTGCAGGGCGATGTGGCGGCGTGGTTCGGCTCGCTCCCGGTGGTGCCAGAGGGGTGTAAAGCCAGCGCGCTGCTCGGTGACAAAGGCTGTGAAACCAACGGCTATGACCAGTTTACCCGGATCCATTTCTGGAAAACGCCGGTTGCCGAAGGCGGGAAATACGTACCCTACAGCAGATGGACTCAGGACTATATTGCGATAATGGGCGGCCGCTAAGGACGGGAGGCAGACAATGACGTACGCGGTCGAGTTTCAGAATGTATCGCGCCTGTACGGCGATGTGCGGGCCGTAGATGGGGTTAGCATAGGCATTCGCGATGGGGAATTTTTCTCGATGCTGGGGCCCTCCGGTTCGGGTAAAACCACCTGCCTGCGGCTGATTGCCGGTTTCGAGCAGCTCTCCGGCGGCACCATCCGTATTTTCGGTCAGCCGGCCAGCGAACTGCCGCCCTGGCAGCGGGATGTGAATACGGTGTTCCAGGACTATGCGCTGTTTCCCCATATGTCGATCCTCGACAACGTCGCCTACGGCCTGATGGTCAAAGGCATGGCGAAGAAAGCGCGCCATGCCCGCGCCCAGGAAGCGCTGGAAAAGGTGGCCCTTGGCTTTGCTCATCATCGTAAGCCTTCTCAGCTCTCCGGCGGCCAGCGGCAGCGGGTCGCTATTGCCCGGGCGCTGGTGAACCAGCCGCGGGTGCTGCTGCTCGATGAGCCGCTGGGTGCGCTGGATTTGAAGCTGCGCGAGCAGATGCAGGTGGAGCTGAAAAAGCTGCAGCAGTCGCTGGGGATAACTTTTATCTTCGTGACCCACGACCAGAGCGAAGCGTTGTCGATGTCAGACCGCGTGGCGGTGTTTAACAATGGGCGCATCGAACAGGTGGATGCGCCGCAGGATCTCTATCTGCATCCGAAGACCGCGTTTGTCGCTGGCTTTGTCGGCACCGCCAACGTTTTTGAAGCCGAGGCGGCCCGGCGATTGTGCGGCATGCCGGGTAGCTGGTCGCTGCGTCCGGAGCATGTTCGCCTGCAGGGCGGCGGCGAGGTTCAGGTTCAGGGCGTAGTGCAGGCGGTACAGTATCAGGGGGCGGCGACGCGGATTGAGCTCAGGCTGGCGGAGGGGGACAAGCTGCTGGTCAGCCAGGCGAATATCGATGGCGCGGCGGCAGCCAGCGCCCCGCGAATGGGGCAAACGGTGCTGGCGTCATGGTCGCGGTCGGCGATGACCCCGCTGGAAAGCGGAGGCTGAGATGACCATGGCGATGATTCCTGCGCAGGCCGGGCGCGTATCCGGGACCTGCTGGCGTCGGCCAGCATTGGGCCTGTTTTTACTGCTGCTCGGGCCGCTGATGTGGTTTGGTATCGTCTATCTGGGATCGCTCCTGACCCTGCTGTGGCAGAGTATTTATACCTTTGACGACTTCACCATGTCGGTGACCAGCGACTTTACGCTGGCCAACCTGCGGGCGCTGTTCAATCCCGCCAATTACGACATTATTGTCCGTACCCTGGTAATGGCCCTGAGTGTGACGCTCGCCAGCGCCATGCTGGCGCTGCCGATGGCCTGGTACATGGCTCGCTATACCAGCGGCAAAATGAAGGCTTTCTTTTATATCGCGGTGATGCTGCCGATGTGGGCCAGCTATATCGTCAAAGCCTACGCGTGGGTACTGCTGCTGGCCAAAGATGGTGTGGCGCAGTGGTTTCTGGGCCATCTTGGACTGGAAGGGGCGCTGAATGCGCTTCTGACCGTCCCGGCGATCGGCGGCAACACCTTGTCCACCTCCGGGCTGGGACGCTTTCTGTTGTTCGTCTACATCTGGCTGCCGTTTATGATCCTGCCGGTGCAGGCGGCGCTGGAGCGCATTCCGGGCTCCTTGCTGCAGGCGTCGGCCGATCTTGGCGCCGGGCCACGACAGACCTTCCGCTATGTGGTTCTGCCGCTGGCTATCCCTGGTATTGCCGCCGGATCGATTTTCACCTTCTCGCTGACGCTGGGCGACTTTATCGTGCCGCAGCTGGTCGGGCCGCCGGGGTACTTTATCGGCAACATGGTCTACTCGCAGCAGGGGGCGATAGGCAATATGCCGATGGCGGCGGCGTTCACCCTCGTGCCGATCGTGCTGATTGCCCTTTATCTGGCGTTCGTGAAACGTCTGGGAGCATTCGATGCACTCTGAACGCGCACCCTGGTATCTGCAACTGGCGACCTGGGGCGGCGTGGTGTTCCTCCACTTCCCGCTGCTGATCATTGCCATCTATGCTTTTAATACGGAGGATGCGGCCTTCAGCTTTCCGCCGCAGGGGCTGACGCTACGCTGGTTTAGCGAGGCAGCAGGGCGTAGCGATATTCTCGAATCCGTGACGTTGTCACTTAAAATTGCCGCCCTGTCGACGGCCATTGCCTTAGTACTTGGCACGCTGGCTGCAGGTGCCCTGTGGCGCAGCACTTTTTTTGGTAAGAATGCGGTATCGCTACTGCTGCTGTTACCGATCGCACTGCCGGGGATCATTACCGGCCTGGCGCTGCTGACGGCGTTTAAAGCCGTCGGTCTCGAGCCGGGGCTACTGACCATTGTGGTGGGGCACGCGACCTTTTGTGTGGTGGTGGTCTTTAACAACGTTATTGCCCGCTTTCGTCGGACCTCGTGGAGCCTGGTGGAAGCCTCGATGGACCTGGGCGCGACCGGCTGGCAGACCTTTCGCTACGTGGTGTTGCCCAATCTGGGATCGGCGCTGCTGGCGGGGGGAATGCTGGCCTTCGCCCTGTCGTTTGATGAAATTATCGTCACCACTTTTACCGCGGGGCATGAGCGAACATTGCCGCTGTGGTTACTGAATCAGCTGGGGCGGCCGCGCGATGTGCCCGTCACCAACGTTGTCGCGCTGTTGGTGATGCTGGTAACGACGATACCAATCTTAGGGGCCTGGTGGCTCACCCGCGACGGCGATAACGACGCCGGAAACGGGAAATAAAACCATGAAACAGGATAATGCTATGCAACACAACCTTTTGATAAACGGTAAGTTAGTGGCAGGTGAAGGCGAAAAGGTGCCGGTATACAACCCTGCGACCGGCGATGTGATCCTGGAGATTGCCGAAGCGACAGCGGCCCAGGTCGATGCCGCCGTTGAGGCGGCGGATCGGGCGTTCGATGCCTGGAGCCAGACAACGCCGAAAACGCGCTCGGAATGCTTGCTGAAGCTGGCGGACGCCATCGCGGCGCAGGCGGAGACCCTGGCGCAGCTGGAGTCGCTGAACTGTGGCAAGCCGTTGCACTGCGTGATTAACGATGAGATGCCGGCCATTGCGGACGTCTTCCGCTTCTTCGCCGGCGCCGCCCGCTGCCTGCCTGGAATGGCCGCCGGAGAGTATCTCGAAGGGCATACCTCAATGATCCGCCGCGACCCGGTGGGCGTGGTGGCCTCTATCGCCCCCTGGAATTATCCCCTGATGATGGCGGCCTGGAAGCTGGCCCCGGCGCTGGCGGCAGGCAATTGCGTGGTGATAAAACCCTCGGAGATCACCCCCCTGACGGCGCTGAAGCTGGCGGAGCTGGCAAAAGATATCTTCCCCGAAGGGGTGATCAACGTGCTGTTTGGCCGCGGCAAAACGGTAGGCGACCCGCTGACCTCGCATGCCAAAGTGCGAATGGTGTCGCTGACCGGGTCGATTGCCACCGGGGCCCATATCATCAGCCATACCGCCTCGTCGATCAAACGCACCCACATGGAGCTGGGTGGCAAGGCGCCGGTCATTGTTTTTGACGACGCGGATATCGATGCGGTAGTCGACGGGGTACGAACCTTCGTCTTTTATAACGCCGGCCAGGACTGCACGGCTGCCTGCCGGATCTACGCTCAGCAGGGTATTTACGACCAACTGGTGGAGAAACTTGGGGCGGCGGTGGCCAGCCTGAAAATGGGTGCGCCAGAGGATGCCTCTACCGAGCTGGGACCGCTGAGCTCGCTGGCGCATCTTGAAAGGGTTAGTGCCGCAGTGGAAGCCGCAAAGGCACTACCGCATATTAAGGTGGTCACCGGCGGTCGCCGGGCTGACGGCGCGGGCTATTACTTCCAGCCGACGCTGCTTGCCGGCGCCCGGCAGGAAGACGCCATTGTGCAGCGCGAAGTGTTTGGCCCGGTGGTCAGTGTGACGCCTTTCAGCGATGAAGCGCAGGCCCTGAGCTGGGCGAATGATTCCCAGTATGGTCTGGCGTCCTCAGTATGGACGAAAGATGTAGGCCGTGCCCACCGGCTTAGTGCCAGGCTGCAGTATGGCTGCACCTGGGTCAACACCCACTTTATGCTGGTGAGCGAAATGCCGCACGGCGGCCAGAAACTGTCGGGCTACGGAAAGGATTGCAGCGTTTTATCGAAGAAAATGACTGCCACCTTGCCATCAGCCTTCACTCTCCGCTGACCGTTCAGCGTGCTGAATTAATGCCGGCGGAAAAGGCGTTTTCAATCACCGAAATGGTGGAACTGTTAAAAAACTATGATTTTAGTAAACAACGTCGACTTTCGTTTGAATATATTGTTTTTAAAGGGCTCAATGATTCGCAGGTCTATGCCAAAGAGTTGCTGAAACTTCTTCGCGGGCTGGATTGCAGGGTGAATCTGATTCGTTTTCATGCCATACCTGGAGTGAATCTTGATGGGGCTGATATGGAAACCATGACTGCGTTCCGTGATTATCTGACTTCGCACGGTCTGTTTACCACTATACGGTCATCGCGTGGAGAGGATATATTTGCTGCTTGTGGCATGTTGTCCACTGCCAAGCAGGAGGAGAATAAAGAAGAATTAATATAAATTATTAACTTAGGTAGGGAGGATATTACGCATTCTTCGTAGCTTTGTGAAAAACTAAAATGATAGAGATATGAGAAAGCACTTGTTTTATTTGAGTATGGTTCTCGTACTGACGCTTTTTTCCGCTTGCGGTGGTGGTAAAAAGGGTGTGTTTACTCCGACCTCCAGCGGTCGTGCGTATGAAGTTCTGGTAGTGGTGGAGCCCGGCTTGTGGGAACGTCCTGCCGGTAGGGCGCTTTTCGATGTGCTTGATTCTGATGTTCCGGGGCTTCCCCAGTCAGAACGTTCATTCCGAATCATGTATACTGCCCCTTCCAATTATGATGCCACTTTAAAACTGATTCGCAATATCATTATTGTCGATGTGAACAAGGACCTCTATACCCAGCCTAAATTCAAGTATGCAAGGAATGTATATGCTGCTCCTCAGTCTATTCTCACTATTCAGGCACCGGACGAGGCTTCGTTCGAGAAATTTGTGGAGGAGAATAGGCAGGTAATCATCGATTTCTTTACCCATGCGGAAATGAATCGTCAGATTTCAGTATTGAAGGACAAGCATAGCGACTATATAGCAACGAAGGTGAAAAGCCAGTTCGATTGCGATGTATGGGTGCCGGGCGAACTGACATCTACCAAGGAGGGTGAGAACTTCTTCTGGGCAGGTACGAATGCAGCTACCGGCGACCAGAACTTTGTAATCTACTCTTATCCTTATACGGATAAGGATACGTTTACTAAAGAATATTTTGTTCATAAACGCGATTCCGTGATGAAGATTAATATCCCTGGTGCCCGTGAAGGCATGTATATGTCGACGGATTCTCTGATGACCGATGTACGCCCCATCAGTGTGCAGGGAGACTATGCACTGGAGGCCCGCGGCTTGTGGCGCATAAAGGGTGACTTCATGGGCGGTCCGTTCGTATCGCATGTACGTTTGGACAAGGCCAATCAGCGTATTATCGTATCTGAAATATTTATTTATTCACCTGATAAAATGAAACGTAACCTGGTGCGCCAAATGGAGGCATCTCTTTATACACTGAAACTTCCGAATGAGGTTCAGCAAAACCAGATCCCATTGGGAGGAGCAGCCAAGGAAGCGGAACAAACTAATAAATAAAAACATGGAAGATAATAAAATAAGAGTCGGTATAACTCAGGGAGACATA